>WNFI01654720.1_pt3 | contig 24632 bp, 21 predicted proteins | sample 5400471 | NCBI WGS metagenome assembly WNFI01 (sample SAMN13153348, study PRJNA577476) | soil metagenome | isolation source: 100 cm saprolite on Douglas fir-dominated hillslope | place: USA:California | collected 2013-09-17 | reverse complement strand
GACGGAGGCCGCCACGAACTTCTCCGCGGATTTTCCTTTGTGCGGAAGGTGTCCCAACTCCGTATTCGGATAAAGAAGTCCACGATAAAAGAGGGCTGAACCGACCCCGGTGCCCAGCGTGAGCAACAGAATTGTCCCCCGAAAATCTTTGCCGGCACCAAAGCGTACCTCCGCCAGCCCGGCAGCATCGGCGTCGTTCAGCACACGGGCGCGGCAACCCGTCGCATTCGAGAACAACTTTTCTACATCCATGCCGATCCAATCGGGCTCTAAGTTTGCCGCGGTGAGAGCCTTCGGACCCTCTATAACGCCGGGGAACCCAATTCCAATGGGCCCCTTCCATTTAAAGTGCTGAGCAATGTCTCGCACACAGGCGGAAATGGCCGCAGGCGTCGCGGGCACCGGTGTATCCACGCGAATCCGCTCTGCCAACACCTTGCCGTTTTTGGTATTAACGGGCGCTCCTTTTATCCCTGAGCCGCCAATATCGATGCCAAGTATATTCATAGAAGGTATCTTAAGTACGGCGTCACAGCCGCGTTTGAAAATGTTAAAGTGCGGTGTACCGAACCGACGGCGTAAAGCCAATCGTGTTAGTGGTGTACCCCGCCCGGTCCGTGAGCATGACCGTGACTCGTTTCATCCGCTGTTGCGGGACGTATGTCTAAAACTTCAACGTCAAAGACAAGATCAACACCCGCCAGCGGATGGTTGGCGTCCAAGGTTACTTGGTCTCCCTCGATCGCGACAATCGTTACGACCGGATCGTGACGATCAGGACCCGTCTGAAACTGATCGCCTATTTGGAATTCGTCGAGGGGAAGAACCGCGCGCGCGACCTTTTGAATCATTCGATCATCTCGGACACCATAGGCTTGAGCGGCCGGTACGTTCAGCTGAGCTTTCGTACCCGCTGTCAGTGACTTCATCTGTGATTCCAGCCCCTCGATAATTTGGCCGGACCCTTCCAGATACGTGACCGGTTCCCCCCCTTGAGAAGAATCGATAAATTGGCCACGGGTATCGCGTAGCGTGTAGTGAAAACGGACAACGTTCGAAGGCACGTAAGTAAGAAGTTAGGTTTCTTGCCGCAAAATTACTAAAGGCGGAGAATCATAGACTCCACGATCCGAGAGCAATCCTGTTATTATCGTTACCGCGGTGACCCCAACCCAGGCATAGAGCAAAATAAGAAATGGCGAAGCCGGTGAAATCGAAAAAACGAAACGTGCAAGAAGCACATTGGCGCCAACGGCCAGAATGCCACCCGTCAATGCTGCGAGCGCGCCCAAAACGGCGTACTCCATAAGCGCAATCTGCCGAATCTGCCTGCGCGAAGCACCCAGCGTCCGCAGTAAAACACTTTCACGAATCCGCTGATATCGTCCGGTCAATACCGCACTTGCTAGAACAATGATGCCGGTCACAACCGTGAAAAGCGCAAGAAACGTGATCACAAAGGCGACTTTGGAAAAAATTCCATCCAAAGTTTGGAGTAGCAAAGAGAGATCAAAGGCCGACACATTGGGAAATTCGCGCAATACCGCCTGCTGGATCCGGCTCGATTCAACGGGATTCACGGCGCGCACCGCCGTCACATAAAATTTGGGTGCCGGCTCCAAAACACCGCTGGGAAACACTAGAAAGAAATTAGGCGCCACTCGCTGCCATTCGACCTGACGGATACTGCTCACATAAGTGGTCATTGGCACACCTTGCACATCGAAAACGATTTCATCGTCCAGCTTAACCCCGAGGTCACGCGCAAGCCCCTCCTCCACCGAAATGGGAACTTTTGCGACGCCCGGAGCAACACGGGGAATGAATTTTCCGGAGACCAATTTTTCCGTCTCAGTAAGGTTATCGCGAAAGGTGGAGCGGTATTCCCTTCGGAGCGTCCAGCCTGGAGGACGTTGCGCTTGCCCTCGATTGCGTCCGCGATTGGCACCTTCTTGCAGAGGCTTCTCCGCTTTGACCGCCTTATCTTCCTGCAAAAGTTCGTCCACCGTCTTACCTTTTAACGAAGTTATCCGCATGGTAACGATCGGTGCGGATGCTTTTATAGGTACGCCCGCTTTGGTGAGCAATTGAGTGAGCGGCTCAATCTGGTCGTCTTGGATATCGAAGAACATGAGGTTGGACCGATCATTGCCGGCGACTCCGCGAATCTGTTGCAGCAATGTCTCGCGGGTTAGCGCGAGCGTAAGCATCAAGAACGTTCCAAGGCCTAACGACACAAGAAGGAGGACCGTCCGGTTATTAGGTCGATAAAGATTGGCGAGCCCCTGCCGCCAGACGTAGGGCAAGCCTGCCGGGGTAAATTTTCGCGCGGCGCGCGATAGCAACCAAGCGACGCCAGTCAGGACGGCAAACGCCACTCCTAGTCCAGCAGCAAAAGCCAAGCCCTGAATTTTTCGCTCGGCCTGCATGACGGAAAAAACCGTGACAGTCACCGCGATCAAGAGATAGATGCCGAAGCGCCACGGGTCGCGCCACGCTTTCTTTTCTTCGCCGGACGCAGAACGCAACGCGCGCAAAGGCGAAACATTTCGGACTGCCATCAACGGAAGCAAGGTAAACACCAGCGACACAAACAAACCGGCCGCCGATCCACGGCCCACCGCACGCCATGACACAAAAAAATCCACACTAAACGGCAAAAAATTACCGACGATGTAAGGCAACGAAAGTTGAATCAGAATTCCGACGACGGTGCCCACCACTGCACCCACCACGCCCAAGGCTAGGCCTTGCACAAGGTAAATGGCAAAACCCGTACGCGCCGAAGCCCCCAGGCAACGCAGGGTAGCCACAGTGGCGAGCTTCTGTTTAACATACACGTTAATGGCGCTCCCTACGCCAATGGCTCCAAGAAAAAGGGAGAGAAAGCCGACCAAACTCATGAAGCTCGTGGCGTTCTTCATTGCGTCCCCGAGTTCTCGCTTCCGATCTGTCACCGTCTCGTAGTTCAGCCGCAAGGCGCTTAGTTTATTCTTCAGGTCGACGACCAAAGCGCTTACGTCGCGGTCTGCTGGAAGCTTAAAATAATAACGATAACGGGCAAAACTTCCCTCTTTCACCAACTGCGTGGCAGCCAGATCGCTTAATGGAATAAAGACACGCGGCGAGATCGACGCCAAAGCCGCAGATTCTCCGGGAATTTTCTGCAATGCAGCCAAGACCATAAATTCTGCCCGTCCGAGCTTTATTTTGTCGCCTGGCTTTAGACCGAACTGAAGAAGCAGACTCTCTTCCAAAATTGCAGAGTGCCCCGCTTTCAAACTGCCCGCAGCATTCGCAGGCGCCGTTTGAAAATCACCGTAGAACGGAAAATCTCCTTCGAGCGCGCGAATCTGAACTAGTCGCGTACGCCCGTCCGGCACGACCAGCATGGACGACAACACCACCTCGTGCGACTGCTCGCCACCCACCGCTTTCAATTGCGATTCAACCTCGGGTGCAAGTTTCTGACGAGAATTCACCACAAAATCTGCACCGAGGAGGCTTTTAGACTGATCCTCAATGGCCTGACGCAGGTTCTCGCGAAAAGATCCGATCGCAACCAACGCAGCAATCCCAAGCACGATTGAAAATGAAAACAAAACCAACCGCCTCCGCGAAGCCCGCGAATCTCGCCACGCCATTTTAAAGATGAAAGTCATAGGGCCACCACGAAATACACAAAAAACACGAAATCGCTCATAGTACGATCCGTTCCGATTCCACTAATGGATGATGACCAAAGTTGATCAACAATCCCAATCGTCGGCCTGTCGCACGCAGGTAGTTATGCACTTGTGCCCAATGCTCATCCATCAGTTTGGAAACGGATTTGATTTCCAAAATAATGCGATCGAAACAAATAAAATCCGGTGAATAGGTCTGCTGAAGTGGACGGCTTTTGTAGCTGAGTGCCAATCTTTGCTGGGCAATAAACGGTATCGCGCGATCTGAAAATTCGATCTGCAGACATTCATCATAGACCGCCTCGAGAAAGCCGCAGCCCTTCTCCTTATAAACTTCAAAGCACGCTCCCATGATCGCATACGCTTCGTCTTTATAAATGATATCGCTCATATCCGGCATTTTTCGTGTTTTTAGTGTGTTTCGTGGCGACTAAACCGCCTCGTCACTCACTATAGCACCGTTTTTCAACCGAATGATTCGTTGGCAACGCCTGGCCAATTCCAAGTCGTGCGTCACGAGAACCAGCGTGGTCCCTCGTTCGCGGTTTAGTCCGAAAATGAGATCGGTCATCGCGTGGGCCGTATCCCCATCGAGATTACCCGTCGGCTCATCGCAAAACAAAATCTTCGGCTGATTCATGAAGGCGCGCGCGAGTGCCACACGCTGCTGCTCGCCGCCGGAAAGCTGTACGGGATAATGGTTGAGCCGATTACCCAATCCGACCCGCGTCAGCAATTCGCCCGCATCGCTTTCCCGTCCACCTTCACCACGCAACTCCACCGGGACCAATACATTTTCCAAGGCGGTGAGTGTCGGAATGAGTTGGAAATTCTGAAAGACAAAACCAACGTGTTCGTTGCGCACTTTCGCACGCGCATCTTCGTTCAAAATGGCGAGATCGATGCCGTACAAAATGACCTTGCCCGTCGACGGTTGATCCAGACCCGCGCAAAGCCCGAGCAAGGTGGTTTTACCACTCCCTGAAGGACCCACAATCGCACAGGTAGACCCGGTCTTAATCGCAAAATTTACCTCCTTCAGGACAGTGAGCGGTCCGCTTTCGGCGGCATAGGTGCGGGTGAGTCGGTCGACCTGAAGAATGGATTCCTGAACCATGTAGATGTGGAGTACACGCAAACTCGTTGAGGAGTTGCGATGTTTCAACCTTTGAACAGCCTTTCCAAATCTTTGTCTGCCTCTCCGCAACCTAATGAAACGCCATTTCATCCTTTTTGTCTTCGTTTCGCTTCTCCTCGCAACGGCCCGAGCCGACGCCGCAGGCACCTATAATCTCGTTTTCTTCGGTGATAGTCTTACCGTGGGTTATGGCTTGGACGATCCCAGCGATGCGTTTCCTGGGGTAATCCAAAAGAAGATCTCTGCCGAGAACCTACCCTGGCACGTCACAAATGCGGGTCTCAGTGGAGAAACGACCGCCGGTGGATTGCGCCGCGTGGACTGGATCCTTCGACAGCCAGCCGATATTTTCGTTTTGGAGCTCGGCGGCAACGACGCGCTGCGGGGCCTGCCAGTCGACAGCTCAGAAGCAAATCTTCAAGGCATCATCGATCACGTGAAGTCGAAGTCTCCTTCGACCAAAATTGTCCTCGCAGGCATGGAAGCTCCTCGAAACTTAGGCGACAACTATACGCAGTCTTTTGCCGCAATGTATCGCTCGCTCGCCGAAAAAAATCATTTGGTGCTCATCCCCTTTCTTCTCGAACGCGTAGGTGGCAGATCAGAACTCAATCAACCGGACGGCATTCATCCGACGCCGGAAGGCCATGCCATGGTGGCTGAGACTGTGTGGAAAGTAATCCGCCCCTTGCTCTGATTCAGGAGCGACACAGACGAAATTGCCCACGAAAACACGGAAGCGGATCAATCCAAAGACAGAGAGCAAAGAGCCTAAACACCTTTAACTACGGATTTCACGGATAAATCCGAAGTCGTCTATCCGTGGTTCAACGTATTGGTCCGATCTTGAATCTTCTTTTTTGAATCTTGAATCCCACGCTGCGACGCCTTCGCCAATAAATTGTAAAGAGTCGGAGCTGTCTTGCTAATAGATGGTCAATACCTTGCGGGTGGGCGGCATCTCCTTGCTCGTCCATTTCTTTTATCATCGTTGAAGAGTGCAGGAGATCACTCCCCTGCACTCTGTCATGAAAAGAATCCCATGTTTGGTATTCGGCGGTGCTTACCTTCTGACTCTCTTCGCTGGTTGCGCCAAAAAGGCCGGGCCCGCTTCGCCTCCAACTCCTCCTCGGATGCAAAAAGAAGCCGTCTCCCCGGCACCTTTGCCACCGCCCACCCCGGAGACGGTGGTTGAACGCCTCACTCAAGCCAAAGATCCCGATATCCTCCCTCATAAAATTGACGATAAGACTGAATTTCCAGAGTCCCTCGCCTCACTCGCGCCCGAAGCGAAGCCACCAACCGTAGTGCCTCCTCCATCTGAGATTGTGGTCAAAGAAGTTAAAGGTAAGGACGCACCACCCGAACACGTACGACCGCCTTCCAAGGGTCTTACCTCGGACGGAAGCACCAGCGAACTTGTGATGAAGGATTGGACCGGCATCGTGCTTGTCCCGGTAGACATTACAAAAGTAGCGAAGGCGCACACTGTTCGCGTCACACTCGACCGCATTGAAACCCACCCGCTCGCCAACGGGCAGGTTCGGGTTTGGACACGAATTAAAAATATAGATCCGGAAGCAGATCTATCGGCTGAGGTTGCCTGCTCCTTCCGCACAGTCGAAAAATCCGACGAAGATCAGGCGAAATTCTACAAACTGATTATCCCGCGCCGGGATTTCAGCGATGTGTTTTTTGTTTCTCCCGCCGGAATGAATCTAAACGAATACACCATTCTCATTCGCGCCGAGAACATGGTGTGGAGCGGAACGTATCGGGAATGAATGTAGGAGTGAGAACGAGAATGTAGAGCGAACCACAGAACCTGCTAGCCGTAGCCCACGGACTCAGACCTGTCTCGACCTGTGTTTGAACCACGAATCACACGAATCGGCACGATGCTCAGACCAAGAACAAACTCTGGATTAACTACAGATGGACACAGACAGGCGGAATCCGATTTTTGATTTATCCGTGGTCAATTGAATCGGTCCAGACGCGGTTACGATCCGGCGATGCCTTGGGCTTTTTTTGCCATTTCCCGGAACTCGTGACGATAGCCAGCGTGGTCGTTACCGAATCCTTTTTCAGCCCATTCGATCACATTGTTCCACGACGTTGTACCTTTATGGGGCGAATCGTGCAGAAGCATTCCGAAACCTGCGACCGAAGCGGCGAATTTAAAATCTCCTGAAGTTTTTTCGAACGACGTTCCATTGTCCACTACGGCGAACTCGAGTTTGCTGCTCGCATCACCATTCGGAATTTTGTATCGAATTTTGAGGGTCAGCAATTCCTCGCCGATTTTCCTCGGCAACTGGATTTTTTCCACCTTAGGCGCCGGCTGATACTTGAGCGGATCTACACTGGGTTGCGACTCCGAGCCTGAATCTCCCGCTGGGACGACTTCGTAGAGGGCGGTCACCGTATGACCTGCGCCAACTTCACCTGCATCCGCCTTGTCATTGTTGAAGTCTTCTTTTTTTAGAAGGCGCTTCTCGTAACCGATCAAGCGATACGACGCGACCTTCGCAGGATTAAATTCCACCTGAAACTTCACGTCCTTGGCGATTGTCATAAGTGTACCGCTGACCTGATCGACGAGAAGTTTACGTGCTTCACGCTCGGAGTCGATATAGCCATAGTTTCCGTTTCCTTTGTCCGCGAGCATCCGAATCGTTGCGTCCTTGTAATTGCCCATTCCGAAACCGAGTGCAGTCAGAAATACGCCGCTCTTTGCTTTATCGGTGATCAAGCGTTCCAACTCACCTGTGCTCGTGACGCCGACATTAAAATCGCCATCGGTGCAGAGGATCACACGATTGATCCCGTCCGGAATAAAATTCGCCTTCGCAATATCGTAGGCAAGGACGATTCCCATCCCGCCATTGGTCGAGCCGTACGCTTCCAAACCATCCAGGACGTCAATGATTTCCCTCTTATTTTTCACCGAAGTGGAGGGCAGTGCGAGACCGGACTTGCCCGCGTAGGTGACGATCGCAACGCGATCTTCTGGCTTCAATTTCTCAAGCAGCAATCGCATGGCATGAACCGCGAGCGGAAGGCGGTTCGGCTCGTTCATCGAACCAGACGTATCAAGGAGGAAGACCAAGTTCGCGGTCGGACGATCCTCAATGGACACGTCTTTTCCTTTTAGACCAATGCGAACCAGCCGATGCTCTGGCGCCCAGGGTGCAGAACCGACCTCCATCGTGGCAGAGAAAGGCGCGGTATCTTTAGGCGCTGCATAATCGTAGATAAAATAGTTGAGCAGTTCTTCGATGCGCACGGCATCTTTAGGCGGCAACCGATTTCCTTCCAAAAAACGCCGTACGTTGGCAAAAGACGCCGTGTCCACATCGGCCGAAAATGTTGAAAGCGGATTTTGCGCCGCGCGCTGGAAATCGTTTTCTGCGATAAGGTCGTAGGCCTCAGTTGGAAGACCATGCCCAACGGACGAGAACTTCGCGCTCGGACCCGCTGCAAAAGTATCGGAGGCATTTTTAGCCATACGGAACATTGATTCATGGGCCGTGCTGGCTCCTACTGCTCCCATATCGCCAGCCACGGATTGCGGCGCGTTCCCTGAGAGCCCCCCCGTTAAAGCCGCTGCTGGCGCGTTAGAACTTTTACCAGCGAAATCCTGTCCAAAGCGCACACGAGAAACAGCTTCCGCTGCATGCGCTGGCGCCGTTGTGCTATCGCGATCACGTTTGGCGGCGAGAGACAAATCAGCCGGAAGCATCGCGGCATCCGGCGCGCCCGCGGAGAATGGCTGAAGTTGAACCATCTCTGCAGAGGACGGAACCGGGCGCTTCGCTTCGTGCAGTCGAACAGCTTCGTCATAGCGGAGCCAAATTAAAAGCCCGGCACAAGCCGCAGCCGCGCTTGCGATAAGAAAATAAGGAACGCGCACGGCTTTGGCCCGTGAGAGCGGAGCGCGCGTTTTCGTCATCAAAACCGGTTCCTGCTCAAGAGCGGCGGTCAAATCGTGCGCAGAAGCGCGGATGGCCTCGATCTCGGTTTGAGCGGCGAAGTTGTCGCCAAGCTCTCGCTCGAACGCTTCGCGCTCAGTCTCGTTCATCTCACCGAGTGCGTAAGCGGTCAGGCGAGGATCGTCTAAATTGAAAATAGGACTATTCATTCTTCGGTTATTTCGGTTGCGCAGCCAGCTGGGCACGCAGGTTCTTGATGGCGGTGTGAAGGAGAAAACCGACGTTGCTCACCGACAATGCAGTGATGCGGCTAATCTCCTGATAACTGAATCCGTTTTGAAATTTGAGACGGACAACTTCCTGCTGGTTGGTGGGTAATTGTCCGATCAACGAAAGAAGGATCGAGCCAAGTTCGGCGCGTTCTAGATTCGCTCCAGGACGAGGCTCAGTTGTGATAACGCGTTCGGCCTGCCCTTCAGCGAGCCGTTTCATTCGCCCCTCCTTGCGGCTAACGTCAAAAGCCCGGTTCCGGCACACCGTGAAGAGCCATTCCGCCAAATGCCCATTAACCGTCGCGGGTGGCTGACCAAAGAGTTTGACGAAAGTATCCTGCACAATGTCCTTTGCGCGATCCGGGTCGCTGGTAAGCCGAACCGCATAGCGCAAAAGCGGCGCTTGAAAGCGCTCGACAGCAGAGCGGACAAAAACGGCGTTTTCATGGGACGAATCCTGAAGCATGGAATGGGAGAATCCTGACCTCATGAGGAAATACGCTCGACAGGTCTGTTTCTTAGAGAAAATCGATGAAAAGGCGAGTTCTGCGGATGCGCATCAAGAAAACTCAATTTCTTAATTTTGCGTTTCCTCTTCCTCCGAAGTTTTAGCGAAGGAAGAAGTGCCTTTGCTCAGTTTTTCAAAGTTTTTGTACGATGTACGACGCAGCCTTACTATCCTGCAGGGTAATTCTACTACGGTAATAATCAGTCGAGTTAAGAAAATTTTATCTGACTCAGGCATCCCAGCTTCCGCCGCATTTAACGCAGCATGAGTGAGATGCCATGCCACTGGGGATTTTAGGAATATTTTAATGCTTTTCCCTTCGATTTGAGACGGTCACCTCCAAATTGTGATCATCTGCCTTTAATTGATCCAAGCCCAGCACCCATGATCGAATCGAACTCCGAAGTTATTTTAAAAAAACTTCTGCGTCGAGCAGTCGAACTTTGGCGCATAGGAAAAATCGACAGGGCATTTCAGCAACTGGAAGTCATCCAGCTCGCGGCTCAGAATCGCGCAGAAGTATTGATGCTGAAGCTCGAACTCTACGAGGCCACCGGGCAGTGGAGAAAAATGATTTCAGTTGCGCACCGCCTCACCGAGACGGAGCCAGATAATCCATTTTGGAAAATCTGTCTGGCCAACGCAACGCGTCACGGGATTTCGATCGATTTTGCAAAATTGATTCTACTTAAAGCTCTCAAGACGCATCCCGACGACGCGCTCGTTAACTACAATCTGGCTTGCTACCTTTGCTACGAAAACGATTTCGAGGCCGCCAAAGCACACCTCGCCAAGGCATTTGCTTCAGATCCGGAACTCGAATCGACCTATGTCACCGAACCTGAATTGGCTCCACTCTGGAATAAAATTTAGCCTGCCACCCAAGTAGCGCGGAACCGATGCAGTGAGGTGGGCAGGCGCGTCCCTGCGACGGCTGTTTAGAGGACGAGCGTTAAAGCGAAATGCCGTCGCAGGGACGCGCCGGCCCACCTTCACCGCCATGGCCACATCGCCTACATCCTCGTTTGGCGTAAGCTTCGAATCTCATTTCAAAACATGCCCCAATGACCGCGCTTGGCACATTCCTTAAGGTTATACATTATGCCGACCATGTCCTTTGAGTGCCGTATACTTTCAACTCTGGCCTGCTCTGTTATATTTCTCGCGAGTCTCGCTGGCTGCGCGAAGCGTGAAACCGTGGCGGAGGCAGGAATCCGCACGCAAACGCTGCACATCAGCAACGGGGCCGAGCCGGCCGATCTCGATCCGCAGATTGTAACCGCGTACACCGATATGAATGTGATGGTCGCCCTCTTTGAAGGTTTGACCACACTGGACGAAGCTACCGCGAAGCCCGAACCGGGCGTGGCTAAAAGTTGGGAGACGAGTCCTGACGGGATGGTTTGGACCTTTCATCTGCAACCCAATGCAAAGTGGTCGAACGGCGATCCGGTCACGGCAAAAGACTTTGTTTACTCTTATCAACGCATCCTCTCTCCCAAGCTTGCTTCCGAATATTCGTATATGCTTTGGCCGCTCAAAAACGGACAGGAATACAATGAGGGAAAGATCACCGATTTTGGCCAAGTGGGCGTACGCGCCTTGGACGATCTCACCTTGCAACTTAACCTCGCCTATCCCTGCCCATGGCTGCTCGCGATCACAGCCCATCAATCCTGGTTTCCTGTTCACCGCGCTACGATCGAAAAATTCGGAGCGATCGACGATAAAGGGACGCGTTGGACACGAACCGAAAACATCGTCAGCAATGGGCCGTTTAAACTCAAAGAATGGACCCCAAACGCTCGTCTCGTTGCCGTGCGCAACCCGTATTACTGGGATGCAGCCCGAGGGAAACTCCAGAGCGTCGTATTTTATCCGAACGAAGATATTGCCACCGACGAGAAAAATTTCCGCGCCGGGCAACTTCATATTACGTACGATTTGCCGCCGGACAAAATCGCCAGCTACAGGGCTGAATCTCACGAGAAACTGCGCATCGATCCTTTTTTGGAGACGTTTTATTTGCGGCTGAACGTGAACAAACCTCCGTTCGACAATTTAAAAGTTCGCCAGGCTTTGAATCACGGACTCGACCGCGAAACTATCGCTCGCAACGTCCTCCGAGGCAGCCGCCTGCCTGCTCACGCATTCACTCCACCGAGTACCGCGGGCTATACGTCTAGCGCGCAGATCTCAGATGATTTTGCCGAAGCCCGTCATCTTCTAATCGAGGCCGGATATCCCGGAGGCAAAGGACTACCGACTTTCGAAGTGCAGATAAAAAGCGACGACATTCATCGCGTTATTCTCGAAGCTATTCAGGCGATGTGGAAGCGAGAGCTCGGAATAAATATTTCGATCGCTCCGCTTGAGCAAAAAATCTGGCTGCAAAATCAACAGTCTATGACCTACCAGATATCCAGCTCGCGCTGGATCGGAGACTATGTCGATCCAAACACCTTTTTAGATCTCATGAAGACCAATGGAGGCAACAACGAGACCGGTTGGGGCAATCCCGCCTATGACAAGCTTATCGACGAGGCCTCAAGTACTCTCGACACGGTTCAACGTCAAAAAATTCAGCAGAAGGCAGAAGCGCTGCTCCTGGAAGAAGCTCCCGTCGTTCCAATTTTTTATGGAACGCGCGTATACTTGATCAGCCCAGCCGTGAAAAACTGGGTACCGTGCCTTCTTGGATTGCACCGATATCAATATGTGGAGTTGAAACGCGATTGATGCGGCGTCGCGCTGTTTTCCAAAGAAATGTGCCTATCACGGCTATCCATGCCGTGATAGAAAACAGATACGCTAAGCGCAGTGAAATCGGTCCTCTGTAATAGATTTCGACCGAGTGAGTCCCTTGCGGAACTGGAACCGCAACCAAACCTTCACGGCTTTTCACTACCTTGACCGGTTCATGATCCACCCGAGCTTCGTAGCCTGGAATCCAGAGCTTCGGTGATTCCAGCCAGCCAGATTCAGACGCATCTACGTCGATCGACGCAGGCAAAAGCCCACGGATTCTTACGGGGCTATGCTCGATAGGCCAAGCATCCGCCTGTAACCGCGCGAAGATATGACCCTCAATAAACTTGGCCGAATTTTTCGGCCAGAAAATGAAAAGCAACGGATCGTCCTCGCTCTCAGGATTACGCACGAGAAGAACCGGTCGAGCCAACGGCCCGCTTCCAAATGAGCGTGGCTTGCCGGAAAGAGGAAGGCTATATTCCAAACAGAATCTCCGCCCTTTGATTTGAAGGACGCCTTCAGGTTGTTCGCCGAGAAAATCGAAGCGAAGAAGCAAGGCACCTCGAGCTGGAAGCATAACATGACTGGTTAACTCCAACCCCGGTCCGTTGATTATCAGGTCCTGAGATTTCCCGAGTGCCGATGTTAACTTGCCCTGTGTAGCGCCGTCAGCGTAGGCAAGGCCCGACTTCAAATCGACCAGACGGAATTCCAAGGCCGGGTCGATCCGTCCGTGCGAAAAATAGTCGGGTAAACAACTTAATATTTCATAGCTGGAACGTCCGATCGTCACAGTCTCCGCTGAAAGCATCCCCGCGGTTGTATCCGCCGGGACCGATATTGCCTTCGCGCGCAAATGAAACTTTTGGACCTCCCATGCCGACCACCCGACGGCGGCGATAAAAAATAGAGAAGCAGCAATGAACGACCGTTTGCCTGAGTCTACGAAAGTGCGGAGCGAGAGCGCAGCTCCGATTACGCCGCCAGCGCATAACAGACCGACTAGTCGCTGCTGGGGCCAGTTACCTGTAGCTCCGACGACGAAATTTGGGATTAGCGTCCAAAGTAGTTTCGATGCCATCGACCAAACGCCCAATAGCAACACAAGCCATATGCCACATAAAAAAAGCGCACGAGCGACCGGAACGCGTAGGCACGCAACGGATGTACAAAACCAACACGCAATCACCGCTAGACCGAGCTGCCAGCCAAGTTTGATATCGCCTCCGTTTGCCACCAACGCGGGACCGAGCAATTCTCGGTAGGCCATACCCGTCTTGATAATAAAGTCCTTTATCGCGACTGAAGGACCGAATGCCTCAACAAGCTCCAACGTCTTTACTGACACAAAGACGTATACCGATAGCGCACCGGCGACTAAAAGCCCCATCACCAAGTGGCGGATATCAGCGAGGTTCCGAGGACGACCCGAAAGTAATAGTACGGCCGCTGAGAGCAGCATCGCCCAAGTGGCCGTAGGTGCATGTGTCCACCAAAGACCACCCGTAGCAGCGCCCCAAAACCATGTACCTGTGTTAACGCCCTCAGCGAGCTCGATAAGACCCAAAAACAGAAGAGGCAACCATGGTAAAACCATAAAAGTTGCATACATATCGCTGACATAGATCGGAGTAAGCGCTCCCGGAGACAAAATGTAGATCGCTGAAAGCATCACTGCTAACCACGCCCTCCGCGCGCCCATAATTCTAGTTACTGCCACATACATCGCGAATACCGCACCTGTCGCGCTCGCCATCAGAGTCAGTTTTTGGACCGCGAGGAGCGGCAGTCTATGTAATGTCGCCAAATCTAAAATTCCCGCGACATGCACATAGCCCGGCGCAGTTCGTAATGTGTGAATCCCTCCGGTGAACGCATAGTCGGATTGTCCAACAAAAATAGGCCAAATTCCGGCTCGCAGCTGGGTCACAAAATCTTGGACATGCAAAACGTAGTCACGCGCGTCGCCCGATCCCACAAAATTCATATTCACATAGGGATAGAGGGCGTAAACCGCTATGCTCAAAAGAACGCCATGGCGTAACCACGCTTTCCATCCTGAGTCCCAGGCTTGAAGTATTCTATTAATCGCGACCGCCCAAAACACTCCTATGAGAGCAATTGCCGAAGGGTGCGTGTTCGTCCACAGGTTGAGATCGAACCGCGTGAGCAGCCAAAGCATACCTGCAGCTGCGATTAAATCCCGAAGCACTCCATTTACGCGCGGTTCGGCCTTTTCCCCCCAACTTTGTCGTTCCGATTGTGCGATCAATCGAACCTATGGAGGCCGAAACCGAGTTTGAGTTCCCAATGTTTAGGTTAAATCGTGGGCCTCTGCCTTAAGTTGGCTTGTGGCGTGCTTAAGATAGGTTAGAAAAACCTAATGAGTCCGAGATTTCTTGGAGTTTTCTTTTTCCTTTTGGCTGTAAGCGTTTCCAATGCAGCCGACGGTATAAAAATCGTGCGAGTTTGGCCTGCATGGCACGATGCCGAGTATTTTCAACGCGTCTCGGAATATTTCGGAGGCCCCGAAAATACGTCCGGGCAAATTGTTTTACGCACCCAACCCAGCCAACGAGCTGGATTTTATTTTTTGGCACGCACCAAAAACCTGGGTGGAACGGAAATTTCCAGTGTTAAAATCATTTTAGAAGTGATCAAGCCCGGCTTGCCCGATCCGGTCACCTACACGTTTGAATCGCCCCCCACAAAAGGAGACGCGGTTTATCAAATTGGTCTCACCGGCACGGATTGGTCGGGACCTCGGGTGCATCCGGTTGCATGGCGCTTGAGAATCTTCGACGCTCAAGGCGGGCTTTTGGCGACCGAGAAAAGTTTTCTCTGGGACATACCTGCCAAGTAGAGCGACTGCTGCGCACGACCCATCTATGGCCGACTTTTTCAACAACTATACGCTAGACGGATTTTACGACGAAATGTTTGCGGGTCCCGGCCAGACTCGCCCTCACTACCAAAAACTATTCAAGCGACTGGAACGCATGGTCGATTCAGGAGAGCTGCAGCAGAAGCAACAGACTGCTGATGCGACTTTTCTTAGGCGCGGAGTAACGTTCACGGTTTATAGCGACGAGCGTGGCACGGAGAAAATATTTCCTTTCGATTTGCTGCCCCGCATTATCCCTTCTCAGGAATGGAATCGGTTGGAAGCAGGCCTCACTCAGCGCATGACCGCGCTGAACTTGTTCTTGCGGGACATTTATTCCGATCAACGGATCCTCCGCGAAGGAGTCGTACCACGCGAAATGGTCGAGTCCTCCAAGCTCTTCCGCAAAGAGATGATCGGCTTTCCGATGCCGCGATCGCTTTATGTGCACATTAATGGCACCGATCTCATTCGCGATCAACACGGTACTTATTGCGTTCTGGAGGATAATCTTCGCACGCCATCAGGGGTAAGCTACGTTTTGGAAAACCGCCAAATCATGAAGCGCGTTTTCCCCAATTTACTTCGGGACTATCGGGTCCGGCCCGTTGAAGAGTACCCGTACAACCTCCTCAACACTCTGCTCTACCTCGCGCCCGAGCATGTGCCTGAGCCCACCGTTGTTCTGCTTACCCCGGGTATCTACAATTCCGCATACTTCGAGCACTGCTTTTTAGCCCGACAAATGGGCATCGAAATCGTCGAAGGCTCCGATCTCGTTGTCGAAAACGATCGAGTGTTCATGCGGAGGACCGACGGGCTCGCCCCCGTACATGTCATTTATCGTCGCATCGACGATGATTTCCTCGATCCAACGGTCTTTCGTCCAGACTCACTGCTCGGTGTTCCGGGGTTGGTAAACGCTTACCGCAAAGGCAACGTTGCGCTTTGCAATCCGATCGGCAACGGCGTGGCTGACGACAAAGCCATGTACTATTATGTGCCGGCGATGATCAAATTCTATCTCGATCAGGATCCGATCATCCCGAACGTCGAAACTTTTCTCTCCACCACTCAAAAGGATTTTGCCTATATCTTGGAAAATCTGGGAAGCCTGGTAGTCAAGTCGGTGAATGAGGCGGGAGGCTATGGAATGCTAGTCGGACCTCATAGCTCTCAAGCGCAGATCGAAGAGTTTCGACAGAAGATTATAGCTAATCCACGCAATTTTATCGCTCAGCCGACTCTAGGCCTTTCACGCACGCCCGTCGTGTGTGGAGATACGATCGAAGGTCGTCATATCGATCTTCGTCCCTATATCCTGAACGGCCAGACCATCAAAATCATGCCGGGAGGTCTCACGCGTGTAGCGCTGCGCAAAGGTTCGCTCGTTGTTAATTCATCTCAAGGTGGTGGCAGCAAAGACACTTGGGTCCTATCGGAAGATTCGCATCTCCCTCCCCCATCACCCGACGAACCGCCCGCGCCGGAAACAATCATCGTATAAACTACCGAACGCAAAACAGCACCGATTTCAGCAAAGAGGCTGCCGTCAATCGTCCATTATAAATCACAAATAACGCCCCATGCTTTCTCGCGTCGCAAATCGCATCTACTGGCTCGCCCGCTATCTGGAACGTGCAGAAAATTCAGCACGCCTGTTAGATGTCACCACTGCGCTAACGCTTGATCTGCAAAGCCGGCGCGGCGCCGAGGATCCGGCTTCGTGGATGCCACTGATCTACGCCTCAGGCGGCGACAAACTATTTGAAAAGCTCCATGATTCCGTCACCGAACAGGCCGTGGTGGAATTCGTTTTATTCGATCACAAAAATCCAAGCTCGGTCTTTTCTTGCATTAACTACGCACGCGAAAACGCGCGCGCTATTCGCGACCAGGTGTCCACTGAAACATGGGAGCAAATCAACTTCGTTTTTCTCAAAGTTAAAGAGGACAACTACGCTCGCTATCAACAACTGGGCTCTTCCGAGTACCTCAATCGGATCAAGCAATACCTCCAACTTTTTTTTGGCATTGCGGATTCGATGCTACCACGAAACCAAGCGTGGTGGTTTTACGAGTTTGGACGTTTTGTCGAACGCGCAGATAACGTTTCACGCATCATTGATGTAAAATATTTTTCTTTGCTACCGGACGTGCGCGAGGTGGGTTCGGCGATCGATATCGTGCAATGGGCATCGGTTTTGCGCGCGTGCTCCGGCTTTGAGGCCTTTCGTAAGAGCAGGCTCGGCCAAATTACCCTCGATCGGGTTGTCGATTATTTGATCTTGGATCAAAATTTCCCGCGCAGCATTCGTTTTTCTGTTGCCCAAGCGGAACATGCGCTTGAGCGCATTACCGCGGGTATTCCACATCTTCAGGGGAACCGTGCGACCGATCTCGTCCAACTGCTTCACAACGAACTCGAGACCGCTCACATTACTGATATCATCACCGATGGTTTGCACGAATACCTGGACCACATCCAAGTCCGAATCCGCGAGCTTCACGCCGCTCTAGAGGAAACATTTTTCGAGTACCCGACAGCCGGAGCGAAGATATTCGCTTAACCGTAACTATTTCGGAAAAGAGCCACAGCGCGCAAAAAGCGCGATTCAAGATTTAAGAATAAAAATTCAAAATCCAATAGCCGGAAAAGCACAGAGAGATAGTTCACGGAAATCAAGGAGCAGACGGCCGTACTACTGAGCACAGAAACACGGTGTGAGGATAACACATCCAGCCCGGATCTTCCTTCTTCCTTCTTCCTTCTTTAATCGCGTCCCGCTTAACTTGGTTTTGAAGCGAACAACGCTGTCGTACTCGCGAGTTCGAAATTCTTATCCGCCGAAAGCTTGGTTACATAATCTTTGTTCAAAACCGAAACCGGAAATGTCATTAGATCCGATACCTTCATCGCCATAAACTCGCTTCTGGTGGGCTCGGGCAGGGCCGCCGCCCAATTTGTTACAACCCACCAAAGCGACCAAATAGGAAGACCGCTGGCGATGATTTCCTGACGATCAATCCGCAAATTTTGGTCGAATAGATTTTTGAGCCCTTCGGCCGTCATATTATAATAGTGATTGGGGAAACCGTGCCGCAGCTGCAGGAATGGAACGACACAGTAAAGCTCTGCTCCCGGCTTCATCACACGCGCAATTTCTTTGGCGGCCTCAAAAGGATTTTTAACGTGCTCCAGCACGTTCAAGCAGACCACGCCATCAAACACCTCATCCTTGAAGGGTAATTCCTCTGCAACGCCCAAAACATCGGTCGTGTCGTAGGGCACAATTTCAAAATTAACGACGTTATGAAGGTATTCCGCGCGCTTCCCGGCGCCACAATCCAGAACAAGACCCTCCGGTTGCTTATTGATGAGATTTAAAGCGTACGGATCATAGGAATGCGCCGAAACATTGTCGGTCTCGACGACGCCGTATTTTTGCGCAATCTCCGCATTCAGAAAATTGAAATGCTGTGCGGTTTCTTGCCGCGGCAATTCTTCTCGCAATAGACTTCTAATTCTCTCCAGCTTGGTTCGCTTCGCTTCTAACATTCTAGATTTCTAATGGAGAAACTCATCGGAATGACCATCCTTTTCCAGCATCGATCTTAGCACTCGGTTCGCTGAGCCATCTTATCACGCCCCAAATATGGCCACCTTTCTTTTATGGTCCGACTGGAAACCGTTAGCGCTCGCGAAATCACCAAACGCGGCGACGCTCAGCGAAATCCTCGACGGAGGCCAGGCGTTTCGCTGGAACCGCACGCCAGAGGGAGTTTGGCAGGGCGTATGGTCTGATTGCGTCGCGAGGCTGCGGCTTTCTGACCAGGGTAACTTGCAGTGGTCGGCGCCGAATGCGATCGCTGATGCGGTCGGCCCCGCATTGGAATCCTATTTTGGAGCAGGAACAGATTTTGACGCAGTGATTGATCGGATGCCGTGGCGCAGCGATCCGCATCTCGCAAATTGCATCCAAACCTTCCCCGCCCTTCGCATTTTGCATCAGCCTTTTGGCGAAACGCTTCTCCACTTCCTGTGCAGCGCTACAAAACAAATTGTTCAAATAAAGCAGATGAGCGAACTCATCGCTCTGCGTCACGGCAAAGAAATCGTCGCTGGGTTTCATCGCCTTCCCACCTGGGCCGAGCTAGCCACGGTACCGGAGGACGCGCTGCGCGCCTGTTTGCTGGGGTTTCGCGCGCGCTACATCAAGGCGACCGCGCTTTTTCTCGCCGAGCACACCGGGTGGCTGGAAGACGTGGAAAAACTTCCTTACTTTGAGGCGAAGCTCAAATTAAGGGAATTGCCCGGTGTCGGCGAAAAAGTCGCCGACTGCGTATTGCTTTTCGGAGCTCAGCGGTTCGAAGCATTTCCTGTCGACGTATGGATCACAAAGGCGATGGCCGTACGCTACGGTTTAATCACGGGCTGGACTCCTCAGCAAATCGCACATTTCGGCCGTACACACTACGGTGCCTACGCCGGACTGGCTCAGCAATTCTTGTTCGCGTATGAACGCAAGAACAGGAAAGACGTGATCTGAGGCGTGTTGTCGAAATAACTCGCGCAAAGGCGCCAAGCCGGCCGGGGTTTAAGGCAGAGTGGACTCGCTGAGTCCGCCGTCACGCGAAAGAGGCAAACCCGGTAGTCGATTGTAATGTCATCTATACCATTTTTTATATTTTCGTTCCTTATAACTTTATAATAACGCCTGTCGGAGCATCGGCGAAAGGCTCTCAAGGTGGCAGTCCGAGGAGCTTCGCTTGTCCGCCTCGCTCGACTGTTTCACGGCTTCAGCATTCATTTCAACACGCCCTAAAGGCGTGATCCGGATGCGCGTGAGAAACGGGTCGATCGACGTGTCACGGTTACAGGCCTCTCCGATTGCCGCTGCTCCTACTTTTGCTGAATCAGTTCGACCTCGTACCCCTCGGGCGCGTCGATAAAAGCGATGACAGAACCACTTCCGGTTTTTGTCGGGCCATCACTCAGCTTGTAGCCTTTTTTGGCCAAATCCGCGGCAAACTGCTCCAAATCGGCGACCTCGAAGGCGAGATGCATCAGGTCTGGTTGCACTTTGACCGGTTCGCTCTTCGGCAGCTGACAGATTTCAATCTCCTCTTCGCTATTTGGTGTTTTGAGGAACGCGAGTTGAGCACCACGAGGCGATGTGTGGCGACGCGCAACCTCTAATCCGAGCGCGTCCTGATAAAATTTAACCGTACGCTCAAGGTCATCCACGCGCATCCGGGTGTGAAGAAGTTTATTTACCATGACATCACCGTGCCGAACCGAAGCGCAAAATCAAACAACTCCCTTCAAAAAGGATTAAGCCCTTCTTTAAAACCAAGGCGGGGGGGGACCGCCTGCGGCCTGCGAAGCTTTGCAAAGCAAGCTGGGACCGCCGTCGCGGAAGAGGGCAAACCCAGTCATCGATCGAGGCAATCTGCTTACGTAAAATATGAGTTCTTCATCGCCCCAACTCCAACAGCGGGCTCAGCGGTCCCGCCCCATCTCAGATAACCCTGGCCACGGTTCTGGCATTTATTTCAAAAACACCGCCCTAGCCTTAATCCGGTCCGCGATCCAATCCTTTGTGTTAAAGGCTCCGCTACCAATATTGGAGGGTTAATAACTGCTCCTTTTCTTTAAATAGAGATTATAACCCTCTTTTCACAGGCATCCTCATCCGGCGAATGCAAGCGTACTGGAATTCTCCCACGCGTTTTCAATTTTGTGAGAAATATAGATAAGGATGCCGTTCGGGTCCTTTAGCACAAAGCTCCGCTCGCCCCACGGCTGATCTACGGGCGCCTGCACGATTTCAATGTCCTGAGACGCCAGGCGGAAATATTCCACATCTGAATTTTCAACTTCAATGTTGAGCCACATGCCACGGCCATCATGCGCCACGATAAGCTCGGGAAGCTGAACATCCGACTCTGCTTTCATAATGCCAAACTGCACTCCTCCCGGATGAAGGAGATGAACATATTCGTCACATTCACAAAGCGTCTTAAATCCCAGATGCTCGACGTAAAAATTCCACGTCTCGATGAGCTTTGATGTGACGATCCCGGTTTGAAACGGTGCTCCGTTCACATGGTTGGCATCGACGCGGCCTCCGCCAAAATGCGCGCAGAGAATACGGAGATCTCTGAGCAACATCGCATACTGGCGTTCGTACGCTGCGTCTGAAATCTCCGGAGACTGAAAAAAAGTGAGAAGCACGACCGTTTCTTTTCCTTGCGCTGCCTCTACCACTCGAAACGGGAAAAGCTCCATGCGATCCGCCGATCGGCCCAAGAAAAGGTCGATGACCCCACTGTAGGCGTCGCTGCAGATCATCAAAAACAGATCTCCATTTGCGGTGGAAACCTTCCAATAGTTTCCGTCCCGGCGCAGATCCCAACAAAAATCCGTCGCCCACTGACGCAGGTTTTCCGGATTGGCCAAAAAATTGAAGACGTCATCGCGTTGAGCGGCGACGGTTAATGTAGCGTTTCGACTATTCATAGGGAACGAAGTATGATGCGCATGACCTGCCTGGCACTTTTTGCGTGGACAGGCACGGAGAGAACCCCGTGCCTTCCTTTTTTGTTACAATATTTTTTTAAGGGCTAGGCATGCTACCCCGCCAACGAAGCTAGTGGGCTGTACGTTGATGGATCGCCACACTGTTGCCGTCCGGATCGCACACGACCGCGAGACGGCAGACCGGACTCGAAGTTGGCTCTACGGTAAAGCGAGAGCCCGCAGCTTTTAACCTGTTAATGGTCGCGTCAAAATCCGTAACTTCGAACGCGACTGCTGGACCATCGGTCGATGGTTTCCACTCCGGCGACATATTTGTGATAGCAAGCGTAGCGGGGCCAATATCGTACTCGATCCAGGCTTTTCCCTCATGCTCAAAAGTGGTGGATTTTTGTAAGCCCAAAAGTTGTTCGTAAAAAGCTTGGGCGCGATTCATGTTGGAGACCGGATACCCGGTATAAACGATTTCAGCGATGCCTGCCATAGTGGTTTCCGTTGAGGTTGATGCGTGAGTGCATCGCAAAGGTACCAGCCGCTGCTGACAGCGTTATGTCAGGAGCAATTCAACGAAACCAAAAAAAAGCGAAATTTCGGTCGCTCGCGCAATGATTTGAAGGCGGGCTGTCGCAGGGACGCGACGGCCCGCCTTCAAATCAGCGGCTCTGGCATTTATCCAAGATTCAGCAAACGGATGTGAACCGCACCCAGCTCTCTGACTCCCAAATCCTAGCTCCGCTCCGTGTCTCTGTGGTTCAACTGCATTTTTGAAGTTTATTTCGAAGACACGCTCTACACGGCTTCTAGGGGCTCTTCGGTTCGACTATATCTGCGAATAACGTTCTCGGCCGTTTGGCGCACCTTCTCTCTTAGGCACTCCGGCTCCAGCGCCTCCGCATCCTCGCCGAACGAGAGAATCCACTGCGCAAGCCAATCCAATGAGAACGCTTCAAGCTTCACTTCCATTCCTCCATCGACTTCATGCTCCTCCAAAAAGCCCGTGTAGCTTTCGCGACGAGCCCTTTCCACCGCTCGACAAGCAAAACGGATCCGCACTTCGACGAGCCGTTCTTTTTCACGACATTCTTCCATATGGCGCCGCAAAGAAAACTTCGGTCGGGGCAGGAACGACAACGATAGAACTTCGAGGGCTCGCACGCGATCGAGCCTGAAATGACGAAAATCGTTACGCAAACGGCACCAGGCCACGAGGTACCACACGCTTCCGTGGAAAACGACGCCCATCGGTTCAACATCGCGCCGTGTAGCGTCATCGCGGCCTCGCCCATGGTAAGTCAGCTTCAATACACGTCGTGTTACAATCGCTTGCTGAATGGGAAGCAGTGTACGCTGATCCAGGCCCAAAGAAATCCGCGGTGAACCTAAAATCGCCGTTCCTGTTGCCAATCGATCCAAATCATCCTGTCGTTCCCTCGGGAGCACGGAACGAATTTTAAGCAGCGCAGAATCCATCGGTTCAACCAACGAGGCGTCCGCAAATCGTCGCACCATTTCTCCACCAATAAAAAAAGCCATGGCTTCATCAGCCGTGAACATGACGGGCGGCAAATGATAACCCTTCACTAAGCTATAGCCGACTCCTGCTTCACCAGAGACAGGTACGCCCGCCTCGCTCAAGGCGACGATATCCCGATAAACCGTGCGGACAGTGATTTCAAAATGTTCGGCCAATTCCTCCGCGCGCACCACTCGGCGCCCCTGAAGGAACATCACCATCGCCACTAACCGATCCGTTCGATTCATAATTTATCCCTAACATGGCAGGGTGGTCACATGCCATCTTAGTTTGAGCTAAAACACCAAAAATAACCGACGGTGGCTTTCTCGAAGTAGCGCGGTGTTTCAGCCCGCGTCTGGCTCGATTCGGCTGTGCGGGTTAAAGCGCCCATGCTCCCCGCCTTCGTTTCTCCGATCGGTAAATCTTAATGGCTCGGCAAAGAAAGTTATCCTCTCTATCGACGTCAAAATTTCGTCGCCCGTTTTACGGGCTTTCCCCGCCGAAGATTTTCCTCACACTCGTCTGCCATGCCCCGTTGTGCCTGGCCTACGAAACCTCTCGATATTCTTTATCACGACACCGAATGGGGTGTTCCGCTTCATGACGATCGAGCTTTCTTCGAACTCCTGACCCTCGAAGGTGCACAAGCCGGATTGAGCTGGTCGATCGTTCTCGCCAAGCGCGAGAACTACCGGAAAGCGTTCGATCAATTTGATGTGGAAAAAATCGCACGCTATAAGCCGACCAAGGTCGCCTCTCTTTTGGCGAATCCTGGAATCGTTCGGAATCGCCTAAAAATCGCGGCGACCATCGCAAATGCGAAGGCATTTTTAAAAATCAAAAAAGAATTTGGCAGCTTCGACCGCTACATTTGGCAGTTTGTTGGGGGACGCCCTATTCAACCTGCCCTGCGCAGCTTGAAGAATTTGCCAACGCGCACCGCCGAATCCGATGCGATGAGCAAAGATCTCCTCAAACGTGGATTCAAATTTGTCGGCTCGACGATTTGCTACGCCTTTATGCAAGCATCAGGCATGACAAACGATCATGTGATCATGTGCGATCGACATGCTGTGTGTGTCCAACTGGCTGGCGTGAAATAGCTGAGACATTCGCACCTTACTGTGGACATCGGAAATCATTCAAAAAAGCAGCCACTGTCTGCGATTCCGGTAGAGAGATTTAGTGGCAAGCCACAGCGCCTCCAGTGGATTGACCGCCGAGTCGGCATACCGGTCTGTTTTTTTCTCACCGCCATCCGGCGCGTAAGCGGCTTTTTCGGTCGCCCCGTTGCAAGGGAGTTCGTCGATAAAATCCTTTTTATAAAGTTCGCCGAACAAGGCTCGACCGTCCTCGCCCGCGAAGCCATTTTGCGCGCCGTGTCCAAAGTCGGTCGAAGCC
>WNFI01043842.1_pt1 | contig 24634 bp, 23 predicted proteins | sample 5400471 | NCBI WGS metagenome assembly WNFI01 (sample SAMN13153348, study PRJNA577476) | soil metagenome | isolation source: 100 cm saprolite on Douglas fir-dominated hillslope | place: USA:California | collected 2013-09-17 | reverse complement strand
TCTAAAGGAGGCCCCGCGACGCGAGATTGCGCATCAGGTCGTTGACGCCGTAAGTCCACGGCGCGACCTTGTCGCAATGATTGACACGGTTCACGAGCATGCCGAGGGAATCCGCGCGGATCGAAACGACGTCGCCGATCTTGTGCGTGAAGCCCTTGCCGGGCTGGTCGCGATCCTGCACGGGTGCGAACTGGGTGCCGAGAAAGAGCATGGTTCCGTCGGGATACTGGTGCGTGCGATTCACCGCCTGGCCTGCAAGGTCCAGAGGATCGCGGCTGATGTTGGCAAGATGGCTCTCGCCGGCCAGCCTGTATCCTTCGGGCCCGGCGATCTCGATGCGGATGTGCGTGCGGCGCAGATCATCGACGCCATAGTGGCGGTCGAACAGTCGGATGAAAGGGCCGATCGCGCAACTGGCGTTGTTGTCCTTCGCCTTGCCCAGCAGCAATGCGCTGCGTCCCTCGAAATCGCGCAGGTTCACGTCGTTGCCGAGCGCCGCCCCCACCACCCGGCCGGCGCGGTTGATGGCCAGCACGACTTCCGGCTCCGGGTTGTTCCACGAGGAATCGGCGCGCACGCCGATCTCCGCACCCAGGCCGACGGCGGACATGGGTTGCGACTTGTTGAACACTTCCGCGTCGGGTCCGATGCCGACTTCCAGATACTGCGACCAGAGATTGCGCCTGATCAGCGATTCCTTGACCCGCTTCGCCTCCGCCGTACCCGGTTTGACGGTTTTGATCTCCGCGCCGATCTCCGCGCCGATGGAACGGCGGATCTCGTCGGCCTTGTCCTGGTCTCCCTTGGCATGCTCCTCGATGACGCGCTCGAGCATGCTGGAGACGAAGGTCACACCGCAGGCCCGCAATGCCTGCAGGTCGCAGGGCGTGAGCAGATACGGCTTCGCCGCATCGCGGCGGTCCGCATGGGAATTGGCGATCAGATCGGCGATGGCCCCCAGGGGCTTTGCCCAGCCGGTCTTCACCGCATCAAGCGCGACCCTGACCGGATCCTGCAGGTTGAGTAATTCGCTGGTCGTGGGAGCAACGCGCGACAGGTCCCAGGCCTGGGCATCGGCAACGAGCACGGGACTCGGGCCGGCGTTGCGCCCCGGCACCCAGGCGCGTCCGACCAGCGTCGCCTGTATCGCATCGTCAGGCAGGACTTGTTCGGCTGCGAACTTCATGTTCTGCCTCCGGTCAATCGTGGCGGTTGATCAGGAAAAAGAAATCCGGTGCGCAGTCAGGCGTGCACACCGCCACCCAGCCTTCGCTCCGTGACTTGAATCCGAAATACGCATCCATCGGATGGCCCTGATCATTGCGGGCGACGAGCTTGACGATGCGTGCGGGCGGCGACTTGTCGGTATAGGTAGCCAGGGTTTTGGCAAAGGCCTCGTGCAGCTTCCTGATTTCGCCGCCCGACAACTCCGTGGCTTTGAAGCCGGTGAAATAACGGCCGCCGGCCTCGGGACGCGACGCCATCGGGGAGTAGGCAGGAATCGAAGGCCGGTCGAAAAAACTGCCCGGGAACCGCCAACTCCATCCCTGCGCGGCGACAATCATCTGCGCCGAAGGCGTGCATATCACGGTGGCCGCCCCGGCGAGTTGTTTCGGCAAGGTGGGGGTGAGATCCCCAGGCGGATGTTCGCAGTCCAGAATGCCCCCTGCCGGCGTTTGCGCTTCGGAAACAGCGGAGGCCTGCAAGGTCGCGACAAGCAGCAGCAAAGCCAGACAGCGCGGTAACATGGGCTCCCCCAGGATGATTTTTTCCGGAGATTATACAGATGAGCTCGCGCAACTCGTCGGTCAGCATGCGCAGGCCGGACGCCTTAGAATCGCGGCCTGTGCAGATACCCATTCTCTCCGGCAATGCTTGACCGCGCGCTGATCTTCCTGGACCTGGAAACGACCGGCGCCACCGCGCATTCCGATCGAATCACCGAAATCGGCCTGGTCGAGGTCGACAGAGGCCGCCATATCGGCGAATGGAGTTCTCTGGTGAACCCCGGACGACCGATCCCGCCGCTGATCGAGTCCCTGACCGGCATCACCGATGCCATGGTGGCCGGGGCACCGACATTCGCCGAGCTCGCCAGGGATTTGCATGAGCGGCTGGCAGGCAAGACGCTGGTGGCCCACAACGCCCGCTTCGATTTCGGATTTCTGCGCAGCGAATTCCGGCGCGTCGGGCTCAAGTACGATCCGGATGTCCTGTGCACCGTCCGGCTGTCGCGCCGGCTGTATCCGCAGGAGCGGCGGCACAATCTGGACAGTATTATCGAGCGTTATGGCCTTGCCTGCGACAACCGGCATCGCGCGCTCGCCGACGCGCGCGTGCTGTGGGACTTCACGCAACGCATCCATCGCGATATTGAAACCAGCGAAATTCGCAATGCCGTCGCGGACCAGCTCAAGAAACCGCGGCTGCCGCCAGGCCTGCCGGCGGATCTGCCCGAGCGCATTCCGGAAGCTCCCGGGGTATACGCGTTCTACTCGCAGGGCAATGTGGCGCTGCATGTCGGCAAGAGCGCGAATCTGCGGGCGCGCGTGCTCTCGCATTTCAGCGCCGACAAGCGGCCTGCATGGCGGGCTTGCGCTGAAATTACCCGCGTGGAATGGGATGCCGCCGCCGGCGAGCTGGGCATGCAGATCCGTCACATGCAATGGCTGAAGCACTTGCGGCCGCTGCATAACAGCACGCCGCGGCACGATGGGGAACTCTGGGCGTTGCAATGGGATCCGGTCGATGGCCCCTCGATTCCCTTGCCGGTCGACACCGTGGGCCTGGATTTATCCAGGATGTCCAGACTGTATGGAATGTTCCGCTCGCGGCGCACCGCACTCAATGCACTGCGCAAGATGGCCGACGAGCATGGTTTGTGTCATATCGGCACGGGCCTGCAAACCGGTCCAGGCCCTTGTCTCGGATATCGGCTCAAACGCTGCCACGGCCTTTGCGTCGGTCGCCAGTCCACGGTCGCGCACTCGATGCGCATGATGCAGGCATTGCACGCGCTGCGGTTGCGGGACTGGCCGCATCCGGGTCCAATCGGAATCCGCGAACACGATCCGATGACCGGGCGAACCGAGATTCATGTGCTGGATCGCTGGCGGCATCTTGGCACCGCCGATGCCGACACGGATCCGCACGATATTCTGCAGACTCGTCGCGACGCACCGTTCGAAGCTGGCATCTACCGGATACTCCTGCAGTATTTCAAATCGATTCCGCGCGACGCCGAAATCGTCGCACTGGGATGACGCTCAGTGTCGCTCCAGGAAGCCGGCGATTGCCTTGTTGAATGCAGCGGGCTGCTCGAGGTTGGACAAATGCGACGCGGAGGGAATCACGACGATTTCCGATCCGGGAATCGCATCCTGGATCGCGCGCGACATGGCCACCGGCGTGCCGACGTCCTGATCGCCGACGATGATCTGGACCGGACATTTGATCGCACCGAGACGATCGGTCAGGTCGATTTTGGGGATAGCCCTGCAGCAGCCGATGTAGCCCGACACTCTGGTGTTGCGGATCATCTGGCCCACTCGCCCCATCATCGGCTTGTTCGCCTTGTAGAACGGCTCGGTAAACCAACGCTGCAGCGTGGGTTCCACCAGCGGTTCCATGCCCTGTTCCGTTGCGATCTTGATGCGGCCTTCCCATATGGGCCCCGCTTCCGGAGGAATCCGGCTCGACGTATCGCATAACACCAGGCTGCGGAAGTGTTTTGGATACTTGAGCGCGAACGTCATGCCGATCATTCCACCCATCGACAGACCGATGAAATGCGGAGCCTTCACCGAGAGTCCGTCGAGCAAGCCGAACAGGTCTTCGCAAAGCATGTCCAGCGTGTAGGCGCCCTCTGGCGCATCGCTGCCGCCGTGTCCACGGGTGTCGAAACGCAACACGCGAAAGCGCGTCTTCAGCAACTGGGCCTGTTCGTCCCACATCGAGCGATCGCAGGCAAGCGAGTGACTCATCACGACCCATGGACCCTGCCCTTCGATCGTGTAGTTGATCCCGATGCCGTTGCTTTTTGCTTTCATCGCGCCTCCCCAGGAAGACAAAGTACAGGCCGGCGCAGTATAGGTCGACCGACCGGTCTGCACAACGACGCGCCGGCGCCGGTTGTTTCGTCGTAACATTCCCGTTTCCGGCGTTGTCGTCCGGCACAATAAAACCACAAGGGGGAGACATCTTGAGGCTCGTTCAATTCACGGACCGCTCCGGCGCGCGCCGGGTTGCCGCGTCCGAAGACGGCAAAACTTTGCGCCCTCTCGCCGGGGTCGCGCGGACTTACGATCTGGCGCTCGCCGCCGCCCGTGCCAATTCCTCGCTCGAATCCGCGGCGAGGGCCAAGGTCGGCGCGGAAACGCTCAGCTACGATGAGGTAATCAATGAAAAGCGTCTGCTGCCGCCGCTCGATCATCCCGACCCTTACCGCTGCCTGATCACCGGGACGGGTTTGTCGCATCTGGGCAGCGCCGCGGCGCGCGACTCGATGCACGCGAAACTGCAGAAGGACGAATCCGAACTGACCGATTCGATGAAGATGTTCAAGTGGGGCATGGAAGGCGGCAAACCCGCAACCGGGAAAATCGGCACGGCGCCGGAGTGGTTCTACAAGGGGGACGGGCGTTGCGTGGTCGCGCCCGAGCAGGAACTCGAGCTGCCGGCCTATGCGCTCGACGGCGGCGAGGAAGTGGAAATCGTCGGCCTCTACCTCGTCGGCGATCGCGGCGAGGTCTTGCGAATCGGCTTCGCGCTCGGTAACGAATACGCGGACCACGTCATGGAGCGCCAGAATTATCTTTATCTGGCGCATTCGAAGTTGCGCCAATGTTCATTCGGTCCTGAATTGCTTGTCGGCGCGCTGCCCGCATCGGTCACCGGGCGGGCGCGCCTGGTGCGCGAGGGTAGGGAAATCTGGGCCGAGGACTGGTTATCCGGCGAAGAGAACATGTGCCACTCGATCGGTAACCTCGAGCATCACCACTTCAAGTATCGCGACTTCCGTCAGCCAGGCGACATGCACGTGCATTTTTTCGGTGCCGCCACCGGCAGTTTCACCAAGAAGATCGAAACACGGGTCGGCGACGTGTTCGAAATCCAGGCCGCGCAGTTCGGTCGCCCGCTGCGCAATCCGCTCGGCGCCGCGCGGGAAAAAGACAGCCTGGTCACCATCCGCGCACTGTGAGCGAACTGCACGTGGTCTTCGGCACCGGGCCGCTCGGCCTGGCGGTCATGCGCGAGCTGCGCCGCCGCGGCAAACAGGTGCGCATGATCAATCGCTCCAGCCGGGTCCGGTTCGAAAAGGATCTGCAGACCGAAGTCGGCGGCATCGATGCCGCCGATCCAGCGCGGGCCCGCGAAGTCTGCGAAGGCGCGGCGGTGGTCTATCACTGCATCGGTTTGCCCTACCCGCGCTGGCCGGAATTTGCGTCGATCGCAACGGGCATCGTCGAGGGTACGGCATTCGCCGGGGCGAAGCTCGTCTACGCCGACAATCTTTACGCTTATGGCGCGGTGGCAAGGCCGATGACCGAAGACCTGCCCTGGACCGCCACGACGAAGAAAGGGCGTCTGCGCGCCGGGATTGCGCAGTCGCTGATGAATGCGCACCGTGCCGGCAAGATCCGCCTCGCGATCGGTCGCGGATCGGATTTCTTCGGGCCTTTCGCCACCGACGCGGCGATCATGGGCAGCCGCGTATTCAGCCGGGCACTGGCCGGCAAGGCTGCGCAGATCATTGGCGACCCGGACCGGCTGCATACCTACACCTTCATCGACGACTTCGGCAAGGCGCTGGTCACGCTGGGCGAGCGTGAAGAGGTCTTGGGAAAAACATGGCACGTGCCAAGCGCACCGGCGATTACGACACGCCGCTTTGTGGAAAAGGTCTACGGCGCGCTGGGTCAGCGCGCGAAGTTGAGATCGATCCCGCGTATTGCCATCGCCGTGCTGGGACGGTTCGACGAGAACATCACGGAGCTGCAGGAAATGCTATACCAATTCGAACGCGATTTCGTCATGGATTCGAGCCGGTTCGAACCCTTTTATTTTCGCAAGAATCCACCCCTAACGCGCAGTGGGATTTTTTTCTATCAGCGCGTACGCCGAATGGTTATGGATTGACTCGAAGTTCTCGGACTCGACGATGTAACCATCGATGCGTGCGTCCCCGTTCAGCGCGGTAGCCACATCGCGCACCAGATCCTCGACGAACTTGGGATTATCGTAGGCGCGCTCGGTGACGTATTTTTCGTCCGGGCGCTTGAGCAGGCCGTAAAGTTCACACGAGGCTTCCTGCTCCGCGACCCGCACCAGCTCCTCGATCCAGACATGGGCGTTCGTGCGGGCGGTGATCGTCACATGGGAGCGCTGGTTATGCGCGCCATATTCGGAAATCTTTTTCGAGCACGGGCACAGGCTGGTCACCGGAACGACTACCTTCATGGTGAATGAATAGCCTGACGGCGAGATTTCGCCGGTAAATGTGATCTCGTAATCCATCAGGCTCTTCACGCCGGACACCGGTGCTGCCTTGTTGATGAAGTACGGAAACGTCATTTCGATGCGGCCGAATTCAGCTTCCAGCCGCTTGACCATGTCGCGCAACATCGTCTCGAAAGACTCGACCGATATTTCGCGTTCGTGGGAATTCAGGATCTCGACAAAGCGCGACATATGGGTGCCTTTGAAATTGTGCGGCAACCCTACGTACATGTTGAATGTGGCGATGGTGTGCTGGACGCCGCTGTCGCGGTCCGCCACGCGGACCGGATGACGGATCGCCTTGACGCCGACCTTGTCGATTGCGAGACGGCGGGTATCCGCGGAACCCTGCACATCCGGTATCGCGAAGCTATCTGGAAAATTCATCGAACGGCTCCTCTGGCGCGAGGTAACAGGACAACGATTATAGACGCCCTCAATACCCGAGTAAACTACTCATCTATAAATTTTGCGATGGATTGAAGAATTCCTTCGGCATCGAGTCCGCAGTCCTTCAGCAGTCTGGCAGGATCCCCATGATCGATGAAGCGATCAGGCAACCCGAGTTGCAGCGTCGGCCTCTGAAATCCCTGCTTTTCGAGGACCTCGAGTACGCCGCTGCCGGCACCACCGAGAATGGTGTTTTCTTCCACGGTAATCAGATGCGCGTGGTCACGGGCAAGTTCCCGGATCAATTCTTCGTCGAGCGGTTTGACAAAGCGCATCAAGATTGCCACTTTGCTGCCGCGACGCCGTATCTCGCCTTTTCCGACAGGCAGTGCGGTCATTTCCTTCGCGACCGCCACCCCTGGACCGGTGCCGCGCGGATAGCGCACGGCGACCGGTGCGTCGATCTGATAGCCGGTGTAGAGCATCTGCCGGCATTCGTTCTCGTCCGCCGGCGCCATGACCACCATGTTCGGCAGACAACGCAGATAAGTCAGGTCGAAGCTTCCGGCGTGCGTGGGACCATCCGCCCCGACCAGTCCGGCGCGGTCGATCCCGAACAGAACCGGAAGATTCTGAATGCAGATGTCGTGAATGAGCTGGTCGTAGGCGCGCTGCAGAAAAGTCGAATAAATGGCGACAACCGGCTTTACCCCTTCGCAGGCCAGCCCCGCCGCAAACGTCAGCGAGTGCTGCTCGGCAATCCCCACGTCAAAGTACCGATCCGGATATTCCTGCGAGAAGCGCACCATCCCTGAACCCTCGCGCATCGCCGGGGTAATGCCAATGAGCCGCGCATCCCTGCCCGCCATGTCGCACAGCCAATCGCCGAATATCTGGGTGTAAGTCGGCTTGCCCGCCGGCTTCGGAACGATGCCTGCGCCGGTCTCGAACTTGGTCACCCCGTGATAGAGAATCGGATCGCCCTCGGCGCGCTCATAGCCCTTGCCCTTGCGAGTGACCACGTGCAGGAACTGGGGGCCATCGAGTTTCCTCAGGTTGGTCAGCGTTGACACCAGCGCATCGAGATTGTGGCCGTCGATGGGCCCGATGTAGTTGAAACCGAATTCCTCAAACAGCGTGCCGGGCGTGACCATGCCCTTGACGTGCTCTTCCGCACGCTTGGCAAGTTCGAGCACCGGCGGCACCACGCGCAGAACTTTCTCGCCGGTCTTCCAGGCCGCCGCGTAAAACCGCCCGGATATCAGTCGCGCGAGATAATTGTTCAGTGCGCCCACGTTTTCCGAGATCGACATGTCGTTGTCGTTCAGCACCACGAGGAGGTTGGTATCCATCGCGCCGGCGTTGTTCAACGCCTCGAAGGCCATCCCGGCGGTCATGGCGCCGTCGCCGATGACGGCCACCACCCGTCGATCCTCGCCCTTCATGCGCGCCGCCACCGCCATGCCCAGAGCCGCGCTGATCGATGTACTCGAGTGCGCAGTGCCGAAGGTATCGAACTCGCTCTCCACGCGACGCGGAAATCCGGCAATGCCGCCGTACTGGCGCAGGGTAGACATGCGCGCACGCCGCCCGGTCAGAATCTTGTGCGCGTACGTCTGGTGCCCCACGTCCCATACCAGCCTATCGTCGGGCGTGTTGAATACGTAATGCAACGCCACCGTGAGCTCCACGGTGCCGAGGTTGGAGGAAAGGTGCCCGCCGGTCATTGCCACCGACTCGAGCAGGAATTCGCGCAACTGGCGCGCGAGTTCCGGCAATTGCTTGCGCTCGAGCCTGCGCAAATCGGCAGGCGACTGGATGGTATTCAGCAGTTCATACATGGGGAAGGTTGCGCAGGCGGTGGCCCGGGTCGGATGGTCGCGATAATCAGAATTTTCTGGAAACGATGAAGTCGGCGAGCTGCCGCAGACGCCCGCCGTTTTCCGGCAGGCAGTCCAGCGCGCGCAACGCATCGTCGCGCAACTCCTCCGCCAGTTCGCGTGCGCGCCCGAGACCCAGCGCGCTCACATACGTGGGTTTATTATTGCGCGCATCCTTGCCGGCCGTCTTGCCCAGCATCGCCGTGCTCGAATCCGCATCGAGTACGTCATCGACCACCTGGAAGGCCAGGCCGATAAATTTGCTGAAGTGGTCGAGCTGGCCGAGCTGGGCGTCACTCAACGCGTTGCCGCAACGCGCACCCAGTGCGACGGACGCACGAATCAAGGCGCCGGTCTTGTGTATATGCATGAATTCAAGCTCGGGTTCCGCCAGCGTCCTGGCAGTCGATTCCAGATCGATCGCCTGGCCGCCGGACATGCCGCGTGAACCGCTGGCGCGCGCCAGGAGTCCGACCATTTCCACCTGCCGGCGCGCATCGTCGGCCAGTGGGTGCTCGGACAACAACTGGAACGCCAGGCTCTGCAGGCTATCGCCGACGAGAAGCGCGGTTGCCTCGTCAAATTCGACGTGCACGGTCGGTCTGCCCCGGCGCAGTACATCGTTGTCCATCGCCGGCATGTCGTCGTGCACCAGTGAATAGGCATGAATCATTTCGACCGCAGCGGCCACGCGGTCGACCCTCTCCGTCGGCGCTGACGCGAGCTCGCCGGTACTGTACGCAAGAAGCGGTCGGACCCGTTTGCCGCCGCCGAGAACGGCATAACGCATGGCGCAGTGCAGGCGCGCGGGCGCTATCTCCGGCGCCGGAAGGGCGGCGTGCAGAGCCTTCTCGATGCGGTCCTGTCGGTCCAGCATCCAGCTCTGAAAATCAATCGGCGCTGTCGTCACCGTCGAAATTCTTGAGTGTGCCGGCCTCGAGAATCCTGACCTGCTGCTGGGCCTCCTGCAGGCGCGCCTGGCAATACTGGAGCAGTTCGGCGCCACGCCTGTACGCCGTCAAGGATTGTTCGAGCGGCAGTTGCCCCGCCTCCATCGCGGCGACAATATTTTCGATCTCGGCCAGTGCGGCCTCGAACGATTGCGGGTTGTGGGATTTGGATTTGGTCACGGGCGACGCCAAATGAAGGGCGCGACTTGGCTGGAAAGACCGTAAAAATAGCCCATCCCCGGAACCCGGGTCAACGAATGATGGTCGATTTGCGCTGATGGGCATGGAGTCCATAGCCCGAAAACATTGCGTCGATTGGGGTTTTAAGGGAAAATTCCCCTCGGAATTCCGCCCCATTTTGTGCATCATGCCGGGGGCGGTTTTTTTATTATTCACTGCGCTTCACGGGACATCTGGTTATGACCGATCTGGCTAATGTTTCCGCCTTGACCCGAACACCGGTACAACTCCCGATCGATTGGTATTTCGATCTGCAGATTGCCGAAATCGAACAGAAATTGCTATTCGAGAGCGGACCGGGCTATGTCGGTCACGAGCTTATGGTTCCCGAAGTGGGGGATTACCGCTCTCTGGACTGGATGAGCCATGCCAAGGTGCTGGTGCGTAACCGGAACGGGGTGGAATTGCTGTCAAATGTCTGCCGGCACCGGCAATCGATCATGCTCAAAGGCAGTGGTCACGCTCAGAACATCGTTTGTCCGCTGCACCGCTGGACCTATGACATGTCGGGCAAATTACTCGGGGCGCCGCACTTTCCCGGTAACCCCTGCCTCGATCTCGGGAAGTCGAGGTTGACCGGCTGGAATGGCCTGCAATTCGCGGGGCCTCGCAATCCCAATCGCGATCTGGCCAGTCTGGGCGTACTCGCCGATCTGGACTTTTCCGGCTACAGGCTCGACCGGGTGATGAGCCATGAATATCCCGTCAACTGGAAGACGTTCATCGAGGTTTACCTCGAGGACTATCACGTCGGCCCATTCCATCCAGGACTCGGCCAGTTCGTGAACGCCGAAGACCTGAAATGGGAGTTCGGGGACTGGTACAGCGTCCAGACCGTGGGCCTCAACCAGGCACTCGGCAAACCCGGCACCGCAGCCTATCAAAAATGGCACGAAGCGGTACTGCGTTACAACAATGGCGAAATGCCGAAGCAGGGCGCGATCTGGTTGACCTATTACCCGAATGTAATGGTCGAATGGTATCCCAACGTCCTCGTCGTCAGCACAATCCTGCCGAAAGATCCGGAGCATTGCACGAACATCGTCGAATTCTATTACCCCGAAGACATCGTGCTGTTCGAGCGCGAGTTCGTCGAGGCGGAGCAACACGCCTATGCCGAAACCGCCAGGGAAGATGAAGAAATCTGCGTGCGCATGACGCAAGGTCGCCGCGCGCTCCATCAGCAGCATCGCAACGAATTCGGCCCCTACCAGTCGCCCATGGAAGACGGCATGATCCATTTTCACGAATTCGTACGCGCCCGGATTCAGCCGCATCTTTAATACCCGGTCACCGCCCCGGTCATCATTCCTTGCGGCCAAAATTCTTGTGAGCCATACCACCCTGATTTCCGTTGCCGGTCTTGCGCAACGCATCGATGACCAGTCGTTCGTGATATTCGATTGCCGTCACGAGTTGACCAACCCGAACTTCGGCATCAATGCCTATGCGCAATCGCATCTTCCCAACGCCCGTTTCGCGCATCTGGACCGCGATCTCGCGGCACCGATAACCGGGTACAACGGGCGGCATCCGCTGCCCGATCCGGACGTGTTCGCCAAGTGGCTCGCGCGCATGGGCGTGTCGGACGACAGACAAGTGGTCGGCTACGACAATGCCGGCGGCGTATACGCTTCGCGGCTGTGGTGGATGTTGCGCTGGATGGGACATCAAAGCGTGGCCGTGCTCGATGGCGGCTGGCAGGCCTGGCTCGCCGCAGGGCAGCCGGTCACTGCCGAAGTGCCGACTCCGAAAACGGCGAAATTCACGCGCCGGCCCAAAGGCAATTTCCCGGTCGATGCGAATTACGTGCTGGAGCATCTGCAATCGCCCGACATGGTGCTCATCGACGCGCGTGCCAATGATCGTTTTCACGGACAGAACGAAACTATCGATCCGGTAGGCGGCCACATTCCCGGCGCGCACAATCGATTTTTCAAAGACAACCTCACTGCGCAGGGATTCTTCAAAGCATCGGAACAGCTGCGGAATGAGTTCAGGCCACTCGTCGGTAACGGATCGCCGGAAAGGCTCGTGAGCCAGTGCGGTTCCGGCGTAACCGCGTGCCACAACCTCCTGGCGATGGAGATCGCCGGATTGAAGGGAGGGCGGCTCTATCCCGGCTCCTGGAGCGAGTGGATCGCCGATCCGTCCCGACCACGAGCGACCTGAATGGGCAAGCGCCTCAAATAAAAAAGCCGGACCACCGGGGGTCCGGCTTTTTTCTGCACGGGATCCTCAGGCGACGCTTTCTTCCTTGTCCCTGGCTTCGCGCTTCGTCTCGTTGATCAGCAACTTCGTTTTTCCTTCGGCATCGACATCCACTGTAACGCTGCCGCCACCCGCCAGCTTGCCGAATAACAGTTCATCGGCCAGGGCGCTGCGGATGGTGTCCTGGATCAGGCGAGCCATCGGACGCGCCCCCATCAGCGGATCGAACCCGTTCCTGGCCAGATAGGACTTGAGTGCGTCGGTGAACTCGACCTCCACCTTCTTCTCGTGCAACTGCTCCTCGAGCTGCATCAGGAACTTGTCGACCACGCGCACGATGATTTCCGGCGAAAGCGCGGCAAAGGAAATGGTGGCGTCGAGTCGATTGCGGAATTCGGGCGTGAACATGCGCTTGATTTCCGCCATCTCGTCGCCCGCCGCGCGCTGCTGTGTGAATCCCATCGTGGTTTTGGACAGTTCCGCGGCGCCGGCGTTGGTGGTCATGACGATGACCGTATTGCGGAAATCCGCCTTGCGGCCGTTGTTGTCGGTCAGCGTACCGTGATCCATCACTTGCAAAAGAATGTTGAAGATATCCGGGTGCGCTTTTTCGATTTCATCGAGCAGCACGACCGAATACGGATGCTTGGTGATTTGTTCGGTAAGCAGCCCGCCCTGATCGAAACCGACGTAGCCGGGGGGCGCGCCGATCAGCCGGGACACCGCGTGGCGCTCCATGTATTCCGACATGTCGAAGCGGATCAGTTCCACGCCCATGGTATAGGCCAGCTGGCGCGCCACCTCGGTTTTTCCCACCCCGGTCGGCCCGCTGAACAGGAAACAACCGATCGGCTTTTGCGGATTGCCCAGGCCGCTGCGCGACATTTTGATCGATGCCGCCAGCGCATCGATTGCCTGATCCTGGCCGAACACCACGGCTTTCAGGTCGCGATCGAGGTTTTGCAATTTACTGCGATCGGTAGACGACACACTCTGCGCGGGGACGCGGGCGATTTTGGCTATGATTTCCTCGATCTCGTGTTTGCTGATGACGCGCTTCTGTTTTGATTTCGGCAGAATGCGCTGCGCTGCGCCGGCCTCATCTATCACGTCGATCGCTTTGTCGGGCAGATGGCGGTCATTGATGAAGCGCGCCGAAAGTTCCGCGGCGGAGGTCAGGGCCGACGCCGTGTACTTGACGCCGTGATGCGCCTCGAATCTTGTTTTCAGGCCACGCAGAATCTCCACGGTTTCGGCAACCGAAGGCTCGGTCACATCGATCTTCTGAAAACGGCGCGACAACGCGTGGTCCTTCTCGAAAATGCCGCGGTATTCGATATACGTCGTCGCACCGATGCACTTGAGGTTGCCGGAAGACAGCGCGGGCTTCAGCAGATTGGAAGCGTCAAGCGTCCCACCCGACGCCGCGCCCGCGCCTATCAGGGTGTGAATCTCGTCAATGAACAGGATCGCGTTCGGATTATCGGTGAGTTGCTTGAGCACCGCTTTCAGGCGTTGCTCGAAATCGCCGCGATATTTCGTACCCGCCAGGAGCGAACCCATGTCCAGGGCGTAAACCTGGCAGCGCGCCAGAATTTCCGGCACCGCGCCTTCGATGATCCGGCGCGCCAGTCCTTCTGCAATCGCCGTCTTGCCGACGCCGGCCTCGCCCACGAGCAACGGGTTGTTCTTGCGCCGGCGGCATAACGTTTGAATGACACGCTCGAGTTCGCGCTCGCGCCCGATCAGCGGATCGATCTTGCCGGAGATGGCGAGCGCATTCAGGTTCAGCGTATAGGTTTCCAGCGCGCCGCCGGAATTCTGTTCCTGGTCGGAATCCGCCTCGCTTTCCGGCTGCGGCTTGGCCGGGGCCGTCTGCGGGACCTTGGTGATGCCGTGGGAAATGAAATTCACTACATCGAGGCGCGTGACACCCTTCTGGTGCAGGAAATAGACTGCGTGGGAATCCTTCTCGCCGAAAATGGCCACCAGCACGTTGGCGCCGGTCACCTCCTTCTTGCCAGACGACTGCACATGCAGAATCGCGCGCTGGATCACCCGCTGGAATCCGAGTGTGGGCTGGGTGTCGACATCCTCGCCACTGACGACCGGCGTGTGTTCGTTGATGAAATCCGTCAGGAGTTTGCGCAGTTCCTCGACATTTGCCGCGCAGGCGCGCAGGACTTCCGCCGCAGACGGATTGTCCAGCATGGCAAGCAACAGGTGCTCCACGGTGATGAACTCGTGGCGCTTCTGCCTTGCTTCCATGAACGCCATGTGCAAACTGACTTCTAGCTCCTGCGCAATCATGTTTCCTCCATCACGCATTGAAGCGGATGTTGATGCTGTTTCGAAAACGCAATGACCTGTTCAACCTTGGTCGCCGCAACGTCTCTAGGATACACCCCGCAGACCCCCATGCCTTCCCTGTGGACTTTGAGCATTATCTGGGTCGCCTGCTCCCGGGTCATCGAGAAGAAAGTCTGCAGAACCGCGACGACAAAGTCCATCGGCGTGTAATCGTCGTTCAGCAGCAGCACCTTGAAGAGCGGAGGCTGTTTGACCTTGCTTTTTTCGGCCTCTAGGAGCGTGCTGTCACGATTTCCCGTCGCCATGCCTTCGACTCGCCTCACTGCATTTCACTTAAAGCTAATTTTGCGGATAACCGCGGAAAATACAAGTGCAGAATTCGTGCCTGCGCGGATCCGGCGCTTCGCGTAAAACTGCATTGCAACAATCGCTTGCGCGCGTTTTGCCCACTTGACTTCCCAAAATAAATAACCTACAAAGCGGATTGGTGTTTGGCTTCAAGCATACTGCAGCACCGGTTTTGCCGATAACGCGGACTTGAAACTCAAACGATCTGCGGGTGTCCGGCCCGCTTTTTTTCCAGGGGAAGGGATGTATGGCAATCGGTACGGTAAAGTGGTTTAACGACGCAAAGGGGTACGGTTTCATCACGCCCGATGACGGCAGCGAAGATCTGTTCGCGCATTTTTCGGCAATCCAGATGAACGGTTTCAAGACACTCAAGGAAGGCCAGAAGGTGAGTTTTGAGGTCACCCAGGGACCCAAGGGCAAGCAAGCCTCCAACATTCAGGCTGCCTGACACAGGAGCGGATCAAGATCCGCAGGTGACCTGAGAATATTCGAAGCCCGCGGCGCAGTCGCGGGCTTTTTGTTTGCGCTGCACTCAGCCACGCATGCGTTCGGTCATTGCGTCGCCAAATCCGGAGCAGGACACCTGCTTCGCCCCCGTCATCAGCCTCGCAAAATCATAGGTCACAACCTTGTCGTTGATCGCCGCTTCCATGGATTTTACGATCAGATCCGCCGCTTCCACCCAGCCCATATGGCGCAGCATCATCTCCGCAGAAAGAATCAACGATCCCGGATTGACGTAGTCCTTGCCCGCGTATTTTGGCGCCGTGCCATGAGTTGCCTCGAACATTGCGACTGAATCGCTCATATTGGCCCCCGGAGCGATGCCGATGCCACCGACCTGGGCCGCCAGTGCATCGGAAATGTAGTCTCCGTTCAGATTGAGTGTCGCAATGACGTCGTACTCTTCCGGGCGCAGCAGGATCTGCTGCAGGAACGCGTCGGCAATCACGTCTTTGATGATTATTCCGCCCGGCAGCTTCATCCATGGGCCGCCATCGATGAGTTCAGCACCGAACTCTCGCTTGGCCAGCGCGTAGCCCCAATCCCGGAAACCGCCTTCGGTGAACTTCATGATGTTGCCCTTGTGTACCAGGGTTACGGACCGGCGTGCGTTGTCGAGCGCGTACCGGATCGCCTTGCGAACAAGCCGTTCCGTCCCCTCGCGGGACACCGGCTTGATGCCGATCCCGGACGTTTTCGGAAAGCGGATTTTCTTGACGCCCATTTCCTTGGTTAGGAAATCGATCAGCTTGCGCGCGCTGTCGGACTCCGCCGCCCACTCGATTCCGGCATAAATATCCTCGGAGTTCTCGCGGAAGATCACCATGTCGGTCTTTTCGGGCTGTTTGAGCGGGCTGGGCACACCCTTGAAATAGCGCACCGGACGCAGGCATACATAGAGATCGAGTTCCTGCCGCAAGGCAACGTTGATCGAGCGGATGCCGCCTCCGACCGGCGTGGTGAGCGGGCCCTTGATCGACACCACGAATTCCCTGCTCGCCGTGAGGGTCTCCTCGGGCAACCAAACGTTCTCGCCGTAGACCTTGCAGGATTTCTCACCCGCAAACATTTCCATCCAGACGATCTTGCGTTTCGCTCCGTATGCAGCATTGACTGCAGAGTCGACGACTTTGCGCATCACCGGCGTGATGTCCACCCCCGTTCCGTCTCCCTCGATGAAAGGAATAATCGGATTGGCCGGCACGTTCAGCGAGAAATCCTTCTTTACGGTGATTTTTTCGCCGCTGGACGGCACTTTTATGTGCTGATACATGGAGTCTGCCTCGATGAGTGGATGTAATTGAATTGCAAGTGGTTATGCGCGCGGCTTGCTTGCTGCAATTGTAAAGCAACGATCAGGCCGGGCACAAAATCATCCGCCGGCGCGGTTCCGTTTCGAGCTACTGGACATGGCCTGAAGCAGCGAGTCCCGCGACGATCGATCGAAGCGTAAGTCTGAAACCATTTCTCGCATTGCAAAATAATCTCGGTTTACAACATTTTAAATACTGATTAATAACAATAATATTTCGGCTACGAAGCGTATTGCAGCGCATAAAAAGCCTCATGTAACGTGCGCGCACCACCATTGCATCAGACAAACCCGGATGTAGTGTCGACACAAGATGCCGCCACCCGCGGCATCTTCAATGATTCCGCCAGATCCGATCTCTGGCTTTCACGTGGACCAGCGTGCCGCAGGTACTCGGCAGGGCGCTCGGGCTCTTCGCGGTATTCCGCAAGAACGACCCGATCGGCCAGGCCGTGTTGCCGCGGCCTGCGTAATTACACACACGAAGTAGCCAACAGGAGAACGCCATGAATCGCGATCAGGCAATCGCAGAAATCCACCGTGAGTGGAAAAGCAACCCGCGCTGGCAGGGTACACAGCGCCCGTATTCGGCCGCGGACGTCTACCGGCTTCGCGGAACCGTGCAGATCGAATACTCGCTGGCTCGCCGCGGCGCCGAAAAGCTCTGGAAGCTCTTGCGTGAAGAGCCATTCGTCAATGCCTTGGGGGCCATGACCGGCAATCAGGCCTTACAGCAGGTCAAGGCCGGACTGAAGGCTATCTATCTTTCCGGCTGGCAGGTTGCCGCGGACGCCAATCTCGCCGGGGAAATGTATCCCGATCAGTCGCTTTATCCGGCCGACAGCGTTCCCGCCGTCGTACGCCGGATCAACAACACACTCATTCGAGCAGACCAGATTCATCATGCCGAGGGCAAGGACGGCTTCGATTGGCTCGCCCCCATTGTCGCCGATGCCGAGGCCGGGTTCGGCGGGGTACTCAATGCATTTGAACTGATGAAGTCGATGATCGATGCGGGCGCGGCGGGCGTGCATTTCGAAGACCAGCTCGCCTCGGCAAAGAAATGCGGGCACATGGGTGGAAAAGTGCTGGTGCCGACGCAGGAAGCGGTACAAAAGTTCGCGGCCGCACGCCTGGCGTCGGACATCATGGGGGTTCCGACGGTCCTGTTTGCACGCACGGATGCGGAGGCGGCGAACCTCATTACGTCGGACGTGGACGACAACGACAAGCCATTCTGCACCGGCGAGCGCACGGCCGAAGGCTACTATCGCGTCATCAATGGTATTCAGCAGTCGATTTCGCGGGGGCTCGCTTACGCGCCCTACGCCGACCTGATCTGGTGCGAAACTGGGAAGCCTGACCTCGCCTTCGCACAGCAATTTGCCGAAGCCATCCACAAGCAGTATCCGGGCAAGCTGCTGTCTTACAACTGCTCGCCTTCGTTCAACTGGAAGAAGAATCTCGACGACAGTACCATCGCCAAATTCCAGCGCGAACTGGGCGCGATGGGCTACAAATTCCAGTTCATCACGCTGGCCGGTTTCCACGCACTCAACTATGGGATGTTCGAACTGGCGCGCGGCTACGCCTCCGAGAACATGACTGCTTACGTGAGACTGCAGCAGGCCGAGTTCGCAGCAGAGGCCAATGGCTACACCGCGACCAAGCATCAGCGCGAAGTCGGCACCGGTTACTTCGATGAAGTCACGCAGGCAGTACAAGCAGGCAAATCGTCGGTGACAGCTTTGACGGGTTCCACCGAAGAAGAACAATTCGTCTGACCCTGATCCAGGGTTTTCTCCGATCCCGGTGCCGGGATTCTTGCGCCGCGGTGTGGCAAGCTTTGCTTGTTTCCGCGGCGTTTCCTATTTATCATTTAGCGAAATCATTTTTCACAATATAAAATCCATTCCCGGAGCTTCAACTTGACTCAGCCGAATATTCCGGCCGGTATGCAGGTGCTCGGCCACATTTCTCCCGAGTACGCGCAAATACTTACCGGCGACGCCCTTACCTTCCTGGCCAAACTACATCGCAGCTTCAATGCGTGTCGGATGGAGTTGCTAAGCCGTCGTGCTGAGCGGCAGAGGGAAATCGACTCCGGTAAATTGCCGGATTTCCTGCCGGAGACCAAGCCCATTCGCGATGCCGCCTGGGAAGTCGCCCCGGTACCTCATGATCTGCGGGACCGCCGCGTGGAAATTACCGGTCCGACGGATCGCAAGATGGTGATCAACGCGCTCAATTCCGGTGCCAACATGTTCATGGCGGACTTCGAAGATTCGTCGACGCCGACCTGGGACAATCAGGTCCAGGGCCAGATCAACGTACGCGACGCTCTTGCCGGCACCATTTCATTCACCAACCCGGAGGGCAAGCAATACAGACTCGCCGAAAAACCGGCGACTCTGCTGGTGCGCCCGCGCGGCTGGCATCTGAGTGAAAAACACCTCGTGATCGACGGCCAGCCGATGTCGGGATCGCTGTTCGACTTCGGGCTGTATTTCTTTCACAACGCCAGACTGCGCGTCAAGAAGAAGTCGGGAATTTACCTCTATCTGCCAAAGATAGAGTCTCACCTCGAGGCGCGGCTGTGGAACGAGGTCTTTGTCTTCGCGCAAATGGAATTGGATGTGGCGCAAGGCAGCGTCAAGGCCACCGTCCTGATCGAAACCATTCTCGCCGCTTTCGAAATGGATGAAATACTGTTCGAACTGCGTGAGCACTCGGCGGGCCTCAATTGCGGCCGATGGGATTACATCTTCAGCTGCATCAAGAAATTCCGGAACCGGAAAGATTTCATGCTCGCCGACCGCGGGCTGGTGACCATGACCAGTCCTTTCATGCGTGCCTATTCGCTGCTGCTGATCAAGACCTGTCATAAGCGGGGCGCCTTTGCAATGGGCGGCATGGCCGCGCAAATCCCGATCAAGAACGACCCTGCTGCCAACGAGGCGGCTCTCGCCAAAGTACGTGCGGACAAGGACCGCGAAGCGACCGATGGCCATGACGGCACCTGGGTCGCGCACCCCGGTCTGGTGGCAATTGCCAAGGAAGCCTTCGACCGCTCAATGAAATCACCCAATCAAATCCATAAAAAACGCGATGACGTGCACGTCACGGCAAAAGATCTGATCAATTTCCAGCCGAAAAACCCGATCACCGAACAGGGATTGCGTATCAACATCAACATCGGCATCCAGTACCTGGGCGCCTGGCTCGCCGGCACTGGTTGCGTGCCGATCTTCAATCTGATGGAAGATGCGGCGACGGCGGAAATCTCCCGGGCGCAGATCTGGCACTGGATACGCAGCCAGCACGGCGCGCTCGACGACGGCCGCAAGGTGAGCAAGGAGTTGTTCCGTGAGCTGGTGCCGCAGGAACTGGCGAAAGTCCGCGGAATGCTGGGCGAGAAAGGTTACGCGGCGGGCAAATACGAGGAAGGCGCAAAAATGTTCGAGGAGCTCACCCTCGCCGACGAGTTCGTCGAATTCCTCACCCTGCCGGCTTACGATTACGTAACGGCGCACGAACACCGCTGAGCTTGTACTGACCGCCGTATCGCGGGGCGGTCCACTCTTCCAGGTCGATGATCGTTCTGTTCAACAAGCCCAACGGCGTGATCTGCCAGTTCAGTGCGTCTGCCGGCAAACAAACGCTCAAAGATTTCGTGCCGATTGCGGATGTCTATCCAGCCGGCCGGCTCGATACCGACAGCGAAGGGCTGCTGATTCTGACCGACGATGGCGCCCTGCAGAACACCATCAGCCATCCGGACAACAAATGGCCCAAACTTTACTGGGTACAGGTCGAAAATGTTCCGGACGAGGCCGCCTTGGCGCAACTGCGCAGTGGCGTCGATCTGGGAGACTTCGTCACCGCGCCGGCGACCGTCAACCCGATCGCCGAGCCGCGTGGTTTATGGGCCCGTACGCCACCCATCCGTGTCCGCCAAAGCATCCCGACCCGTTGGCTGGAAATCGAGATCTCCGAAGGCAAGAACCGCCAGGTCCGGCGAATGACGGCGGCGGCCGGCTTTCCAACACTGCGTCTGATCCGGTATCGGATAGGACACTGGACTCTGGCGGGACTTAGCTCAGGAGCGTATCGAGTGCTCGCTCCACACGAAATGCGCCTTTGGTAAGAACGACTTAACTTGTAACAAAATATGTCAACCGGCCATGCGGGCCGGCGTTAAAGGCCCTGACACCTAGATAGTGTCATCCCTGAAGGACTTATCAATATGGAGAAGACCAGCATGAAGAAAATTATTGCCGCCCTGATCGCCGCCTTGTTTGCCGCCGTTACGTTCTCGGCCGTTGCCGCTGACGAAGCCAAGCCGGCCGACAAGCCCGCCAAGTCCGCTAAAAAGCACAAGAAGGCAAAGAAGGTAGAAACCGCTGCCCCGGCAGCCGCTGCTCCGGCAAAGTAATAGGTTCCACGCCGCTGCAAACAACAAGGCAGGGAGTCATTCCCTGCCTTGTTTTTTTGATCCGGACTAGAGATTTCCCGCCGAAACGGGCGGTTTGACGCCCAAGGGGATTATCCTTATTCTTCCCAGCGTTTTCGAAGTGAAGAAACTTCAGTTCGGTCTGTATATCCGGATTCAATATAACGGTATGGAATTCGCCATGAAGAGTTCGATCGCATTGTTCCTGCCTGCCGCGTTTGCGGCCCTTTCTTTTTCCGCGTCAGCGGGCGTGGCACCCACGGCGCCGAATTCGGCATTGACCCAAGCCGGAGCGAAGATCGCTCCTCCTGCCGGGCAGGGGCAGTTGACAGACGACAAGGACGATAAAAAGGACAATGCCCCCAAGGATCCAGCCAAGTAGGCGGCCAGGGTACCTCGGGGGAAGGCAGGGTCGCGTCCCTGCCTTTTTCATTTCATGAATCGCAAATCGAGAGGGCGCAAGCCATGGGCCAGTGGACCGACCTCATCAAACTGACCGTCGCGCTGTTGGCCATCGTCGATCCCGTTGCCAGCATTCCTGTCTTCCTCAGCACCACCACGGGTTACACGCAGGTCGAGCGGCGACGGGTCACCCAAGTCGTCGCCGTCACGGTCTTCTGCGTGCTCGCGGTCGCGGCGCTGATCGGCACGCAGGTATTGCGGTTTTTCGGCATCAGCATCCCGTCTTTCCTGATTGCAGGGGGAATTCTGCTTCTGCTGATGGCCATATCGATGCTGCAAGCGAAGGAAAGTGGAATCCGCCAGACACCCGACGAGGCCGAGGAAGCGGCGGAGAAAGATGCAGTGGCCGTCGTGCCCCTCGGAATTCCGTTGCTTGCCGGGCCCGGCGCGATCAGCACCATGATCATCGCCACCCATCATTCGGAAAGGATCTTCGGCCATTTCATCCTGCTGATACCTGCGGCCCTGGTAGGAATCGCGGTATGGGCGACATTTGCGACGGCCACCCGCATTTCCGCCCGGCTGGGCAAGACCGGCATGAACATCATCACCCGCGTGATGGGACTGATCATCGCCGCCATCGGCGTCGAGTATATTTACCGCGGCATGATCGAGTTATTCCCGAAGCTGGTCTGAAAAAACGACATGGTCTGGAAACCCGATGTAACCGTTGCGGCGATCGCGGAACGCGACGGTCGTTTTCTTTTCGTTGAGGAACAAACCGAACGAGGCTTGTTATTCAATCAGCCGGCCGGGCATCTGGAGAAAGACGAATCGATCGTTGCGGCGGTGGCCAGGGAAACGCTCGAAGAGACCGCCTGGGAATTTTTTCCGGAACATCTGGTCGGCGTATATCGTTGGTGCCCTTCCGGCAGCGAAGTCACCTATCTCCGGTTCGCGTTTTCCGGACGCCTGGGAAGACATTTCGCCGACCGGGCGCTGGACACCGGCATCGTGCGCGTGGCCTGGCTCAGCCCGGAGGAGATTCGCGTCGGCCACCACCGCCATCGCAGCCCGCTGGTCGTGCGCTGCATGGAAGATTACCTGGCCGGGGCACGGGCGCCGCTCGGCCTGCTCGTGGACTACGACCGAACCGGAATTGCGACGTGAGCAAAAAACAGCGCATCGTCGTCGGCATGTCCGGTGGAGTGGATTCCTCGGTCGCCGCCTGGCTGCTCAAGGAACAAGGCTACGACGTCGTCGGCTTGTTCATGAAGAACTGGGAAGACGATGACGACGAGGAATACTGCACGTCACGACAGGACCTGATCGACGCGGTTTCGATCGCCGACCTGGTCGGGATCGACATCGAGGCGGTGAATTTTTCTGCTGAGTACAAAGACCGTGTTTTCCACAGCTTTCTCGCCGAATACAAAGCGGGGCGAACACCGAATCCGGACGTACTTTGCAATGCCGAAATCAAATTCAAGGCTTTCCTCGATCATGCGCTGCAGCTGGGTGCGGATCGCATTGCTACCGGACATTATGCACAGGTGCGCGAAGTAGACGGCCTGTTCCAGCTGCTCAAGGCCGAAGACGGGACCAAGGACCAGAGTTATTTCCTCTACCGGCTGAACCAGGCACAGCTCGGGAGCACGCTCTTTCCGCTCGGTGCAATGTACAAGCGCGATGTACGCGACCTTGCAGCAAAACTAAAGCTGCCGAACCACGACAAGAAAGACTCAACCGGCATCTGTTTCATCGGCGAACGGCCGTTCCGCGAGTTCCTGAATCGTTATCTGCCCACCCAGCCCGGGGACATGATCACCCCGGACGGCAACATCATTGGGCGGCATATCGGCCTGATGTATTACACCCTCGGCCAGCGCCAGGGGCTGGGCATCGGTGGGCGCAAAGCAGGCGACGGCGAGCCGTGGTACGTGTGCGGCAAGGACATTGAATCGAATCGGCTCACGGTCGTGCAAGGCCACGGCCATCCCGCCCTGCTGTCAGATGCACTCACCGCCGATGACCTAACCTGGATCAGCGGAACGCAACCCCATTGCAACTGGGTATACGGCGCGAAAACACGCTACCGGCAGACGGATGCGCCTTGCGAAGTCGAGCGGGTAGATGCGGGTTCATGCGAAATCAGATTCGCCGAACCGCAATGGGCGATTACGCCCGGGCAATCGGTTGTCGTCTATGAATCCAGGGTCTGTCTCGGCGGCGGCATCATCGACAGGGCCGTCCGCGCGGCGCACTAACCTTGCGGCGCGGTCGCCTTGAAGGGCGGCAAGTCGAATAATTTTTCCGCGTGCCGCAGCAGATTCGGATACTGGCCGCGGCAATCGATATCCTTGAAACGGAAATCGAGAAATCCAAGCGCGCAGCCCAGCGCGATATCGGCAAGGCTGTAGACCTCGACCGCACACCAGCTCTTGTCAGAGAGATCGGCGGAACCCCACGCGAGGGCACGGTCGATCTTGCCGCGCTGACGCGCGATGACCGACTCGCTCTGTTGTTGCCGTCTTCAGTCACCAGTACCGGAATCTTGCCGAGCGGATTGAATTCGGGAACTCGTGTCGCCGGATCGGAAGGCGCATCGATGACAAATTCGTGGTCGATGCGTTTTTCCGCAAGGACCACCCTTACCTTGCGGGCGAACGGGCTGCTGAGTGAACCAATCAGTTTCATAATTCGGCTGCGCAGTTGAAAGGCGCCGCGTTATAGACCGCCGGTGGAACACCGTGACCATGTCGTGCAATCAGTGCCGCGCCGACGCCCATCGTGATAAAATTATTCATATCGATTAGCTACTTGGATGATGCCTCTTTCCGCTCTCACCGCCCTGTCCCCGCTCGATGGCCGTTATCGGGACAAGATTTCCAGGCTCTCGGATTACTTCAGCGAATTCGGACTCATCCGCTTCCGCATTCTGGTCGAGGTCGAATGGCTCAAAGCGCTGTGCGCCGCGAAAGCACTCGAAGACATTCCCGCCCTTTCGCCGGCCACGGTTCGGCAACTGGACGCTGTCGTGCGCGACTTCTCGGTCATCGATGGTGAGGCGGTAAAACAGATCGAAGCGCGCATCAATCACGATGTCAAGGCAATCGAGTACTGGCTCAAGGAA
>WNFI01045615.1_pt1 | contig 24647 bp, 28 predicted proteins | sample 5400471 | NCBI WGS metagenome assembly WNFI01 (sample SAMN13153348, study PRJNA577476) | soil metagenome | isolation source: 100 cm saprolite on Douglas fir-dominated hillslope | place: USA:California | collected 2013-09-17 | reverse complement strand
GGTCGCGCACCTTCGGAATGTTGTGCAGCGTCACCTTTTCCGCCGTCAGCAAAGCCGCCGCCATCACCGGCAGCGCCGAATTCTTCGCCCCGCTGATCGCCACCGTCCCCCGCAGCGCCTTCCCGCCCTTGATCAAAAATTTGTCCATCCCGCCTCGCGCCTTTCCCCTGTAGCGGCGACTTTACGTCGCCATCTTTCCTTTTTTCTCTTCTCCGCGTTACTCCGCGCCCTCTGCGTCTCTGCGTTATCATTTTCCTGTTATTTCGTGCTTCTCGCTGCCTACTCTTGCAACGCCTCCCTTAGACTTCTCCCCGCTGCCGCCAATTTCCGTTTCGCTTCCTGCGCATTCACCCCAAGCTTCAGCATCACCAGCCCCACCCGCATATCGCGTCCCGCCGCCCGCAAAGCGTGTTCCGCCGTAGACACACTCTTCCCGCTCGCCTCCGCCAAAATCCGCAGCGCCCGCTCCGCCAACTTCTCATTCGTCAACATCATGTCGATCATCAAGTTCTCATACACACGCCCCAGCCGCGCCATCACTGCCGTACTCAGCATGTTCAGCACCATCTTTTGCGATGTCCCCGCCTTCAGCCGCGTCGACCCCGTCAGCACTTCCGGCCCCACCTCCGGCGCAATCACGATTTTGGCCAGCCGCCCCACCGGCATGCGCAAGTTTGACGTCACCGCCACCGTCGTCGCACCTCGCCTCCGCGCATACTTCAGCGCCCCCACCACATACGGCGTCGTCCCGCTCGCCGCAATTCCCACCACCACGTCCTTCCGCGTCAATTTCTTCGCCCGCAAATCTCGCTCTCCGTTCCGCTCCGAATCCTCCGCTCCTTCCACAGCCCTTGTAATCGCCCGTCGTCCCCCCGCAATCAACGCCACGACCAGCTTCGGCGAAATCCCAAACGTCGGCGGACATTCCGCCGCATCCAGCACTCCCATCCGCCCGCTCGATCCCGCCCCTATATAAATCAACCGCCCCCCCTTTCGAATCCCGCTCACAATCGCATCCACCGCCCGCGCAATCGCCGCGCTCTCCCGCCCCACCGCCCCCGCCACAAGCCCTCGTGCTCTCACCGCTCGAAGAACACATCCTTAGTTAACGCGAAGGACAGCAACTCCCCGCCAAACAAATTTCTTCAGCCGGAATCAGCTATGCTAGAAAGCGGTTAGTCTCGGCGATCCATCAGATCAAACGGTTGGAACCCATGTCCCTGGACGTTCTCAAAAAACTCTTCGAGCAACATTTCCACGCGCCGCCCGAGCGCATCGTGCCGCTGCAGGGCGAGCTCGGCGGTTCCGGCCGCAAAATCATCCGGCTCGCCAACGAAAAAGATCACGCCATCGGCATTCTCTATGGCGTCCGCGAAGAAAACGCCGCCTTCCTCGAATTCTCCAAACATTTTCGCCGCCACGGCCTTCCCGTGCCGGAAATTTACGCCGAAGACCTCAGCCAGGGTGCTTACCTCGAAGAAGACCTCGGCGACACCACGCTTTTCGAATTCCTTTCCAAAAACCGCACCGGCGAAACAATCGCTCCCCCGGCCGTCGAAGCCTATCGCAGAGTCGTCGCCGTCCTGCCGCGCTTCCAAGTCGAAGCCGCCCGCGACTTGAACTACAGCGTCTGCTATCCCATCTCCAGCTTCGACCGCCAGTCCATCGCCTGGGATCTGAACTATTTCAAATATTATTTCCTCCGCCTCGCCGGCATCCCTTTCAACGAACAAGCCCTCGAAAACGATTTCAGCCGCCTGACCGAATTCCTCCTGAGCGCCCCGCGCGATTACTTTCTCTCTCACTTTTGTACGATGCCAAAGCCGACTTGCCGCCGGACCTCCGCCAGCAACTGCTCGATCATTATCTTGACGCGCTCGCTGGTTTCATCCCGCTCGATCGCGAAGCCTTTCTGCGCCACTACTACGCTTACGTTTACATCCGCATCCTGCAAGCGCTCGGCGCCTACGGTTTTCGCGGCTTCTACGAACGCAAAGCCCATTTTCTCCAAAGCGTCCCCTACGCCCTGAAAAACCTGCGCTGGCTGCTTCACAACGCCCAGCTCCCCATCGCCCTGCCGACCCTGATGAACGCCTTCCATAGCATGTTGGCCTCGGAAAAATTGCAGGGCCTCGCCTCCGAAGCGGACAATCTCGTCGTGCGGATTTTCAGTTTCTCCTTCCACCAGAGCTTGCCGAAGGACGAAACCGGCAACGGCGGCGGATTCATTTTCGACGGCCGCAGCCTCCCCAATCCCGGACGCGAAGAGCGCTTCAAAACTCTCACAGGCAAAGACGCGCCGGTAATCGACTATCTGAATCAACAGGAAAGCGTGCATCAGTTTCTCGCCGGCGTCCTCTCGCTCGTGGATGCCAGCGTCGGCGCTTATCAGCAACGCGGCTTCAAGAATCTGATGGTCTCCTTCGGCTGCACCGGCGGCCAGCACCGCTCCGTCTACTTGGCCGAGCAACTTGCAAAACGCCTCCGCAACCGCAATGGCCTCGAAGTAGTCGTCCGCCATCTAGAACTGGAGAAAATGGGCAAATGAAGATTGATCTGGAGCATTTGGGAAAATGAAAACCCTTGGCAGGCTGCTCAAAAAGCCACTCTGTCATCCCCGCTCTCTCTTCTCTGCGATCTCTGTGTCCTCGGCGCCCTCTGTGTTAATTCTTTTTCTTTGTAGAGTCGATCGTAATCACCCATGAAAGCCCCCGCATGAAAGCAATGATCTTAGCCGCCGGCCTCGGCACGCGCCTCCGCCCGCTAACCGACAACCGCCCCAAGGCTCTCGTCGAAGTCGCCGGCCGCACCCTGCTCGAAATCACCCTCTCCCGCCTGGGCACCTTCGGCGTCACCGAAGTCATCATCAACGTCCACCACTTCGCCGACATGGTCACCGACTACCTGAAATCAAACAAAAACTTCGGCATGCGCATCGAAATCTCCCGCGAAGACGTTTTGCTAGACACCGGCGGCGGCCTCAAAAAAGCCGCCTGGTTCTTCCTCGAAGATCCCTCTCGTCTCGACGAGCCCTTCCTCCTCCACAACGTCGACGTCATCAGCACCATCGACTTCAAACGCATGCTGCAATTCCACAAAGACAATCAAGCCCTCGCCACCCTCGCCGTCCAATCCCGCGCGGATTGTCATTCCGAGCGAAGCGAGGAACCTGCTTTTTCCGAATCACGGGCAGGACGCTCAGCGCCGTTGCAATCTCTTGCCTTCTCCGGCATCCATGTCATCTCCCCGCGCCTCCTCCCCATGCTCACCGAAGAAGGCGTCTTCTCCATCATCCCCTCCTACCTCCGCCTCGCCTCCCAAGGCCAAAAAATCCTCGCCTTCCGCGCCGACAACTACTACTGGTGCGACCTCGGCCGCCCCGCCGATCTCACCCAAGCCGCCCACGATTTGCAGCAAAATGTTGTTCTGAATCCACGGCACGCGGATTCCTAGTGACATCTCAGGAGGTAATCGCATGATTGCCGCAATCGCATTCGTCCTGCTGTCCGGTTGGCCGCAAACGGTTGCGAAGAATACACAGCCTCTCATTTCTGCCACCGACCCGGAATACCTCGGCTGCACGACCTGGACGGGCAAAGAATGGACCAAGCCCTCAGCACGGTCGGCGCGAACACCGCTGATACAGTCCGCCAAGGGTTTCCGCGCGTATGCCGAAGTGAAGGTCACCGTGAATGATGGCGTTTGCACGAACACGACCACTCTCTATGTTGCGTCTGGCGACGGAGGAGAGTTCAAAATTGCTTACGCCAAGCTCCCGTCGGAAAGCGACGGCAATGGTATTCGAGTGATTGGTTGGTCGCCAAGCGGAGACAAGCTGCTCGCCGAGGTAAACCTGTGGAAGTACGAAACAGATTTGGGCTATGGCCACGTCGCTCTTATTTACGATGCTTCCAAAGCCACGGCAAAGGAGATTCCGGCGTTGAACGCAGCATTGACGCTTCACTTCGGACCCGATTGCGAATTCGAACTGGCTATCAGAGACTGGAAAACAAACGAGCAGATCCTGGTCAAAATCTCGAGAACTCCTGAAAGTGAAGAATACGAGCAACACTTCTGCGTCAAAGAGCCACACACATTTGTTTACGACCTTCAAAAAGAAACAGTAGCAGCGTCTCGTCCTGGGCACCAAAAACCCAAGTGAGCGTGAGTTTGCTGGGCCTGAAACTTGTACATTCGCACCATTCTGGTGCATACTGGTGCCATGAGCCTCGCAAACAAGACCGTACGCCAGAGCGTCAGCCTTCCCGCGAGCGTTGCGGCGCAGGTACGCAATCTGGCGAAGACCCGCAGGCTGAGTTCCAACCGCATGCTCGTCGAACTCATCGAAAACGGTATCGAAGCGGAAAAGCGCAAGCAGCAGGAGTTCTTCGATCTAGCCGAACGGTTCCGCAGCGCCACCGACCCAAAGGAAGCCAAGCGCCTCGGCGATGAGCTTGGCCGAATGGTTTTTGGCAACTAATGCCCAGGATCGCGCCCTGGGACAATCTGCCGCCGAACGTGCGTCAGCACTTGATTGACCGCATGCGCGACCGGGCCATCAGCCTCGCCGACCTCAATCAACTTCGTCTCTGGATTGAGACCCGGCCGGAAGTGCCGGAAGGGGACTGGTATAAGGACTTCGGTTCATTCAAAATCTGCGGCCACAGCTCATACCCCAAGACGTTCTTGCTTCCGGGCCAGGTTGCCAAGGGCGTGGCCCTCTGATCCGATAACTTTCGAATCGCCAGCCAACCAGAAACTCGGCCCCCCGCTTTGCCGCACGCCTATGGCATTTCCGAATATCACTTCATACAGAGCCCAGCGCAAATCATTCCGCAGCTTCCAGCCGCTCCGCGATCTCCATCATCTTCGTCACACTGTTCCAGTTTCTCCCGGTTCCAGGCGTCTTCAGGGCCTTATCAAGCGCCGCCCACGACAGCTTCGAGCGTCCAATGCCGTTGGGGAAGTGGATGTACAGCTCTCGCCTTTCAATTCGCAGTTCCTCCGGATCGCACTTCATCTGACGAACCTTCTCCCGAGCTTCCTCCCCTGGATCACTCGCGAGAAAACTCACCAAGAGTTTGCTCGGCTCAATCCCGCGCCGCTTCGCGAACGGATTCCTCGCAACCACCCCTCTCATCTCAGCCGCAGTCCGCAAAATCACATCGGGGCGAAACCCAAACTTCCGCTCAATCCCGTCCTCGATCCGCTTAGTGAGCCGCGCGATGTCTCGCTCGTCCGTCCTGAAAATCACAATGCCGCTCTGCACGTACGTCTGCGCATGCCGCAATTTCAGCGATTCATAGAGCGCCCGCAGCGCGTCCATCTTGATCTTGTTGTGGCCCCCGACGTTGACGCCACGCAGCATGAAAATAATCACGGCCATAACGCGTATCATTATATCCCGCTGGCGGGCCGGCTCGGGGATTTCCAAGTGTACGGGCCGCCTTCGGCAAAAAGGAATTTCACTTTCTTGGGCAGGCACTCGTCGATGAGCGATCTCATTTCAGAGTCGACGCCAAGCTGTTCCTGGCTTCTTCCAGGGCGGCGATGGCATCAGCGCGGGTCACGCTCGGGAAATCCTCCAGAAATTCGCTCAGACTCCGTTCATGCTCCAGGTAGTCGGTTAAGGACTTAAAGGAAACACGCGTCCCGCGAAACACCGGTTCGCCGCTGAGAATCGCCGGATTGCTGACAATGACGCCCGAACTCATCGCGTTGACCTTCGCCTGCAAAGTTTAGCTCATTTTCGTAGCTCTAATTCCGTGAACTCACTCGGACCGTCCTATCCCGATGACCTCGGAAAGACCCAGCAAGCTCAACCGTCCTAAATTGCCATTGACAAGTCATGTATTTTGCCGTAGATTGTGAGTGGGTAAATCTGCCTTTGGAGTGCGGGAGCTCTGCTCCCGCTTTTCTTTTTTGAGCCTGCGTTATCCTCCCAGGCAATTTTGACCAACCAAAAACATGTCTTTTAGAATCAGCTATTTACGAAATGTAAATTTCATAAGTCCTTTCTTTTGATATTCATGCATCTGATGGGGTGGGGGTAGGGGGTGCCGGTGATCAGCCTATGTTGACGCGCTCACCGAATATCTCCTCTTCCAATGAAGTGCCCTGTTTTCTACGGCTTACGGACATTCCTGCACAACGGAGAAGTCATAACTCACTTAAAATCAATAGCTTGCGCACTCTTTCGATCATGACGGAGGGTGGAGGGGAGGGCGCAGCGGATGTTGAACAGAACGGCACCGTAAGGGAACGGAGGCTACTTTGCTAGCCTACTGCGGTTACCATTCGTGTTTGGCTTTCTCTTCTGACTAAAAACTGAAAACTAACAACTTAAAACCGCTTCACTTCGCCGGCGCTGCCGCCGTCGCAAATCCCAGCGCCTGCATCACCGCATCGTGGAGCGCCGGACGCACCTGCTGAATCTTTGTATTCTCCCGCGTCGGGTGCACGCGGTTCGTCAGCAACACCACAAAAAGCTGCCGATCCGGATCGATCCAAATCGAAGTCCCTGTAAATCCAGTATGCCCAAAGCTGTGCGCCGAAAAATAATGCCCGCTCGATCCGCCCTCGGTCGGCACCGCCCAGCCCAGCGTCCGCGTCCCGCCGGAAAGCTGTTGTGGCGTCGTAAACTGTGCGACCGTCGCGCGCCGTAAAATTCTCTGGTGCCCGTAAACGCCGCCGTTCAGCAGCATCTGGCAGAACGCCGCCAGGTCCGGCGCCGTGCTGAAAAGTCCCGCGTGCCCCGAAACGCCGCCGATCGCAAACGCGTTCTCGTCGTGCACTTCGCCCTGCACCAGCCGATGCCGCAAATTATTGTCGATTTCCGTCGGCGCAATCTGCGGCCAAAGCTTCTTCGGCGGACAGTACATCGTGTCCTTCATCGCCAGCGGCGAAAAAATGTAGCTCTTCGCTAAATCGTCGAGCGTTCTTCCCGTCAAGCGCTCGATGATCTCCGCCACCAAAATAATTCCCAGGTCCGAATAAACTTCTTTCGTCCCCGGCTCGTAGTCCAGTGGCTCCGCAAAAATCTTCGTTAGCGTGTCCTGCTTGTTTTTCGACGTCCGCCAATATTCCTTGAACGGCGGCAGTCCCGAAGTGTGCGTCAGCAAATGCCGTACCGTGACTCTGTGCCGCCAGTCCGCATTCGGTCCGCTCGCCCACTCCGGCAAATACCGCTCGACCTTCGCATCCAGGTCTAGCGGAACAGCAAAGTCGCCCTCCGCTAATTTCGCAACCAGCGGCGTCGTCGCCACCACTTTCGTCAGCGACGCAATGTCATACATCGTGTTCGGCGCCGTCGCCGCCGCCTTCGCGTCATAACTCAATTTCCCAAACGCGTGCACCGAAACTTTTCCGCGATATCCCACCGCCAGCGTCGCTCCCGGAAACGCCTTCTCCGCAATCGCTTTCTCGATGACTTCATAAGCCGGCTGCAATTGCGCTTCGCCGCGCACATCCATCGGCTGCACCGTCATCGGATTTGCCGGCAACTCAATTCCAAATCCTGCCTTCAGATTCACTCCCGGCACCGTCACCGGCAGATGCCCGCGCACTGGAATTTGTCCAAACAGCGCGCGCGCCGCCGAAATCTGCGCGACATCGCTGATTCCAAACGCTGCCAGCCACGTCTCCGCTTGCGGAAACCGTTCAATCAAGTACGGACTTCCGAATCCCAAAGTGACTACCGGCTTGCCCGTTTTATAAATTTGCTCGGCCAGCGCCGCCTGTTCCGCCGGTACATCCACATTTCCTTTGCGATCACTCACGCGCACAAACAACGCGAGAATCGCGACGTCGTAACTTTCCCGCGGCGGCAATTTCAAAACGTTCGCATTCACAAAGCGCGTGTCGGCTCGCAGCGTGGTCACGGAATCGAATCGCGAACGCAACTCGCGCTCCAGGTCTTCCCCCGGATACGGCTCCGGATCGGCGTAGAAAGCCAACAACAACGCTCGCGACGGTTTCGTCCCATCCAGCGGCAGCCGGTGAGCTGTGTCGCGCAACAAAGTCACGCCGCGGTCTGAAATTTCCTGCGCTTCTTTCTGCCACGCAGCGCTGCCGAATTTCTGATTGATTGCGTTCACGTCCACGAGCCGGCTCGTGTTCAGGCCAAGCCGAGCTTTCGCTTGAAGAATTCGCCGCACCGACGCATCGAGGCGCTCTCTCGAAATTCGTCCCGACTTGACTGCGGCTTGCAACGCTTCGAAAGCGGCGTCCGGCACCGGCGGCATCAGCAGTGCGTCCGCGCCGGCAGCGACCGCGCGCACCGCTGCTTCTCCCGGCGCGTAACGCACGGTGATCCCGCCCATGTCCATCGCGTCCGTGACGATGAGGCCCTGATATCCAAGCTGCTTGCGCAGCATGTCTGTGAGAATGCTGTGCGAGAGGGTGGCGGGCGTGTTGGGATCAGGCTCGAGAGCAGGAACGTTCAGATGCCCCGTCATGATGCTGTCGACCTGCATGGAGATCGCAGCGCGGAAGGGAACAAGTTCAAGGTCATCCAGGCGAGCGCGGTCAGCGCGAATCACGGGGAGATCAATGTGGGAGTCGGCGGCGGTATCGCCGTGGCCCGGAAAATGTTTCGCCGTCGCCAGTCCGCCATTTTCCTGCACGCCGCGAACAAACGCGCTGACAAATTCCGCCACGCGCGCAGGATCTTCTCCAAACGATCGCGTGTTGATGATCGGATTTCCGGGATTATTGTTTACATCCGCGTCCGGCGCATAGATCCAGTGGATTCCGACGGCGCGCGCCTCGAGCGCCGTGATTTTGCCCATGGTGTACGCGTCTTTTACATCACCGCCTGCTGCAAGTGCCATCGCTGTTGGGAAGGATGTGCCTTCATCCAGCCGCATGGCTGTGCCGCGCTCAAAATCGGCGCCAATCAGCAATGGCAACTTTGACTTCGCCTGGAGCTGGTTGTTCAGCACTGCCGTGGGATAAGCCTGGCTCTTCACGATTCCCAGCGGGGAGCCCTGCGTGACGTTGATGAAACCTCCCACGTGGAGATCGGTCACGTCGTGCGTGATCTGCCGGTAGGCCGCCGTGTCCGTGGCCGTCAAACTCCCGTGATAGGTGGTGAAAAGAAGCTGCCCGATCTTTTCGTCCACAGTCATCTTGCGCAGCGTGGTTTCCACCCAGGCGTTCGCGGCGGGCGTTAATTTCTTCACGCCGCTCTTTGCGGGAACCGCGCTCTCTTTGGCGGCAGTTTTTTTTGCGGAGGCGCTGCGGCTCTGGCTGCGTGCGTTATAGGTCATAAGGAGAACTGTTGAGACGGGAATCAGAAGCAAAAAACAGACGCGGCGCCCTTCCATCGGTTAGAATCCCCCAGCGGCCGCCAGCAGTCTGCATTTATAGATAGCACACCGACATCGTGCTCTCAACGCAGCAGCGGCAAGCGCGTTCCAGAATATCATTGTATGGTTTCAATAGCGGGGGGACCAATTGACTGGGCTTAAACGCGCATACTCCACGTTCATCCATTTTACGATCTTTGTAATGCTACTCGCGTTTGGGCCTGCGACGGCGCGTGCCGCATCGAAGCACTCAGGTCACGCGGCGCGTGTTCAAACCGGCCTAGATGTTCTCGAAGCGCAGAAGTTCGCGGCTCTTCGCGGCAAGCACATCGGACTCATCACCAATCACACCGGCCTCGATGCGCAAGGGCGCAGTACCGTTGACGTTTTGTCTCATGCCTCAGGGATCCACCTGATCGCTCTATTCAGCCCGGAGCACGGTCTCGCCGGCCGCAACGATGAAAAGATCTCCTCCACCAAAGATCCCGCCACCGGCCTTCCTGTTCATAGCCTCTATGGCGAAACCCTGCGTCCCACGGATGAAATGCTCAAGGGTATTGACACGCTGGTCTTCGACGTTCAGGACGCCGGCGTCCGGTTCTACACGTACACGACAACGATGGCTTATTGCATGGAAGAAGCCGCCAAGCGCAACATTGCCTTCTTCGTCCTCGACCGTCCCAATCCACTGGGCGGCGAAATCGTGGAAGGCCCGATGCTCGACGCCGACAAAACTAATTTCGTCGGATATTTTCCTTTGCCGGTGCGCTACGGCCTCACGATTGGGGAGCTCGCTCAGCTTTTCAACGCCGAAAATCACATCGGCGCCGACCTCCACGTCATCGCCATGAAGAACTGGCACCGTAACTATTTCTTTGAAAGCACGGGCATCAAGTGGATTCCGCCCTCGCCGAATCTCCGCACGACCAAGGGATCCATCCTCTATCCCGGGATAGAAATTCTTCAGAACGCGGGGGTATCTGTAGGGCGGGGAACGGAAACGCCCTTCGAAGAGTTCGGGGCGCCCTGGCTCAACGGCGAAGATGTCGCCGCCGCACTGAACGAGCGTCATCTTCCCGGTTTGCATTTTGCCGCGCAACCCTTCATCCCCATCGTCGGTCTTTACAGCGGCCAGCGTTGCGGCGGCGTTGCCGTGCGCATCACCGATCGCTTCTCCGTGCGCTCCACGCGCACAGGCCTGGAAATCGCCGCAACCTTGCAGAAGCTTTATCCCAAGCAGTTCGATCCCGAAAAACTCCTCTCGCTCACCGGAAACTCCGACACCATCCAGCAGTTGCAGTCGGGGACGCCTCCCGAAAAGATCGTCGCCAGTTGGTCCACCGCTCTAACTGCCTTCGACCAAATCCGCCGCAAATATTTTCTCTACAAATAGCCTTCACCAGAATTGTGCTAAAGTTGCGTCCGTTATGAGGATCGTTTCTCTCCTCCCATCGTCCACGGAGATTCTCTTCGCGCTCGGCTTGGACCGCGAAATTATGGGGGTGAGCCACGAGTGCGACTTCCCGCCGCAGGCGAGGACGAAGCCCGTGGTGATTCACTCGCGCATGTCGCACGGTGCTTCGCCGGCGGAAATTGACCGCCTGGTGAGCGAGTATGTTCACCGCGGCGAAAGTTTGTACGCCGTCGATGCGGAGATGCTGGAGGCGTTGGCCCCGGATCTGATCGTCACCCAGGATTTGTGCCATGTATGCGCCGCCTCTCCCGATGATCTGGCCACGGCGCTGACTCGATTTGACCGGCGGCCGGAAGTTCTGTGCCTGAACCCGCAGGATTTGGGTGACGTTTGGCGGGACATTCTTTGGGTGGGAGAAGAATCCTGCCGCGGTCCTCAGGCGGAAGCGCTGGTGAAGCAGATCGGCTTGCGTCTCGGCGCGTTGGAGCAGCAGTTACCGCAATCCGTGGATCGTCCACGCGTGGCCTTCCTCGAATGGCTGCAACCGTTCTACGTAGGCGGCCACTGGGTTCCAGAAATGATCCACCGAGCCGGAGGCGAAGATGTTTTCGGACGCGCCCGCACGCCGTCGTTTCGAATCGCCATCGAAGATGTGATCGATGCCGCGCCGGAAATCCTGCTCATCGCCCCGTGCGGCTACAGTGCGGAACAAGCCCGCGACGAATACAAGTCCATGTCATTCCCTGAGCCGTGGCACGCCATTCCGGCCGTTCGACACGGCCGAGTCTACGCCCTCGAAGCCAACAGCTATTTTTCGCGGCCTGGCCCGCGCCTCATTACCGGCATCGAAGCCCTCGCTAAACTCTTCCGTCCCGCGATTGAAGTTCCGCGTGAAGCCGAAGCCGCCGTACTGCCCATCAGCGTGGGCGCGCACGCTCGCGCCTCCCTTTAACTTTGTGGGCCAATTACACTTTGCGATTGTCATCCTGAGTGAAGCGACGGATTTCAGCCTAAGGCGTTGCCGGAGCACCCAGATTGCGCGATGCCCAGCGTTTATAGAAGGGAAGTCCCGCGAGAATCAGCAGCAAGCCAATCGAGGAGCGGCCGGGCCGATCCAGCCAGATGTTTATGGTCAGTGCCAGCGCACCTGCCACGAACAGGCTAGGGACCCAGGGGTAGCCCCAGCAACGGTAGGGGCGAGGCAAATCGGGCTCGGTCTTGCGCATTCGAAAGAGCGCGACGACGGCGAAGGCATAAAAGATCCACGCGGCAAAAATAAAAAGATTGGTCAGCTCTTCGAACGTTCCCGTCAGCGCCATCAAACTTGCCAGCACGCCCTGGAAAAGCAGCGACCGTCCGGGCGTGCGGAAGTTCGGATGGATACCTTTTGCAATTCGAAAGAAAAGTCCGTCGCGCGCCATCGCGTAGCCCACGCGCGCTCCGCTCAGCACCGACGAATTCATCGAGCCCAGGGCGGAGATGACCATGGCAAACGTGATCCAGGCAGCGGCGGTGGCCCCTTTGATGTGTTCCACTACATCGGAAGCGATGTGCCGCGAGGCCGCCACGCTTTCGAACGGCAGCACTTTCAAACAAGCCGCGCTGAACAGCAGATAGACGACGGCGACAAATCCGACTCCGCCGACCAGCGCGCGCGGGAAATTCTTCTGCGGGTTTTCCACTTCGGAGCCGACCAGATTCAGGTCTTCCCACCCGTCATAGGCCCACAGGGCGGCGGCCAGCGCCGCAAGAAACGCGCTGAAAATCGCGCCACCACTCGTTCCCGCGGCCGGCCAGAAGGGTTGCGCCCCGCTCGCCTGCGTGCTCGCCGGCGCGAAAAACGCCACGCCAATCACGACCGCCACGGAGGTGATCTTGATGCTCGTCAAAAAAACCTGGACCGCTCCGCCGAGCCGCACGCCCAGATAATTCACGCCGGTCATAATCAGCAGCCAGACGACCGCCAGCGGTTGCGCCCACGTGAATACGAAATCGTATGGTTTGATCCAGCCGGCGAGACCGGGAATGGCGATGTGAATCGTGAAGAGAGGAGCGGCAATGACGGGCAAGAGGAAACTAAGAAAACGCATCATTCCCGCGGAGATCGAGGCCAGGGAACTGGGGCGGCCGACGATGGAATGCATCCAGCCAAAGAGGAAGCCATAAACCGGCCCGAAGCCGCGGCGCAGATAAGCGTATTCGCCGCCGGCTTCCGGAATCATCGAGCCCAATTCGGCGAAGGAAAATGCGCCAAAGATGGAAAGAATCGCGCCGATGATCCACGCCGCAAAAACGACGGAGACGCTGCGCCCTTCGCGCGCCATTTCCGCGGGCTTCAGGAAAATTCCCGTTCCAATCATCGTGCCGACAACGATTGCCGCGGACGCCCACGCGCCCAGCCCGCGCACCAGCTCCAGCCGTTTTTCGGTCATCGCTCCTCAGTAGCGGCGGCCCTTTTCAGGCCGGCGCCTTTACTTCTCGCGGCTTATGGTCTGCGCTGAACCTGCTCGCCACGAAGCCAGTCACAAACGTCACGCTCGCCCCAATCATCACGTACCAAGTAAACGCCACGCTCGTAAATCGAAATACACACAAAATCGCCGCCAGTCCCGCAATCATCCCGGCCAACGCGCCACGCGCATTGGCGCGGCGATCGAGTGTTCCCAGCAGAAACAAACCAAGCAAACTTCCAAACGGCAGAGACGCGACTGTTAACCCTGCCTCCAGCAGCGGCCCCCATTTCACGAGACCGAATCCCATCAGGACAAGCCCCCACGCCAGCGTCATGCCCCGCGAGAGGCGCAAGAAGCGGCCCGCGTCTGTGCTCCGGCCGCGCAGGCGCGAAAAATCAAGCACGCTCGAAGCCGCCAGTGAATTTAGCGATCCGCTCGCGTTGGACATGGCCACGGCCACGATCGAAGCCAGCAGCAGGCCCGCGAGTCCAGGGCGCATCTCGCGCACAAGAAAAAGCGGCAAGATACGGTCCGTGCGTTCGCCAGCCGTCAACAGTGGAGAGTGTTGCGCGAACACGTAGAGCAGCACGCCGATTAGCAGAAAAACCGTGAACTGGAATAAAACGATGCCGCCGCTCGTTAGCAGCGCCCGCCGGCTGTCGCGTTCGCTCCTGGCGGCAAGCAAGCGCTGGACGATGGTCTGGTCGGTGCCATGGCTGGCCATGGTGAGAAACGCGCCGCCGATCAGTCCAGACCAGAAGGTATATTTCGTCGCAAGATTCCAGGAAAAATCCAGAACCTGCAGCTTATGACCCGCCGCGGCTGCCACATGCGCCACCTCGCTCCATCCGCCGGGAATGCGGTGCAGCAGCGCGAAAAACGTCACCGCGTTTCCGGTCAAGTAGAGCAGCAATTGTGCAACGTCCGTCCAAATCACCGCTTTCATGCCGCCTTCGAACGTATACAGCACGGTGAGCGCGATGACGATGACGACCGCGAGCTTTTCCGATGTTCCCAGCACGACGCTCACTACCAGCGCGATTGCCGAAACGCGCACGCCTTCGGCAATCGCCCGCGTGATCAGGAAAGTGCTGGCCGCGACCGCGCGCATGTGCTCGCCAAATCGCTTTTCGATCAGCGCGTAGGCGGTGAAAAACTCGCCGCGAAAATAGCCGGGAAGAAGCAGCAAGACGATCAGCACGCGCCCAATCAGATAGCCAAACACTAATTGAAGGAACGTCAGGTTCCCGCCGTAGGAAATGGCCGGAGTCCCGATGATCGTAAGCGTCGAAGTTTCCGTGGCGACAATCGAGAACGCCAGCGCCCACCACGGCGCGGTACGTCCGCCCAGGAAATAGTCCGTTACACTTTGCTGGCCACGCCGGAAACGCATCCCCAGCGCCGTGACGCCGAGCAAGTACGCGATAACAATGGCAAGATCGAGCGGATGGATGCGCATCAAGTGTCTTTTCCGCGGCGCCTTTTGGTGCTGCGGAAAAGTGCGTCGAGGATAGTGGCGGCATCCATCCGCGTCAAGAAAACTCTGAGGAATGCGGGGGTAGGTTACAACAGCTATTGAGCTTTTCTGATTTGCGCACTCGCGCCGCAACGGGCCCTACGATTGTCGAGCGTTCTCGCATATGCTTTTCCCATGCGCTATGTTCTGGGATTTGATGGCGGGGGCACCAAGACGGACTGCGTCCTCATGGACGAATCCGGCGCGATTCTTGCGCGTTCCAGATCCGGTCCGTCCAATCCTTCGCGAGTACCATTGGATTTGGCCTATGCCGCTTTGCTTCAAGCTGCGGACAAGGCCCTCGACACTGGCGGCAAATCCGTGACAGATGTTGTGAGTGTTTGCGGTGCAATTGCTGGCGCCGGTTTGGCATCGGCTCTTCCAGAATTCCATCGGCGATTACAACTCAAGTTCCCGAGCGCTACCATTTTTCTAGACACAGACCTCAGCATGGCCCTTGCTGCGACCGGAGAATCGCCTAGCCTAGTGGTCATAGCCGGTACCGGTTCCGCTGCGATCGGCAGAGATGCCGCCGGCACCCTCGCCCGTGAAGGCGGGTACGGGCCTGTGCTCGGTGATCCAGGGAGCGCCTACGATATCGGCAGAAAGGCGATGATCCTCAGTTTGTCGCGGCACCGGCCTGGCGAGCATTCCTATCTTGCGAACGAGATTCCCGATGCATTCAAATGCAACTGGATTGAGCTGCAGGCCCAGATTCGCGCCAATCCCGACGGCGTCCTTCCGAAAATTTTCCCCATCGTTGCAAAAGCCGCAAATGAAGGTGATGAATCCGCTCGGGGGCTCCTGCGTTCTGCAGCCGAAGAGCTCGCCGGTTTCGTCGGGCGCGTGGTTGAGCGCCTTAGTTTGCGGAACGAATCATTTTTTCTGGCAAAGACCGGCGGCGTCTTCAACCGCAGTGCGCATTTTGACGACTATTTCGACGAACTGGTTCGCAAAATCGCACCCAAAGCGAGAATTGGCGCTCTTCCGAAACCGGTTGCTGAATTCGCTGCACAATGCGGGGTCGATTGTCTGGATAGCCCCGTCCGCAACGTGGAAAGTTAGAACGTGAGCAGAGCAACCTCGAATGATCGCGAACGCGCGCTCGTCGCCACTGGGGACGAACTTGCCGTTCTCTTGCATCATCCCTCGGCGGAGGTGCTCCTCGTCCTTCTCGACAATCCGGCCCTCGACGAATCGCATGTCTGCCTGCTGCTGGAAAGAAAAAACCTCCCGGGAGAAATTCTGGAGGAGGTGGCGCGGCGCAAACCACTTCTGAAAAGCTATCGGGTAAAACGGGCGCTGGCATTTCATCCGCGGACGCCGCGGCTCGTCAGCTTGCGGCTTCTCCGCGACCTCTATTTGATGGATCTTGTGCAAGTTGCGATTTTGCCCGGCGTTTCCGCCGAGTTGAAGCGCAATGCCGAAGATCAATTGCTCGCGCGTTTGCCCCAACTCCCGCTTGGGCAGAAAATCACATTGGCGCGGCGCGGTCCGGCGCGCGTGGCCGGAGCGCTGCTCGCCGAAGGTCACGCTCAAGTGATCTCGATCGTTCTCGACAATCCGTACATGACGGAAGCGCAAATCCTGAGAGCGCTTTCCCGCGAAAAGCTTCCCACTTCCGTGATTCCGGCCATCGTGCAGCATCGCAAGTGGTCGATCAGCTATAACGTCCGCCTCGCACTGGTCCGCCACCCGTCCGCGCCGCTCGCCACGATTCTTTCCTATCTTCCCGAGCTCACTGTTTCCGATCTGCGGGAATTGGCGGCTCCCGGTATCGTTCCGGAAAGCCTTCGCAAGTACCTGCAGGCTGAAGTGCAGCGCCGCTTGCGGGCCAGCGAAAAAGCAGCAGGTGGGAGTGCACCCTCGAAAGTTCCTCCCGCGTCGAATCGGCAGTAAGTATCGGTTTTTCCTCTCGTAAAATTCGTATGTCACCTGGGTGACTTCCTTGGCATCGAAGATCACGTTGCTGGGAACAAAACATGCGCCTTCGGCGTCGTATGTGTTGTGGTGGATGAAGGCGTATGCTTGCGACAGAGAAGCGGCGATTTCGCCCGAGCGCCGTGGCACGTAATCCCTGGCAAGGGGTTGCACCCGATTCATGGGCAGTGGGGATCATCCCGCTCGGCGACTCGAACGCCGCTGGGCGCCGCGTTACTCGTTCCGCGCCGACCTCGAGATCGAATGGGGCTCCGCGGTCCTTCGGGGAAGCACGCGCGACATCAGCGCCAACGGAATGTTTATCGAAGCCGTCGATCCGCTCTGGTTGGGCGCCGGATTCTCTGCGCGACTGACTCTCGATCGCCCACTAAGGCTCAACTGTTTTGTGAAGCGCGTGGAGCCTGGACACGGCATGGGCGTAACCGTGGTTGTTGCCGAGTCCGAAAGCCAGAAGCTCTACGAGGACCTGCTTTCCTCACTCTCCTGCACCGGTTCTTAATCCCCGTTTTATACTAGGTGCAATGACACGCTGCCTTGATTGCGGTTCCGAGCGGATTGCCGATCAGTGTCCCTCCTGCGGCCTGACATCGGCGGCCGCCGAAGTCATGTTCCGGCGGCGCCTGTTGAAGCGCACGGCGGTATTTCTCGCCGGGTCGCTGGCGTTTCCGTACGTCAGTCAGATTTATCCGCCGCTCGATGTGGACCTCATGCTGGTGTTCTTTGGCGTGCTTTTCTTTATCGCGCTGGCCATCGCCGTGGTCCTCGACCGTCGCGCGCGAAATCGCCGGGAACTCGAAATACTCAAGAGGGTGTACGCGGGATTCATTCCGCTGCCGTGGATTCTAGGCGCCACACTGCTTTTGAACGGGAAGTTGGACTCGCAAAAGAACGTGGCCTATCACCCCACTACAGTAGATAGCCGCTACAACATGCCAGGAATCGTCCGAGGCACACGCCGTTTGTTTGTGCATTCCTGGCGCGATGGACAGAAAATTGAGCGATTGGCGGTGGATTTCGATGACTACGATCGCTTTCGCGCCGGCGATTCGGTGGTTGTGGGCGTCGAACCGGGCGCGCTCGGCATTCCGTGGTATTACGGCGTGTACCGTCAGTGATGACAGTTTTTAGTTTTTAGTTCTTAGTGATTAGTCTTAAGTTCAGAAGCAGGGAACTCTGGGTGTTGAGCGGGCCGCCCCGGACCCGCACGTGATTGAGTACTCCCGGTCTCCTCGTACATCACAGAGCAAGGTACCGAGAACCCATCGCAATCCCGACTTGTATGCGCAGCTACAGAACATAAAACTAAAAACTGAAAACGAAGAAAGAAGATCTAAGAACTAAGAACTAAAAACTTAAAACTACAGTTCAGTACGCCGGTTTGCCGTTGATCAGAAGCGGGATTTGCAACTCCAGGACGTGGCCGTCCTTGCCGAGGCGAAATCTCACCAGTTGCACGCTGCCAACGTCGCGCGTTTTCCACTCGGGAGTCTCCAGCGGCTGATCGGGTTTGTCGGCGGGTGACCATTCCACATCTTCGCCGCGCTGCTTCACCGTTTGCGGATCAATTTCGTAGGCCTCTTGTTCCTTCGTATCGACCAGCAAATACCGCTTCCACAGATGTACCAGCAGCAGCCCTTTTTTCTCCGTGTGATAGATGTTCCAGGACTTCGGCGCTTCGTCATTGAATTTCACAATGGCAAATCCCACGGATTTCCAAAGCAGCTTCTTTTCGGCTGACTGTGAGCGTGCTGGAAGAGGTAAAGCGCAGATCGCCGAAGAAAGAATGGCAACCACTGCGGACCAACTTCTGATTCTCAATTCCTAACCTCACTGAACGACTTGTCGAGGAGCTTGATGGCTTCATCGACGTCGGGCTTGGTTGTGTTCAGCATGGGGGCGAGGCGGAGGGTGTTGCCGTAGAGGCCGCCCTTGCCGATGAGCAGGCCGTTCTGGCGCGCGCGCTCCATCACTTGCGTAGCGGCTTCGGGAGCAGGCTCTTTCGTCTTGCGGTCTTTCACCAGTTCGAGCGCTTGCATCAGTCCCATGCCGCGGACGTCGCCGATGAGCGGATACTTCGCCTGCAAATCTTCCAACTTGCCGCGGAAATAGGTGCCGACCACGTCCGCGTTCTCCAGCAAATTCTCTTCTTCAATCAGCTCGATGGTGGCCCTGGCCGCTACGCTCGTCACCGGGTTGCCGCCGAACGTGGCGATGTTCATTCCCTGGAAGCTTCCGGCGATTTCTGGCGTGGTCACTGTCAAGCCAATGGGCACTCCATTGGCCATGCCTTTCGCGCTGGTGATCATGTCCGGAATGACTTCCCACTGCTCGATGCCGAACCATTTCTTTCCGGTGCGTCCCCATCCGGTTTGCACTTCGTCGGCGATGAAGAGGCCGCCATATTTCTTCACGATCTTGAAGACAATCTTGTAGTACTCCTTCGGCGGAGTGATGAATCCACCGACGCCTTGAATCGGTTCGCCGATGAACGCGGCGATATTCCCGCTGGTCCCCGTCTGAATGAGATTTTCCACGTCCTCGGCGCAGGCCACTTCGCAATCGGGATACTTCAAGTGCAACGGGCAGCGATAGCAGTAGGGATTCACGGCATGCGAAATACCCACGCTGATCACGCCGCCCTTGCGATAGGGCGCGTGGGCGGTGACGGCTTTGGCGAGCGCCGAGCCGCCGGAATAGGCGTGGCGCAATGCCACTACGTCGTAGCTGCCGGTGGACATGCGCGCGAGCAGAATGGCGGCTTCGTTGGCTTCGGTGCCGGAGTTGGTGAAGAAGCTCTGCTGCAAGTTGCCCGGCGTGATCTGCGCAATCTTTTCCGCCAGGGCCACGATGTGTTCGTTGGGATAGAGCGTCGAAGTGTGCTGCAGGCGATTGACCTGCGCGTTCACCTTGCTGGTGATCTTCGGGTTGCAGTGCCCCACGGAGACGGTCAGGATGCCGCCAAAGAAATCGAGATACTTGTTGCCTTCCAGGTCCCAGAGGTGTTGCATCTCGCCGCGGTCGGCCACCAGCGGCTGCTGGAAGTAATTGGTCACCGAGGGCCAAAGATATTTCTTGTGCTTGGCGACGACCTCTTCGCTGCGCGCACTACGGGCGAGCTGGGATACAGGTACGAACTGGGCAGGTGTCGTCATGAATGAGTCCTCATCAACTGGATTGCTTCCCAAAAAGTGTACGCTGCGGGCGGAGCGAAATCTAGCCTGGAGCGCCGGGCAATCCAGGTAATCCAAGTGGTATTTCTCTTCACTGGCCAGCCGCCGGAGATCGCGGCTATTCCTCAGCACCCGAGCAAACGTCCAGCAAGCGCACATCGCCGCACTCCATCAACTGGAAGCAGCGATCGAAGTTGGTCTCCACCCAGCTTTCCACGTAGGCGAGGCCGTCCGGAGCCATGCGTCCCTTCTCGCGGAAGCGGCGATACACCGCTTTCGCGTCCCGATTCTTGAATCGTTCGATGACCATGTAGAGCATCAGAGATCACCCGTCTGCTTTCTTGCATGATGCCGCCCGCAAGTCTTTCAACATATCGGCCCATAATGCTGGGCAATTCGAATTTTGTCGCGCTCCTTCACCGCTCGGCGATAGAATCCACTCCGTGGCCTCTGCTTTTGAACGATGATGCAAGCGAACATTCACCTCCGCCTCGCAGTTCCCGAAGATGTTCCTGTTTTGCGCGAACTGATCGACGCCTCCGTGCGTGGATTGCAGACGCAGGACTACACGCCGGCGCAGATCGAAGGCGCGCTCAAAACCGTTTTTGGCGTCGATAGCCAGCTCATCGCCGACGGAACATATATCGTGGCGGAGGCCGAACCCACGGCTATCGAGCGCACTGGAGCAAAGAACGCGCAATCCGAATGGATGATCGTCGGTTGCGGCGGCTGGAGCAAACGCAAGACGCTCTACGGGAGCGATCATTGGACGGGACGTGAGGATGCTCTGCTGGACCCGCTTCGCGATGCGGCAAAGATTCGCGCTTTCTTCATCCATCCGGATTGGGCGCGCTGCGGAGTCGGCAGCCTGATCCTGCAGGCTTGCGAAGATGCGGCGAGGTCCGCGGGGTTTACTCGCTATGAAATGGGGGCAACGCTAACCGGGGCAAAGCTCTTCGGTGCAAAGGGCTATGTCGCCGTGAAACCCATCTCCATCCCCTTGGTAAACGGCGAATCGCTGCCGGTAATCCATATGGAAAAACAGGCCTGAGGCGAGGGCTGCCATTACGGCCCGGCTCCGAAGCAAACCCCGCTAACAACCCCATAGTTAACAAAATAATAGACTTATTCCGCAGCCCTCCGAAGCGGTCATTATTCCAGCTCCTTGCCGCTGCCAGGTTGTAAGATTGTGCTTGACTCTGACGTTACGTCAGGGTTGATCCTCGTTGCGGAAGGGAGCTCCTTGTGAACAAGTTGTATCACGTGCAGGAATTTGCCGGGCTGGCAGGAGTGACGGTTCGCGCGCTGCACCACTACGACCGGTTGGGGTTGCTGAAGCCCCGGCGCACGGAGGCCGGCTATCGCTTGTATAGCCTTCGCGATTTCGAGCGCTTGGAGCAGATCGTGGCCCTCAAGTTCCTCGGAATCCCTTTGAAGCAGATCCGGACGCTCTTCAACCGCGAAGCCCCCGCGTTGCCCGAAGCGCTGCGCATGCAGCGCCGGGTGCTCGAGGAGAAACGGCGGCTCCTGGACAGCGCCATCAGCGCCATCCGTGAAGCCGAACAAGCGACGCGACCCGGGGAACGGCCTGACTCTGCGGTTCTGAAAAAAATCATCGAGGTGATCGAAATGCAAGAGAACATGGACTGGTCAAAGAAGTATTACACCGAAGAGGCGCAAGCCAAGATCGAAGAGCGTAAACAGCTCTGGTCGCCGGAACTCCAGGAACGCGTTTCGAAAGAGTGGACCGCACTCTTCCGCGACGTGGAAGCCGCACTTGGGGAAGATCCGGCCGGCGCAAAAGCCCAGGCTTTGGCGGCGCGCTGGAAGAAGTTGGTGGAGGGTTTCACCGGCGGCGATCCGCAGATCACCGCCGGTCTCAACAAGATGTATCAGGACCGTCCCAACTGGCCGGCCAGCATGCAGCAGCGCATGCAGCCGTTCAGCAACAAGGAGGTCTGGGAATTCATCCAAAAAGCCTTCGCCGCCGGAAAGGCCTGAAGCTACGTCAGCTCTTCGCGGAGAATCAATGGCCGGGAATGGGGACATCCAGTTTCCATTCCCGGCCCATACATTTCGCGAGGCTCCCGGATTCTCGAAAGCGTTTCTCGAGTATCTCGGTGAGTCCGAGTGGCTTCAGACACGAGATGGCTCAGGCAGGTATAATCCCGGCTATGGATTCGGCGGCGGGGCTCCTTCGTCGGGCGTACGGGATGTTTGCGCGAGTATTTCCGCGGTGTAGCGTGATTTCACAGGCGATTGCCTTCAATCTTTTCCTCGCGTTTTTCCCGAGTTTGCTGATTGCCGTGGCGTTGGCGACCAGCCGGATTGGTGGGAGGACGAGTCTGTTCGACCTGATCGCGGATCTTACTCAATTTTTGCCACCGGGGAGCCAGGCGATCGTTTCTGAATTTTTGGTGAAGCGCGGACCGGAAGCGTGGAAGATCGCAGCGCTGGGATGGACGGGAACGCTGCTCGCAGGCTCACAAGTGATGAAGCTGGTGATGCAGGGAATTCACACCATCTATGGAGACACGGAAAAACTCGGGTTTCTGCACCGGCAAGTTCGCGGCCTGATGTTACTGCTGGTGACGATTGCTCCGCTGCTGGGGGCGGCCATCCTCGGCGTTCTGGGCAAGCCGCTGCGGCGATGGATTGCCCATGAAGTCGGCAAACACGCCATTTTGCAAGGATGGTGGAATTTCTTTTTCCCCGCCGCCGCCATTGTGCTGGCCATGTTGGCGGTGTATGGCGGCCTTGCAGCCGTGATCGGCTTGATCATCTGGATGCAGCTTTCCGCGGTGATCATTTTCCTGGGCGCCGCCTGGAACGCGGAGCTGGCAGAGAGCCGCAGAGGGGGACGAGCCCATGCGTGAACAAGTTGTTCGTGTGGAGTGCTATTCCGGATATAAGGCCGACGAGCGTCCTTTGAGACTGAAACTGCGCGACGGAGACAGGGAAATCGTGACGATTGAGGATCGCTGGTATTCACCGGGAGCGACTTACTTTCGCGTGCTCGTGGACGACGGCGACCGTTACGTGCTTCGCCATGAAGAAGCGCAGGATGTCTGGAGCTTGGCCGGATATCGAGCAGCTGCGTGATTGACACAAAAATTGTGCCCAGCGTATAGTCAAGTCACCAGTTTGTCGCAAAGCATCCCCTGGTTTCGTCCCTTTCGGGCTCGCGGACGCCTCAGGATGTGGGTTTCTGAAGGGCAGGATGTTTCGTTCACTGCTACTCCCCGGGTTCCGCCGCGTCGTATTCATAGTTTTCGCTTGTTGCCTATCGATTTCAGGCAACCGAGTCTCCGCTCAGACGTCCGCACCGCCGTCACCACCGCAGGATGCACCCGCAAAGACAGATTCGACGGCAATCCCCTCGCCGGCACCGGCAGGGGGCCAGAACGAGGAAGTCTCGAGTCATGATACGCCGACGACTTTCAAAGTGCGCGTAAACCTGGTGCTGGTGCGCGTGGTGGTTCGCGACTCGCACGGCAAGGTCGTATCCAATCTCAAGAAAGAAGACTTTCAGCTCTACGACAACCGAAAACTGCAGACCATCTCTTCTTTCAGCGTGGAGGCGCCCGAGACACGTACGGCCTCGGCAGTAGCATCCACGGCCGAGGCGGGCTCTTCTTCGAGTGCGGATGTGGCCGGCGGCAAAGCCGTCGTTCTGCCGCAGCGATTTGTCTCCATGGTGTTCGACGACTTGCATCTCTCGATGGCCGACGCTGTGTTCGTCCGCGATTCGGCGACACGCTTCTTCGGAGCTTTGGCGCCAAGCGATCGCGTTTCGCTCAATACGACCTCCGGCCAGTTAACGCAGGAGTTTACTGATAATCACGATAAACTAGCAAAAGCGCTGCTCGGAATCTTGCCGCATTCCCTGATGCCCAGCAATTTTCATGATTGCCCTGACGTGAGTTATTACCAGGCCGACCTGATCGTGAACAAGTTTGATCAGCAGGCTCTCGCCGTCGCCACCGAAGAGGCAATCCAGTGCGCTTACAACGGGGACACCAGGATGAGGGCGGCGGCACAGAAGCTTCCGACATGGTCGATCGCGCGACTCGCGCCAACATCGTGATTAATACCATCGATGCGCGCGGCCTCTACGTTCCTGACGTGGGTGGGGACATCGCCGATCCTGCGATCGACACCGTTCGAACCGCGGGTTACAAAGTCTCCTATCGCGTGGCGGCGCAATCCGTGCAAGAGGAGGTTCTGGCGCAGTTGGCGGATGGAACGGGTGGCAAATTCTTCCACAACCGCAACGACGTGGATGAAGCAATGCGCGAGGCGGGCGCGGCGCCGGCGATTTCCTACTTGCTCGGTTTTTCTCCCCAGAACCTGAAGATTGACGGTCGGTTTCACACGCTGAAGGTCGCACTCACGAGCAAAGAAAAATTCGACATCCAAGCGCGGCACGGTTACTTCGCGCCGAAGACGCTCACCGACCTTGCCGAAGCGACAAAACGGGAGATGCAGGAAGCCCTGTTCTCGCAAGAGGAGATCCGCGACTTGCCGGTGGAGCTGCAAACGCAATTTTTCAAGAAGGATGAGGCCCAGGCGCGCCTCGCGGTTTTGACGCACTTTGATGTGAAGGGCATCCACTTCCGGAAAGTGCAGGGACGCAACAACGATCAATTAACGATCGTCACCGGGATTTTCGACGAGAATGGAAATTTTGTCACCGGCCTTTCAAAGATCGTGGAGATGAACTTGCTCGACGCGACATACACCCGGTTGAGCCGCTCGGGGTTCACGGTGAAAACCAGTTTTGACGTGAAGCCGGGCACCTACCTCGTGCGCCTGGTCGTGCGAGACGCCGTGGGTGCGCAGATG
>WNFI01474267.1_pt2 | contig 24655 bp, 18 predicted proteins | sample 5400471 | NCBI WGS metagenome assembly WNFI01 (sample SAMN13153348, study PRJNA577476) | soil metagenome | isolation source: 100 cm saprolite on Douglas fir-dominated hillslope | place: USA:California | collected 2013-09-17 | reverse complement strand
AAATACTCGTGGCCGCCACGTTGCCGGTACAGTGGCATCGTTGCAGGCCTTGTCCGCAGTGGTGTCCGTCCCCTTCTGATGAACACACAGCATATTGCCCAGCGCGTCATATTGGTAAAGAGTCACATAGGGATTCGTCGTGAGCGATGGCCCTGTGCCACCGCTAAAACTGGTCGCCTGGCTGGTGAAGGACGGACTGGTAAACAAACTGGGCTGGTCGTGCGTTGTGCTTAAAGCGCCTACACTCGGACTAAACGCGCCCGGTGTGCTCCAGGTCAGGCTGATGGTTGTGCCCGAAGCGGTTGCGCTTGTTCCTGACGCAGGAACACTCAGCGCCTGGGCCAACGCCGACGCCACTTGAGTTGCCGTGGTATTGACTGGCTTGCCAGTGCAAAACGCGTTGGTGCTGTTGCCAAAACAGGCGGTCGCGGTGAAGCCGCCGACATTGACGGCGACCGTGCCGGAATCGACTACGATATTGGCAGCCGCCATCATGTCCTGGTTTTGCGAGGTCGCGCTGCTAGTCTGGTAGTAAGTACGATAAACGTGGCCATTCGGGCCCAGATACACGTAGTTGGCCAGTCCATCGGGTGCCGCCCAAAAGGTGGTCAATGAAGCGCCGGCAGCGGGCGAGGAACCAACATTGACGGTCATGTCCTGGTCGCCCCAATCGGATCCGCCGCCTTGTTCAAAATCCCTGAGGTGCTGGTTGGTGTCGACAAACTGGACGTGCGGACCGCCATAGTTGGGGTTGACCATCCCGGCGAGTCCAGTCCCCGGACCGGCCAGCGAGCCGGCCCAGATGGCCGTCATGTCCTGGTTCTGGAAATTTCCGGTCCTCGGCCAGAACAGACGGTTCAGATGACGGTTGGTATCAAAGTAGAACTCATTCGCCAGGCCGTCCATGGAGGCCCCAAGGATGAGAATGGGACTTCCAACAGATGCCAACGGACCGCCGCCCATGGCTGTTAGATCATTGCTGCTCCAGGTTGCCGCGCAGCCACCGCCGCTTAGATTGCTCATGAGCAATTCATTGACATGCTGATTCGCGTCCAGATACGACACATGAGGACAACCAGCAGCATCGACAAAACTGGCCAATTTGCTGCCTGAAGCCGGCACGTGCGCTCCTGTGGCCACCGTCAAATCCTCACTGTGGAAGGTTCCGGAATTAGGCCAGACAAAGCGAATGATATGGCCGGTGGCACTGAGACGCGCAACCGCCTCCCGAAACATTGTTCATCCACATATCGTTCACGTGCTGATTGGTGTCAACATACTGAACATGCGGACAGCCACCAGCATTGACGTCGCTGCTCAAACCACTTCCCGCACCCACTAACGGGCCTCCCGTGGCAGCGGTCAGATCTTGATCCTGCCAGCCCGCAGCGCCGCTCCAAGTCAACTGGTAGACATGCTGATTGGTGCCGAAGTAGAAGATGTGGGGTGAGCCGTCCGGAAGCACGAGACTGGATAATGCACTGTTGGAAGCCGGTTGCTGTGGCGTACCGTTCTGCACGCTAGCCAGGCTGCCGCTGATTGTCACTGACGCAGTCGCGTTCGTCCCGGCCGAGGCCGCATTCGGCTCATCAACCTCGACCATTCTTCCCAGAGCATCGCTGCAAACTTTGCGCAGCTTGCCCGCTTCGTCGGTGGCGGTTACGCAATTGTCGTCGTAAGTCACCTTGCTGGAGCTGCCGTCCTGCTTGACGGTCTTTGTGGCCCGGCTCAAAGCGTCATATTGTGTTGTGGTTATTCCGTAAGTCGGATCACTCCCATGGTCGCTGCCCTGATAGTAGGGATTTGAAACGGTCGAAGTCCGTCCAACCACATCGTAAGTGGTGTCGGTTAGAATCGTGGCGCCCGGTACCGAATGCTGCGTCTGAATTGGACGACCGAGACCGTCAAAGTTGACCTTGTAATCGTCATACGTCGTCCCGCTGATCAGCCGCTGACGCTCGACCTGTGTGGCGCTGGGATAACTGAACAGCGTCTTTCCTCCGTCGGGATGGTCGCCCTCGGTCAGCCGCAGCATGGCCGAATCATATGTATAGGTGTAAATCTGGCCGTTCTCGTCGGTGAAGCTGGTCAGAAGACCGGTATTGAAATCGTAGTTGCCGCTAATCACGTGATGGACGATGGAAGCGCCCGAGTCCGGCATCTGCGTGTCCGGCATATTGGTCTGCGTCATGTACGCGCCGACAAAGCCGTAGGTGTACGTCGTGGTGTGGCCCTTCGGGTCCGTACTGCTGGCCTTCATTCCAGTGTCGAAATAAGTCCCGGTGCTTGAGATGAATGAGTTCGTGGGGGTGTTAAGCCAGTGGCTCACTGTGGTTATGTTGCCGCGAATGTTGCCACCAGCGGGCGGACTCACCAACCCTGTCGTAATGCCAGAATTCGCGGGTTGTCCTACGCCGTATTCGTCATGGCCATATGTCGTCTGCGCCACCTGATTTCCCGAACCATCTTTCACCGTGCTGGAAACCATCAGCTTAAGAAAATTATTGCTCTTGTAAGTTGCACTGTCCTGCCACAGATAGTGATTGACGGTGGAACGCACGAGCACGTTGGAGAAGTCGTACTCGTCTTTTTGCAGCAGACTGCCTAATATGACTGGCACGTTCGTGCTATATAGCGACACGGTATTCCCGCTGTCCCAGGTCTCCACCACTTTGCTAGTGTGACCGCCCGGCAGGGTCCTAGTAATCTGCGTTGGAACCACGTTGGTCGCAGCAAGGGCAAACACGCTGGTCGTTCCTGCGTATTGAGTAGCCGCGGTTTCTAGAAGGGTCCCTCCCGTGTGGGAACCCTGGTAATGCTGGACCTGAATGTCGAAAAGGGAGCAAGTCTGCGCAACAGGGTTTGTAATAGTATGAACTGTATCATTCCCATCGGGACTGGTCACAACGTTTGTCCCAGAGTAGGTGCCAGTGCTAAGAGCAAGCTGTCCGGAATAGTTGTATGTCCAAGTGTGGCCACCGGTACCGTCATTCGCATCCACCGTACGGGAAGTCACGATCATGCTCAAGGGCGTATCCTGACCGCATGTGATCGGTCCAACAACATACGTGTAGGAAATCGAACCCCCGGTGGGGAAACCGAGTCGAGTCAGGTTGCCCCAGTGATCGTAGCTAAAGGTCCACAGGGTGAGGTCCGGCAGCACGATCGACGTCAGAAGCGAGTTATTGGCCGGCCCGTATTCCGTACCTCCTTGTCCAAAATTTGTATAGACGCTCACGTTGGAATAGCAGAGTTTGAATGTTCTTGTTCCTCCCGACAATCCGGGAACGGCCCAGATCTTTGCTGAGGCCGCACCGGAAGAACAGTTCAACACGTCTGAGGTCGTTGTGTACGGAATCATTGGCACCACGCGGCCCAGAGTGTCGGTGTACTTCCATGAAGTGCTATAGTCCGCGGTGATTTGGTTGCCATTTGCATCCGTTACAGTATTGGCAGTGTTGCCAAAATTGAAGCGCGTGCCATTCGACATAACAATGGTGCTGGCGTCCAATTGCAAAATCCCGCTGGCGTCGAGTGCGCGGTAGGGTGGTGATGCGCAACCATTACTGGAACTCACTGTCCCAAACTGGTGGATGTTGCCGTCAGGAGCCGTGACGTTAGCGGACCAATCGTAGGTTACGCTTCCGTTGAGATCGCTACTCGCTCTACATTCGTTGTCCGGCAACCAGTCTAGATTGCTGGCCACGTAGGCGCCTTCGACAGTACCACCGCCTCCGAATAAAGGCTGGGCCCCCCGTTGCAGCGGTACCCAGTATGGAGTGCAGCCATTAGGATCACTCGGGTTGTTGCACGAAACTGGATTTACTCTGGTCGCCCACTGCTTCGTACTGAAGTACACGGAAAAACTCAAATCAACATTTCCCCGCTGCGGAAATGAAACCAGCGGAATATGCACCACCAAGCCGCTATTGGTCATGCTCACGCTGTCCAGGTCACCGCCGTGCCAGGAATCGTAGGGCTTCATGCCCTTTTCTTCGTTCACATTGGTCTGCGCCGCAGCGGGTTGAGAGGCTACAAACAGACCGGCGAGGAATACTGCGCAAATGGCAGTGGTTGCCGCTAACACTTTGAATTGACCAGCGACGCCAAACAGGACAGCCGTTACCTTCTTCATCGCGTCTCCGTGCAGAGAACAGAAGTTAGGGAAACCCGGGACCCGGTGCAGCCGCCACCCTCAGCATGAGTGGGAAGATACTACTGCTGATTGTCGTTCCGTCTTACGTGGAAATGTTGACGGGATTCTTACGAAACTGGGCAACAATCTATCATGAAGCTACCATCTGTTCCAAGTCATGGCATTGTTAGGAGTTTTTCATCAAAGTATGTGACTTTGAAGAAACTTGCGTCAATTACCCGACAAAAACTCCCGCCAATTTAGACAACGGGGACGATTCATAAGTTCCAATTGCAGCCCGGAGATTTCGCGGAATCTTCACAACTCTTAACAAATTTGTGCTTGCTTTTCTCGTTCTCTCAGGCTACCATGTCCGGACTTTTTGAGAAAAATCAGTACTTGGTACCTGGTAGTTCGTATTTAGCAAAGAAAACCCGGGCCGCCCAGGCGGAATTCGGAAGGCTCTTTGAAAACGTGAAGCAGACCATCTATCGAGATACCGGGGGAAGGGGGGTACCCCGGCGTTAATTGAAGAGTTACCCCTTTAGGATCGCCGCCATCGCCGACATCGGGTCATCCACGGCTAGCCCCACGGCTCGCCGGGGCAGGCGGGACAGGTCGAGGGGATCTGGTGAAGATCGCAGCCAGTAGTCCTCCTTCTTATGGGCCGGTCGAGATGAACGTCGGCGAGGTTCCCACTGGAAACGGCGCCCCAATCAGTGCACGCAATGTCGTGCCGTTGAGGGCATAGGCTGCAATGTCGTTTGATCCCTTGTCGGCGACGTAGACAAAACTGTTGCTCTTGTCGAACACCACAAAAGACGGATTCACGCCGGTTGCAAAGGGCGATCCGGAGACCGCGGACAGCCCGCCGGAAAGCGAAAAGACGCGTACCGTGTTTCCGGCCGGATTGGTGACGTACAGGAAACGGAGCTGGGGATCAACCAGCATGAAGCTGGGATTTGATCCAACGGTCGTGGTTGTGCCCGCAGGCAGAGTGCCGTCGGCGTTGATGGCAAGCGTGGTGATGGTCCCGGCAGCGGGATTTGAAACGTACAGGAATTTGGAATCCGGCGAGACTGTCATGAATTGCGGATTTGCCGGCACCTGAAACGTCGAGGCGCCGACGGTTTTCAAGGTGTTGTTCGTGACGTCAACGGAGAAGGCGGAAATGTCATGCGATCCATTGTTCAGGACGTAAAGAAAGCTTCCGTTCGGCGTCGCGACCATGGCTACCGGCTGCGTACCGGCGTTGATAGGCGGCGGCGGATTGAGAGCGCCGGGCGGAAGCGGCGGCGTGCTCAGCTGTCCGTTGCCGGTATTGCGGCTGAGTATCGTAATGACGCCGTCTGCGTTGTTCGCTACAAACACCAGTTTGCCCGAAGAGTGTGCCGCAATGGAAACCGGGACAGAGCCGGTGCCATGCGTAGGCGCGCCATTGAACGCTATGAGCGCGCCGGAAGAGTTCTCACTGAAGCCAAAGATGGTATTGGTGTTCTGTCCGATTACGTAGACGCTGGTGGAGGCTCCTCCTCCTCCGCCACCGGTGCTGCTGGAACTGCCGCAGCCGGCCGTCAGTGCGATCAGCCCCAGCGTAGCGGCAATAATACCCACTCTCATTCGGTCTCCTCTCAACACTCGGAACAAAATCTTTTTCCTTGCCGCCAAAAGTCCGGCGGGCAAGCTAGAAGTTCAAAACCAACCCGCCAGCTACCAGGATGTTGTGGTGCAACTTGATGGTGGAAACATTCAGGTTGGGGCTTCCCGAATAAAGCTCGCGGCCTTCAATGCGGAACGTGAACTTGTGCACCTTGACGTCGACGCCGCCGCCCGCCTGATAGCCAATCTTCGTGGTCGTGTTCGATGGAATAGTGCTGCCTGAGATCGTGGTCTTACTATCGCTGTAGCGCGCCATGCCGGCCCCAGCCGAGATCCAGGGGCTCAACTTGTGTCCCGGAACGATTTGCAGCTTCAGCGACGGTGTAAGAAACATGGATTTGAATCCCGATGCGGCGAAGAGATTGAGGCTCTTCAAATTGGCCGTGGCGGTATAAACATAAGGAAACTCAATCTGGACCGAGGCCATGGGCAAGGCTTTGATCTGACGGGCGTAGTTGACCTCGAAAGCGAACGCGTTGCTTGCCGAAGTCGAGAAGTTGAAGCCCCCGGTCGAGCCAACACTGGGAGAGAGCTTCACTCCCAAGTCCGCTGACAACTGGTTCTTTTGGGCCGCTGCGGCGAGACACATGCAAATAACAAGACCGCATATCATACTTACTTTGCGCATTGTGAGGACTCCTGAACTGCTGTTTTCTTATTTTTTCCAACCGGTTCCTGCCCAATCCCTGTGTGACGAAACGAAACTGCAAAATCAATCTCGATCTAGCGGATCGTAGTGATCCATGTGGGCGCCGTACCCACGGAGAAAGGCGAGCCCGTGACCGGAACCAGTGAGCCGCCCGGGGAAAGCCCAAATGCTGAAATGTTACTGGAACCCTGGTTCGCCACGTAGAGAAACTTGCCGCTCACATCCACAGTGAGAAACGCCGGCCCCGTGCCAACCGCGACCGGCGATCCGGGAGCAGCAAAGAGCGCGCCTGAACTTGTCCCAATGGTGAATACGGAGACGTTGTTCGATCCCGAGTTGGCGGCGACTAATGTCGTGGTGGTGGAATCAAGCGCCAGGGCTACAGGAGTTGTACCGGCCGGGAAGGGCGAACCAGCCAGCGTTGCCAGCGTTCCGGTGGCTGCCTGAATGGAGAATCCCACAATACTGTTGCTTGCCGGATCAGCGGCGTACAGGAACCTTCCCGCGGCATCAACCGCGAGTCCGGCTGCGCTGGCGCCCGCGGTAAAAGGCGATGACGGCAGCGGTGTCAGGCTTCCGCCCGAGGAGACGGTAAAGCCGCTAATCTGGGCCTTGGCGCCAGGGACCGGCGATATCACGTACACCAAGTTCGGCGTTTGCGCCAGGACCATCGACGCGGGGTTGGCTGCAGACGTAAATGGCGATCCCGGAACCGGGGTCAGGGTGCCGGCAGTCGGATCAACGGTGAAACTGGAGATCGTTCCTGATCCTTTGTTCAGGACCAGCAGAATACCGCCACTGAAAGCAGTGAGCACTACGGTCGGGTTAGTGCCAACCGCTACCGGCGTGCCCGAAACTGTCAGCAACCCTGTATTTGGGTCCATGGCGAAGATCTTGACTTCATTCGCGCCGGAGTCTGTGATGTAGGCGAACTTTTTCGACGGGAGTACCGCCACGGACGTCGGGGCTGGACCTGTCGTGAAACTGGCCGTAGAGAGGGGAGCCAGCACGCCGCTGGATGTATTCGGCAAATAGCCGAACACGCTGGCCGTCGAGGGGCCGACTACAAATGCGAATTCATTGGTAGAACTAGTTGAACTGCTGCTACTGCTGCTGCCACCGCCACAACCTGCAAGACAGCCTGCCAGGATTGCTCCCAGCACCAAGATCATTGCCTTCATCTGTTCTCCGTATGTACTTGGATTGTAAGAGATGTAGCGAAAATTGGCTACTCTGGCCCGCGGGCAGGTCATTTCCTCGGGACACCGGCTGCAATACAATAGCGTTGCTGGTTGCAGAACGGAGGACGCAGATGCAAGCAGACCGAGTTGAAGTTTCGTGGGACGACAAGAAATCAAGCTGGCTGGTCCGTATTGAAGCAGGCGAGGAAGTCATTCGCCGCCACTGCAAGCTGTCCAAGGATGCCGACGATCAGGCCCTGCGCTCAGCCGTACAGCAGACACTGACGGATGAGGGCTATCAGCCGGACGGAACCCCGGTGGAGATCAAGCATTAGCGCTGTTGAATATCATTTTTCGACTGACTCGCTATTATTTTTGAAATGCAGTCGCGCGGCGACTCCGTCGCTGCGCGACTTTTCCTGTTCCAACACGTCAATAGACACTGATGAACTCCTTTCTCCAAGACCTTCGTTTCGGCGTGCATATGCTGCGGAAGAACCCTGGTTTTGCTCTTGCCGCGGTGCTTACCCTGGCGTTGGGCATCGGCAGCAATATAGCTATTTTCACGATTACCAGCGCGGTCCTGCTTCGGTCTTTGCCGTATCAGGATCCGCAGCGGCTGGTGGTTGCCGATCCGCACCGTAAGGATGGGCACCTCTACGGTTTCACTTTGAACCGTTTCGACCTGGTGCGGGAGCGTAGCCACTCGTTTTCGGCGATCGGCGTGATCGCGAGTGACAACTTCAATCTCACAGGCCGGGGTGAGCCGCAGCAGGTTGTGGGAGCGCGTGTCTCTCCCGGATTCTTCGAGATGCTGGGTATCAAGCCTCAGCTCGGCCGTTTTTTCCTGCCGGACGAAGGACAGCCCGGCGGTAAGTATGTAACCGTCATCAGTGATTCGCTCTGGCACAGCCGCTTCGGAAGCACCCGCGACGTCGTTGGCCAGAGTCTCACGCTCGATTCCACTCCCTACACCGTGATTGGTGTGCTGCCGGCAGGCGCGCAGTTTCCGATGGTTGCGCCAGCCGAAGTCTGGTCGCCGCGCTATTTTGAGTACTCGCTCATTCCGCCGCAGCGCTTGCGCATGGGCGTGGGCTATTTGAGTTCCATTGCGCGGCTTGCGCCCGGAGCTTCCATGGCCAGCGCCTCCGCGGAGATGGAAGTGCTGCACCAGCAATACAGGAAAGAGAACCCCGCCGCTCCCGATGCTGAAGCGGACATGCCGGTCGCGGTGACCAATCTCCAGGACTCCCTGGTGGCAAACATACGTGGCATTCTGCTGCTGCTCTCTGTGGCGGTGGGACTGGTGTTGCTGATTGCCTGCGCCAATGTTGCCAGTCTTCTGCTCTCTCGCGCTCTCGCCCGCAAAAAAGAAATTGCCATCCGCACGGCCCTGGGCGCACCGCGCAGGCTGATCATCCGGCAGTTGCTTACCGAGAGTGTCTTGCTGTCATTGCTGGGCGGAATCCTCGGCCTTGGCCTGAGTTGGGCGGCGACCAAATATCTCGCCACGCTCGGCGACAGCAATCTTCCGCAGGGGTTCGCGATCACCATGGATGTTCGTGTGCTTCTCTTTACGCTCGGTGTTTCGCTGGGAACGGGCCTCCTGTTCGGCATTTTTCCTGCACTTCAACTCTCCCGCACCAACGTTAACCAGACGTTGCGGGATGAAGGCCGTGTCAGTACTGACGCCAGATCTCGCGTCCGCACCAAGAACTCTCTGGTAGTCGGCCAGGTGGCGCTGTCACTGGTGTTGTTGATCGGCGCCGGTCTGCTGGTGCGCAGCTTTGCCGGACTGATGAGGGTTGACGCCGGGTTTGATCCACAAAATGTCCTGAGCATGAGTGTCTCGCTGCCGACCGTGAAATATGCTGACGCGCAAAAGCAAATTGCCTTCTTTGACGATGTGCTGCGCCGGGTGTCATCGCTGCCTGGTGTCCGCGCCGCAGCCACCTCGGCCGCGCTGCCACTGACCCCCAAGAGGATCACGCCGGTCCTTCCTGAAGGCCAGCCGGAAGTAGCGTTGGCTGAGCGCCCTTTCATCATCATTGAGGCGATCAGCCCTTCCTGGTTCCGGACCATGCGCGTTCCACTCCGGTTTGGACGAGAATTCAGCGACGGTGACAATGCGCAGTCAGCGAAGGTGGTCATCGTCAATGAGACTCTGGCCCATCGCTACTGGCCGAATCAGAATCCGGTAGGCAAGCACCTCACGATTGGAAGGCAGCCACCGGCAGAGATCGTCGGCGTAGCCCGTGACGTAAAGAACCACGGTCTCGCGCTCCCGGCCGATCCTCAGATCTATCTGCCGTTTCCCCAGTTACCGTGGGGCAACATGAATCTTCTGGTGCGCACGTCTGTGGATCCGCACAGTGTAGTCTCTGCGGTCCGCGCGCAAATCTCTTCCGTGGACGCCGACCAGCCCGTTACCAACATTCAGACGGCAGACGAACTCATGGACGCTTCGCGCGGCCAGTCGCGCTTCATCATGTTGTTGTTGGGAGTTTTTTCGTCGACGGCGCTTATTCTGGCCGCTGTTGGGATCTACGGAGTGCTGGCTTACACGGTCGCGCAACGGCGCCAGGAGATCAGCATACGTCTGGCGCTGGGCGCCGAAAAGTCTGACATCGTGCGCCTGGTCGTAGGCCACGGCCTCGCGCTCGCTCTTGCCGGCGTCGGCATTGGTTTGGTCGGGGCACTGATCCTAAGTCGCGTGATGTCCAGCTTCCTGGCGGAAATCCTGTACAAAGTCGGCGTGCGCGATCTGACTACTTTTGCGCTGACTCCGTTGCTGCTTCTGTTGATCGCTGTGCTGGCCAGCTACCTGCCTGCTCGGCGGGCGATGAAGGTCGATCCAAACGAAGCGCTGAGAAATGGGTAAGTTCTACTGTCCAGCTCGGGCTGGTGTGCTGTAGTGCCAGCTTGCGCCATACCATTTCCCGTCGCGCAGGATGAACGTCTCGGTTGTGTGGCCCGTCACCGGCGCCAGTCGCTGGCCGTTCGCTTCCAATTCCAGCCGGAAATCGGAAAACAGGATTGCAGTCTGCTCGAAGACGCGCAGTTCGGTGTGAGGAAAGTCCAGATTCAGGAGTTTCACGCCGCCTTCAGCGAGCTTTCTGGCTTGGTACAGCAGGTCGTCGCGCTTCTTGAACCCTGCTGCTTCTTCGTCTAGCCGGATAAAATCGGGGCGAAGAGTTTGCTGCAAGACCCTCGAATCGTTGTTGAAGTATGCCCGCCAGATCGATTCGCGGAGATCCAGCAGCGTCTTGCGCAGGTTTTCTCGAGGCGTTAGATGAAGCCCGGAGTCCACGTGCCAGCCTGAGTTGAGCCACTTCCCATTGCGGCGGACAAAGACTTCCGTGGAGCGTCCCGTCTCTACTCCCGCGCTCTGGCCGTTGAACTCGGCTTCGTAAATGTAGGTCGAGTAGAGGATGGCGGTGTCGCCATAAAGTTGGATTTCAGTTCTGGGAAACTCGAGCCGCTTGATGGTTAGCCCGTTGGCCGCGGCTTCCTTCGCTCCGGAAATAATTTCATCGCGATGCTTCCAATCGTCTGTCCACTCCACAATGCCGATGGCTTCAGGCGGGATCAGAGAAGGATCAGCGATGAACTGCGCCCGCCAAACGGCCTCCCGAGCAGTCAATAGAGCGTTGCGCGTGCCCTCGCTGACAGGTGTCGGCTTCGCGGTGATGCCTTGCGCCTTCGGTGACGACTGCGCGCACAGAATGCCGCAAGTCAGAGAGATTGCTGCGAAGGTAGAAATGTGTAGTTGTCTCATTGTTCTTTTCGCTCAGGCAGACACGGCTACTGACGAAGCCAGTTCGCGCAATGACTCTGCAAAAGGCTCGCGGGCAATTCCACGCTCGGTGATGATGGCGCTGACGTACCGTGAAGGCGTCACGTCAAATGCCGGATTCTCCACGCGCACTCCATCCGGCGTGACTTGCCTTCCGGCGTGATGCGTGATCTCTTTCGGCGACCGCTGCTCGATCGGAATATGCTCGCCACTGGGCGTATTCATGTCGACGGTGGACCACGGCGCCGCAACGTAAAATGGGATGCCATGCTCTTTGGCCAGGACCGCCACGGTGTAGGTCCCAATCTTGTTGGCGACGTCACCATTCGCGGCGATGCGGTCCGCGCCGACAATAACGGCACTGATCTTGCCTTGCTTCATGATCGCGCCAGCCATGTTGTCCGCGATGACGGTGGTGGGAATGCCGTCTTTCATCAATTCCCAGGCAGTCAGCCGCGAACCTTGCAGGAATGGTCGCGTCTCGTCGGCGTAGACGTGAATCTGCTTGCCCGAAGCAACTGCCGAACGGATAACTCCCAGCGCCGTGCCGTATCCGCATGTTGCCAGACCGCCGGCGTTGCAATGAGTTAGCACTCCACCGGACGCCGGCATGAGCGCCGCACCATGGCGTCCCATGGCTTCGTTGGCGGCAATATCCTCCACGTGCATCTGCTGCGCTTCATGAACCAGCGTGGACTTGATTTCGTCAACACTGCGGCGCGAAACGGATTCGAACTTTTCCTTCATTCGGCGAATCGCCCAGAAAAGATTGACGGCGGTGGGCCGCGTTTCGCCGATAGTCTTGGAAATCTGCTCCAGGTCGCGGCGCAGACCATTCACATCCTTCGCGGACGATTGTTCCATTCCCAGCGCGATGCCCATGGCCGCGGCCACACCAATGGCCGGCGCGCCACGCACAACCATGTCGCGGATCGCAGTAGCGACCTCCTGATAAGTGCGGCAAGTGACGTAGACTTCTTCCGTCGGCAGACGTGTCTGGTCAATAAAACGCACGCCTGCATCGGTCCATTCAAGAGTTTTGATCACAGTTTGATTGTAAACGGAAGGATTGGGTAATTGGGTAAGTTGGTAATTGGGTAACTTTAAGCGGCACGGCTTTTCAATTACTCAATTACTAAATTACTCAATTACCCATTTTCTTCACGTGCGCGGCCTTGACCTCACTCGACTTAAACACAGAGACAAACGGCGCCGGCGCGGACGCCTTCTCCACCGCCTCGCGTCCTTCTGCTTCTTGGCGCTCGACCAGGCAAACCGTGCCGACGACTTCGAACCCGAACTCACGCGCCGCTTCAATGGCCTGAATGGTCGAGGCGCCGGTGGTGCAAGCGTCGTCTACGATCACAACTCTTGCGCCTTTTTCCTGGAAGCCTTCAATACGGCGGCCCATGCCGTGGGCTTTTTCCGATTTCCGCACCAGGAAGCCGTGGATCGGCTTGTGCGCCGTGTCTTGTGCGCTCAGCAGCGCGACAGCTACAACGATAGGGTCGGCGCCCATGGTGAGTCCGCCAATCGCGTCGGGGGCCCAGCCCTGCTTGCGGATGAGATCGAGAAACACTCGCCCCGTCAGTTCGGCACCGTGCGCATGGAGCGTAGTGGTCCGGCAATCGATGTAGTAATCGCTCTTGCGTCCGGAGGAGAGAGTGAAATCGCCCAGACGGAATGACCTTTCTGCGATCAGATCCAGCAGTTGCTCACGAGGGGATTGCGTTGCCATGGAATTCAAAATTACCAGAGTTGCGCGGGAACGCCAACGTCACGCGCGCTCGAGATGGCGGAAGCCGTCGGTGGCGAAGTAAAGCAGGGTAAACAAGGTCAGGTTATAAGCGACGTGCATCAGCACGGTTGCGGCGACCGATTTGGTGATGGCCCGGACCAGCGTGAGGCACACACCCACCACAAACAAGATCGAAAGTGGCGCCCAGGCGTGGGCGAGTTGTCCCTGGTGGATGGCCGCGAATAAGGCGGCGGTGATGGCAATGCCGCCGACCAGGCCGATCCTGCGGTCGAGCACCGGGAAAAGAAAGCCGCGAAAGAACAACTCCTCAATCAGGGGCGCAATCAGTATTCCAAAAACGCAGAGCACGTAAGCGGAGTTTGGATCTTTGAGAAACTCATCGATCGGCATCGAGGTCGGAGTCCACTTGTGCAGCAACACGCCAAGAACTTCAGAGACTCCGGCCAGCAGCACACCACCCAGCAGGGATATAAAGATCCACTTGCCCCTGGGACGGTTCCAGCCGATGGCTCGGGCAAAATTGCCAGGACTCTTTCTCTCTACCAGAAGGACCATCACTCCCAGCAGCAGCCCATAGGCTTCGGCCTGCAGAAACACCCCGAATGAGATGTTCTTAAACAAGACTTCCGGCGTCGTGTGCAGGAGTCCTGCCCGGTGGAACACGGCAACAACCATGGCACACACGATCGCGAGCGCGAACAGGGCCACGAAGGAAAAGCCCGCCAGCCCGAACACTTCCCACAGGCTCCACACTGGGTCCTCACGCTTCCGGCGGGCCGGCGCCTGGCCAATCACAGCGTGGCTTTCAACCGGCTGAGGCGGCAGATCTTGCGGGATGGAACCGGGAGTGGACATTCTCTTAGGAAACGAAGCTAGCAACCAATGTACAACAGCAGATATTTGATGCGCGAGCGGGCAAAGAGACGCATTTCGCGCGCGCCGCTATTGTCGCGAAATCTGGCTCTTGTTGCGATCGAAGTATGCGGTCAGCGCCTGTCCGGTGTATGACTTTTTGACCTTCGCGACCTGCTGCGGAGTTCCTTGCGCAACGATCCGTCCGCCCTCTTCGCCGCCTTCCGGGCCGAGATCGATGATCCAGTCGGCATTTCGAATTACGTCAAGGTTGTGCTCGATGATGATCACCGAGTTCCCCAGGTCGGTCAGTCGGTGGATCACTTCAAGCAACTTGCTGACGTCTTCAAAGTGCAGCCCGGTCGTGGGTTCGTCGAGCAGATAAAGCGTGCGCCCGGTCTGCCGCTCAGGTCGGCAATCGAGTGGCCCTTGAACTTTACCGCCAGCGTTTCATGGTTGTAGCGCTTGCCGCCGCAGAGCTCGCACAAGACATAGACGTCAGGCAGAAAATTCATTTCAATGCGGCGTTCGCCTTCACCCTGGCAGTGCTCACAGCGTCCGCCGGAAACATTGAAGGAGAAGCGTCCGGCTTTGTAGCCGCGCTCGCGCGATTCCGGCAGCATGGCATACAAGTCGCGGATGTGAGTGAAGACGCCGGTGTACGTCGCGGGATTGGACCGCGGGGTTCTGCCGATCGGCGACTGGTCAATGCGAATGACTTTATCAACGTGCTCCGCGCCTACAATTGCCTTGTGCGCTCCCGCCGCCTCGCGTGAACGATAGAGCTCTTTGGCGAGAGCTCGGTAGAGAATGTCATTGACCAGCGTGGACTTGCCCGACCCGGAAACGCCGGTCACAACCGTGATCACTCCCAAGGGAAATGTCACGTCAATGCCGCGCAGGTTGTTCTCCCGCGCCCCGAGGACGGTGATGGCTTTTCCGTTCGTGGCTCGCGGCTCGAAGCGTGTCGCGATGCTTTTGACTCCGGCAATGTACTGCCCCGTCAACGATTCCGGCTGGCGCATAATTTCCTCCGGCGTTCCGGACGCAACCACGGCGCCGCCGTGCAATCCGGCTCCGGGGCCGAGGTCGATTACGTAGTCGGCGCGGCGGATCGTCTCTTCGTCATGCTCCACCACGAGCACAGTATTTCCCAGATCACGCAGCGCTTCCAGCGCCTGCAGCAGCCGCGCGTTGTCGCGATGATGCAAGCCAATCGAGGGCTCGTCGAGCACGTAGAGTACCCCACGCAGCCGGGAGCCAATCTGCGTTGCCAGACGAATGCGCTGTCCCTCGCCGCCTGAGATTGTGGCGGCAGAGCGGTCGAGCGACATATATCCCAGTCCCACGGCGTTTAAAAACTGCAGGCGCTCGCTGATCTCATGGAGCACGCGCCCCGCGATGGTCGTCTCGCGCTCGTTAAGCTGGATATTGGCGGCGGCTTCGACCGCGCGGGATATCGGCAGCGCCGTGAATTCTGCGATGGAAAACCCGTTTACCTTCACGCCAAGACTCTCCGCGCGCAATCTTCTACCTTGGCAGACCGAACACCGGGTCGCGGACATATAGCCGAGCAGCCACTCGCGATAGCTCTCTGAAGTCGACTCTTCCAGGTTCTGCTTCAGGAAGCCGAGCACACCGCGGAAGCCGACTCGTGGCGCCTCTTTTTCTCCGGGACCATAGAGCAGCAGGTTCTGGACCTTGGCAGGGAACTTCTCAAACGGCGTCGCCAGGTCAATCTTGTAAGCTGCGCCCACAATTTCCAGCATGCGTTGCAGATAAGTTGAGCCGGAGGCCGGTCCCAGGGCGCCATCCATTAGAGGTTTGGACCAATCAACGATGATCTTGGCCGGGTCGAAGTCGTACTTGCTGCCCAAGCCATTGCACTCAGGGCACGCGCCATAGATGCTGTTAAACGAAAACGATCTTGGCTCCAGCGCGGGAATGTTGATCCCGCAATCCGGACACGCCATCCGCGACGAGTATAGATACTCTTCGCCCCCGACTACCGCGACTTGCACCAGACCATTCCCCAACTTCATCGCCGTGGCCACGGATTGTTCCAGACGTTTCTCAATCCCGGGCTTGACCAGCAGGCGGTCAATCACGACTTCAATGGTGTGGTTCTTGCGCTTGTCGAGCTGCAGGTCATCAAGTTCTTCGTCCAGGTGGCGCAACTCACCGTCGATTCGAGCGCGCACGTATCCCTGCTGGACCAGTTTGGCCAATTCGGCTTTGAACTCACCTTTGCGGCCGCGGACAAGCGGCGCCATGACCATGACCCGGTCTTCCGGCTTGAGTTGCATCACGCGCTGTACGATCTGCTCCGCAGACTGCCGGCTGATAGGCTTGCCGCACTGTGGACAATGTGGAATTCCCACTGACGCATACAGCAGGCGCAAATAATCGTAAATCTCAGTGATTGTCCCTACTGTGGAGCGCGGGCTGCGCGATGTAGTCTTTTGTTCAATGGAGATTGCCGGGCTCAGACCGTCGATGGAGTCCACGTCCGGACGCTCCATCTGGTCGAGGAACTGGCGCGCGTATGCGGAGAGCGTCTCCACGTAACGCCGCTGGCCTTCAGCGTAGATGGTGTCAAACGCGAGCGAGGATTTGCCCGAGCCGCTGAGGCCCGTGATCACGGTGAAGGTGTTGCGCGGAACTTCGACCGATATGTTTTTAAGGTTGTGCTGGCGGGCGCCGCGCACCGTGATCTTGTTGATAGCCATGAGACGGGTAACCTGAAACCGAGCGGCACGCTGCCCGAAAAATACAGTCGGACACACAGAGTGGTCCGGAGAGATAAGCGCGCAACTCTACATCCGTATCTTAGTAGTCAATACCGCGATTGGTCAATGCGGGATAAATTGCGATGGTGGGTCATTTTGGTCCACCATCGAGTATCAGCGTCCAGCGATTCACTTGTGAATCGCGGGCCTTTAGGCAGACAGACCGGCCAGTGACTAAAGTCCAACGGCCGACCAGCACGACCGTGACGGTACAAGAATGAGCATTTTGAAGGAGAATCTAACTGCGTAAGACAAACCAGCAACTCAGGTTTGTCATCTTAGAGAGTTGAACTGATGCGAACACTATTGGTTTCTTCCACAGTCCTTATCACAATTGCTTCAACGCTTGCCTTCGGAGTCGGTTGCGGGTACCTGGTCACATCCATGATTGTGCGCGCGATAAGCCGAAAACCCCGGACTGCAACAGCTCCGGCCAATGCTACCATCGCCACATCGGCTTCTAGTCACTAAGCTATTTCACGATTGAAAAGTCTAAAGCGGAGGGTCGTCGGGCTTCGCGTTCCGCTGTTGCTGCCGCCTCTGCAAGTCCTTTTGTCTCATCTCTTCCAGCATTTGTTCCGGCGTTCGCGTCGCTCCGTTGCTTTGTGGCTGGCTCCGTACCAGCGGGGGCTGCAGGGGACGGAGTTGCTGGTCTGAGCGCACGTTCTGGACCGGCTGAGGGTCAGGATCGCCATTCACAACTTCTTCCTCAGCCTGCGGCTGGACTGCATTGCGGAGAGTGTTTGCCGTTCCTGCCGCGGAACCGGCATTTCCTCGCTGCGTGAGTACCACGCGCTGAACGATATTGGGGCTGTCTTCGCGGCCGATGATCATATAGTCGAACTGCGAGCCCCGCAGCAGCTCGGTCAGCACTTCACCCACTGGGGCCGGTCCGGTACGAACCGCCACGCGCTCTGATGCGCCCTGCAAGCCTTCAAATGCAATGCCGGTCTTGTTGTGGATGGCCGTAATCACGCTGGCCAATGAGCAGTTGGGTGCCTCTACCGTTAGCAGCCCGTCACGATAACTCACGTGCGGCTGCACTGCCGGCATCTGCTCCGGACGCAGGGGGACCGGCGGATCCACTTCCGCGCGTGGCCCCCAGGGTTCAGTGGCGGGAGTGGAAGGATGGTCAACCTGGGTGCGATGTGACCTGGCTTTCTTCCGCGGCGCAGGATTCTGGCTGGTTCCCTGGCAGACCAGGAAAAGCACGAGTAGCAAAGATGTAAGTGAGAAACGTAACATGGGTCCTGACTGAGTAATCCGGTCGTTCGCTCAATTTTACTCCTAATGCATGGAACGCTGTAGGGAGCCACTCTTGCTCGCTTAATTTTTACTGCCAGAGCTGCTGGCTGGCAAAATAGGTAAAATATCTAAAGAAACCCTAAGTGCGAGCTGTCGAAGGCGCGGCTAACCGGGTCTTCCTCGAGTGCATCTTACGAAGAGAAGCAGAGTAGCGCCTTGTTCGGAACTTACATGAAACTCCCCATTCAAAGCACCGCCTTAGCATTTGCATTGATTGTCGCCGGAACCACGGCCTGGTCGCAGAGCTGCCAGACCAATGACGAGATTGCCGGCCCGGTCAGGACCGCGATCGAGACTGCGGCCCAGAAAGTATTTGACCAGGCCAGCCACGGTGACGTCGCTGCCATACGTTTGGATATTGCGCCCAGCCAGCAGTCCAGCATGGATGGCATTGCCAGCGCGGTCACGGGCAACCGCGCTGCAATCGCCGGCGCCAACCGGCAGGTACGGATCACGTTTCTGCTTGATACCGGCGCTACGCCGACTGCGGATGGCCGCTTCTATTGCGGAGTCTTTGGCGCTACCGAAGCGACCGCGAACAGCGCTGAGTTTGATATTCCCGGCCTGCCCGCGGGCAAGTATGGTGTCGTTATCCAGGACGTTACCGGCAACAAAGGCCCGTACGCCCTCACCACGATTTTTCAGGAAGTCGGCGGCTGGAAGACCGCTGGGCTCTATGTGCGTCCGGAGGCCGCCATGGGGCACGATGGTCTCTGGTTCCTGGAGCGCGCCCGCGAGTACAAGACCAAGGGCCAGAACCACAATGCCTGGTTCTACTACTTCCAGTCCTGGGACCTGATGGCGCCTGTCACGTTTATGGATACCAAGCTCCTTTCCAAGATCATCCAGGAGTCGAACAATATCCAGCCCAAGGACATTCCTGTTGGCGGAAACGCGGTGAATTATTCCGCGAACGGACGCAGTTACAGTCTTACCGACATCAGCGTTTTCCGCTCGGACAAGGCGCTCGATCTCAACGTCAAGTACTCCGTGCCCAAGATTACCGACTTCAACGCGACCCAGGCAGATGCCCGCAGCCTCGCTAATGCGCTAGTGGCACAGTATCCGGAATTGAAAGATGGCTTTCACAACCTGATGGTCCATGCCATAGATCCTGGCGGCGCTGAAGTTGTGGGCATGATTACGCTGCAGCAGTGAAGCACGCAGCAGTCGGCACTCAGCATTGAGCCCACGAACATCTTGTTCGCTTGAGAGTACTGCCCGTTGCCACAACATCGCCCCGACATTTTAGGGAATTCAGACACTCTCAGTCCCACAAGCTGCTTTGTGAAGTAGACACCTGTAGGTCGCGGAATAATGTTTGTGGGCTGAATACTGAGTGCCGAGTGCTACCCCAGCCACAACGAATATTTCCCGCCATTGGTCAGAATGATGGCGATGTTCATCACAATCAACATCAGGTCGTAGTGCCAGCCGTCAAAGTGCTTGCCCCAGAAGCCGGTGTGCCATACCGAAATCTTTTTTTGAATGGCGCCCAGCATGATCACAATCAGGCCAAGCGCGGCGGCCTGGGTCAGTACGCCAAAAGCGACGCCCAGACCGCCCAGCAGTTCAGCCGCGCCCAGAAACGCGGTAAAGCCCTTGCTCATGCCTATGCTCTTGCTGCGGGCTTCGGGGTCTTTCAGATGGTTCCATCCACTGGTCGCGAAAATCACTGCCACCATAAGTCTGAGAAGAAGTATGCCGGCATCGGCATATTGCGTGAGCTGCGGAAACATGCTTGCACCTCCGCTCCGGGCCAGTGGCGCGATTCTATTCCTTAGGATGGCTGTTGCGTCGCCTGCGCTGTGGTTTATCAGGCGTCAAGCTGCCATGCGGTGTGGTTGTGCGAAAGCCTAGTTGATATTGATGTTTCCCGATCCGGTGTGAAGGTCGAGCAGCACGCCGCCATTTCCGACTCTGCCCTGGAGGTGGGTGCGTGACAACGAACCCTGCATAGTGACCGGATGGTTAATATTGAAGCGGCCCGAAGAGGTCCGCGCATCAATGGTGAACGACGCGTCCGAAGGAACCTTCAGATCAATAGTTCCGGAGCCTGAGCCCACGCGCCAGTCACTGGTGGGTTGACCTTCAGCATGGATGTCACCACTGCCGGTTTGTGCCCATAGCCCGCCTTTGATCCCGCGCAGCTTCACGCCACCCGATCCGGTTTCAACCCGCGCGTTGCCTGACGCGACCTGTTCAAACTCAATGTCGCCGCTTCCCGCGTTGGCCGTGATCTCTCCAGCGACGCCAAAGCCGTGAATATTTCCGCTCCCCGTAGACGCGGTGACCGAGCCCTTGACGTTGTTGATCTTCAAGTTCCCGGAACCGGAGCTCACATGAACACTGGCGCCTGAATTTTCAACCGTGATATTTCCCGCTCCGGTCTTGGCGTTGAGTGGAAGCTGAAGTCCGCGCACGGTCTGGTCGCCAGCGCCAGTATTGGACGTAAGTTTAGTCTGCGCCGGGACCGTGACGTCATAATCAATCGAGATATTCTGGGACAACTCGCGGTCGTCGATCCGGCCAATCCGGATCGTGTCGCCCTGCTGCTCCACGGGCGGGTTCTGCTCAATGCGGTGGATCTTCTCCGTAGCGGTCAGCCCAAACCATGAATCGCGCGCGCGAATCCTGGCGACGACATGAACCTCGCCGTTTCCGCCGCTGTTCACCGTGATATTGCCCGCACCTGAGGAGACCTCCACCGTGACTGCCCCGCTCGAAACTTTCAAAGTGCGTTCAAAGCCGCCGGTTTCCGCGGCAGCGGCCTGCCATACACACGTTCCTAAAATGAGAAGGAGCAGGCCCAGATTCCTTGCTGATTTCATGTCTTTTTCTCCTGAAGGATTTCCTGTTGTTTACTGCAGAATTACCTGCGTGCCCTCGTTCAATCCGGAAAGCAATTCGGTTTTTGAACCATTGGAAATGCCGACCGTCACGGCCACTTTTTTCTTGCCGTCTTTGGCCTTGGGGTCAGGTATCTCGATGGATGCGTGGCGGTCTTTGTCATAAATGACCGAAGCTTCCGGCACGATCAGCACGGCCTTGTGTTCTTCCAGAATGATTTCCGCGTTGGCCGTCATCATGGCTTTCAGTTCGCCTTTGGTGTTGTCGATGGACACCCGCACTTCGAAGGTGGTGACGTTGTCCTTCTCCACGCCCATGGGCGAAATCTTGGTGACGCGTCCCATGAAAGTGCGGTCTTTGTAAGACTCCACCTTGATTCGCGCCGGCTGGTTTATATAGACCTTGCTGATATCGCTTTCGTCAACCTTGCCAAGCACGTAGACTTCGCGCGTCTCGCCCAGCGTCATCACCAGCGTTGCAGATGAGCCGAGCACCAGAATGGAGCTCACGGCAGTCCCAACTTCCACATCGCGGGAGAGCACGACGCCGTCAAGGGGCGAGACAATCGTGGCATTGCGCAACTGCTGCTCTGCCTGGTCCAACTGGGCCTTGACTTGCGATACCTGGGCCTGTGCCTGGCGCAGTTTGGCGCGCGCGGTGACCTCATTGGCTCTTCCCAACTGCTGCTTGTTGACGGCCAATTCGTAATTCTTTTGCGCGTCTTCGAGTGCGGAAGTTGCGAGTACACCTGCTTTGGCCATCTCCTGAGCGCGTTCGTAGGCGCGCTTGAGGATCGGCACATCCGGACCTTCAGCATCGACCTTGGCGTGGGCCAGATCGGCTTCAGCGGCATGCGCGGCCGCCTCCGCGGCTTCCAGTGACGCGCGTTGCTGATTCACCTGGGCGTTGATTTCTTCTTTATCCAACTCGGCCAGCACCTGGCCTTTGGTGACGGTCTGTCCGTAATCCACAAGAAGTTTTTGCACGATGCCGCTGGCCTTGGATTTGACCTCGACTTTGGTGATGGGCTGAATTTTTCCTGTTGCCACCACGCTCTTGGCCAGATCGCCACGCTCCACTTTGGCCAGTTTGGAAGGATCAACCTTGGTGCTCCCGCGAGTGAAAGCCATGATTGCGATGCCAACGACACCGGCGAGCAAGACCGTGCCTATGATGTAAATCCAACGCCGTTTTTTGTGTTTCCCATTGCCGTTTGCCACTGAAAGGCTCCTAACTGCGGATTCAGAGATATGTACGGTGGAAAGAGAGGACAGGTTCCAGCAATCGTATCAGTACGCCACCCTGCACTCAGATTAGACCGGAATCTATGGAAAAAGGTAGCTGTCTGGACAAAAATCCACCTTTCCATGGCCGAAATCACTCCCAAGCGTCAGTGTAATATTGGGACGTTATGGTCACTCTGGTCCTCCTCCGGATCATCGTGGTAGTGCTGCTGGTGGCCGCGAATGCGTTCTTCGTGGCCGCTGAGTTTGCCATGGTCAGCGTCCGGGACACGCGAATCCAGCAACTGATCGAGCAGCGCCGCGTTGGCGCCCGGATCGTCCAGCGGCTCCAGCAGCGGCTCGATGAATTCCTGCCGGCGGTACAGCTCGGCGTCACTCTCGCCAGCCTTGCTCTGGGATGGGTGGGCGAGGGCACGGTCGCAGCCATTCTGATGCCGTGGATGCAAAACGTCCCCTATGCGCGCTTCTACGCCCACGGGATCGCGGCCACGCTCGCGTTTGTACTGATTGCCTACATGCATGTCCTCCTCGGTGAACTGGTGCCGAAGTCTCTGGCACTGCAAAAAGCGGAGCGGGTTGCGCTCGCCGTCGCAGGACCTATGGACCTCTTCATCGCCATAGTGCGGCCGTTTTTGTTCTTCATGTCCAAGTCCGCCAATCTCGTCCTGCGCGGGTTTGGCTCGCGTCCCATGCGCGAAGGCGGAGTCCACTCGCCGGAAGAGCTGAAGCTCATTGTTACGGCCAGCCGCAGGGTCGGTCTGCTGCCCGAAGCCCAGGAAGAGATGGTCCACAACGCCCTCGAGCTGGGCAATCTTACGGTCCGCGAGATCATGGTTCCGCGTCACAACATCTTTTCCCTGCCTGCCGACTTGCCGCTCGAAGAAGCCATGGGAAAAGTAGTGGAAGAGCAGCATTCTCGCGTCCCGGTTTACGATCCACAGAAGGGCCGGGAGAACATTATCGGACTGCTGTATTCCAAAGACCTTTCACGGATCATGTATTCCCGCCTGGCCGCGGGAAAGACTTTTGCCGACGGCCAATCCGGACTCAAGGTCGGCCATTTAATGCGCGAAGTTCTGTTTGTTCCAGAATCCAAGCCGGTCGCGGACTTGCTAAGGGAATTCCAAAGTCGAAAACGCCATCTGGCGATTGTGGTTGATGAGTTCGGCTCGACGGCCGGTCTGGTCACGGTCGAGGACGTGCTCGAGCAGCTCGTGGGCGAACTGGAAGACGAATTCGACGTGGCACAGCGACCCACAATCCCACTGACAGCCGGAGCGCTCGAGTTGGAAGGCACAGTCACCATTCGCGACCTTGAAGTCCAATACGATCTCGAGCTGCCGCGAGACCAGGGATTTGAAACGCTAGCAGGCTTTGTTATGGCCCGGTTGGGAAGAATCCCGCGGACCGGCGATTCCTTTGAATATCAAGGCCGGCGTTTTTCCGTCGTGCAGATGGAAGGCCACCGCATAGCGCGCGTCAGGATCGAGAACGCGGTTCAGCCGGCGCCGCTGGAGACGGCGAGCTAACAACAGAAAATCTGATGTTTCGCTATCTGGCAACTCGTCTCCTCTACACCATTCCAGTCTTGTGGCTGGTGGTTTCAGTTGTATTCCTCCTGATCCATCTTGTGCCCGGCGATCCAATTCAACAGATGCTGGGTGAAGGAGCTGCCAGCGTGGACATTCAGGCCGCTCGTCACGCATATGGTCTCGATGTGCCGCTGGGACAGCAATACAACAACTACTGGAAGGGCGTACTCCACGCTGATCTTGGTCGCTCCATACGTTTCGGCCAGCCGGTCACAACCGTCATCAAAGAGAGATATCCGCAAACAATGCAGTTGACGCTGGCTGCCATGATCGTGGCTCTTGCGTTGTCAATTCCAGCGGGAGTTCGTTCGGCGCGCCGGCGCAACCGCTGGGATGACCGCGTTCTCAGCTTTGTCAGTCTGCTTGGCTTGTCCTTTCCCAATTTTGCTCTCGGTCCGATCTTGATTTTGTTTTTTGCCATCTACCTTGCACTCCTGCCGGTCTCAGGTTCAGGAACGTTCGCGCATCTGGTCTTGCCTGCGATCACTCTCGGAGGATCATTGGCGGCAATCCTCACGCGCATGGTCCGGACGTCAATGCTCGAAGAACTGGGACAGGACTACATTCGCACCGCGCGTGCCAAAGGCCTGCCGGAAGACGTGGTCGTCTACAAGCACGCACTGCGCAACGCGTTGATTCCCGTCCTCACTGTCGTAGGACTGCAATTCGGCGCGTTGCTGGCCGGCGCGATTGTGACCGAGACCATTTTCTCCTGGCCGGGAATCGGACGTCTCACCATTCAGGCAATCGCCAGCCGCGATTACTATCTGGTGCAGGGCTGCATTCTGGCGATCGGCCTGACGTACGTTGCGGTGAACTTTCTCACTGATCTGCTGTACTCGCT
>WNFI01081237.1_pt1 | contig 24659 bp, 25 predicted proteins | sample 5400471 | NCBI WGS metagenome assembly WNFI01 (sample SAMN13153348, study PRJNA577476) | soil metagenome | isolation source: 100 cm saprolite on Douglas fir-dominated hillslope | place: USA:California | collected 2013-09-17 | reverse complement strand
AACTGTAGACTGTAGACCGCGCGCCCGTAGCTCAGCTGGATAGAGCGTTGGCCTCCGAAGCCAAAGGTCGCAAGTTCGAATCTTGCCGGGCGCACCAATCTTTCGGAATCCTTCCAGAAAACGCGGTCTAGGGCTTCCGTCCTACGCCGTCACTCCCCTTCGTGCGCCGTCAGATCCCGCGTGGCAGACCGCGTGGCAGGCCGTTCGCGTGGCGGATCGCGTGGCAGGGATCGCTGACACCCGTCGAACAATCCATACGAGACCCGGCATCGCCGTGCTCACGTTACGATGGGCGTTTCTATGCCATATCGTTTCGACCCACGCGATTTCATTCGGCCGCCCTACTGGCGCTGCGCTCAGTGCGGTAATCAGACGTTTGGTGTTTATCAAATCGCCGGGCACGGGTATTCACGACGCTGCCCCACACCGATTAGGCCGATTTGGACGGCGAGCGAATGCCACGACTCGCCGAATCGCGCCGACCATGCTGCCGGAGCCTCCCGCTTCACCTCGTCTGGGCGGAACGACACCGCTGCGATATGCTCACAGTGCGTGCCGACCAACCGCGCGGCCAGCGAGACTGACGAGGCTTCGAGATGCACACAGACCCGTTTGAATCGTACCGGAAGGCCTTCGAGAAGATCCACCAAGAGATCGCCGATCCCAAGCAGTTGACCGCCAGGCGGGTAGCGGGTCTTCGTACACGTGCTCTCCGTTGCAGAATTTCGTTCGCCTCACGCGAGACGACGCTCCCAACGTTCTATAGCACGGTCCAGGTGTGGTACTACGTAATCGAAGTACTCCCTCGCAGAGCCGAATCCGTCCAGGCCTCCACCCGGAGGAAAAAGTAAGGAAAGCAGCTCCCACTGGTCGGTTCGAGCAAGTGAAGCAACCGACAGCAGCCACTGTTCCTCTTGCCTGTTGCCCAGCCAACGCCCCCAGGCGTGTGGCCGCTGCGGTCCGAATCGCCAAAAGGCACGTCTCATCAGCTCGAGTAGTCTTGATCTGCGCTTTTCAACTCGTGAGCACATCGCGGCAAACCATCGGGCCGTAAACTTCTTGATGAACTCGTCCCATGTGAGGAGAACCACGTTCGTGTGAGCTGTGGCGCGCTTTGCACCGCGTTGAAAACCGTTGCGTGAAATGATGAAACCGGATTGCGCCCCGCAGTCTGCGACGACCGTTCGAAACGCGTGAATTTGATTCTGTGGGACTCGCCGCTTCCAGTACTTGCATTCGCAGAAGTAGCGCTTCGGAGGTGCCACGCCAGAGTCATCCACAAGAACATCCACGGTGACGTGGCCCCTTGCTGACCGAACCTTGCGGTTTTCGACGCTCTGGCAACCCATCTCCTCGAAAGCCTGGCACACGCGCGATTGCAGTTGACGCCATGTGGTCGGTGGAGAGTCAAAAATGACCGGATCTTTGATTCCGGACAGCCGCTTGCCGGTGCGTTTGCTCCGTAGAACCGGCTGAGTTCGCTTGGTCGTACTCATCTTTCAACCGCGAAGAACGTGATCCATAGCTGCATTCGATGCGGCGAAGGCGTGCGGATCGACGCGATCAGCGCGCCGCCAGAACGAATGTGTACAACAGAACGCCATAGGCGAAGTAGATGACTACTTCAGCGATCTTGACGCCTTGCGCCGCGCCGAGAAAGCCGGGACTGAGGGGCTGCTTCGGCGGCGCAACGAACGGGCGTGTTACGGCAGTCACGAGTCCGAGAAGCGTCGTCCAGATTGCGAAGACGCCTGCAATGAAAAAATAGACGATCAGGAGAATGGCAGCGGCGGCACCGATGATTCGAGGCAGCAGCCCTGCGGCGATGATCACGACTCCGGTTGCAACTCCGAAGAAAACCACCGAGTAGATGGCGCGTGCCGTCACCTTTGCGAAGATTTGCCCGTCCGTCAGTGTCAGCGGCTCAGTCATCGCTACGGGCCTCGCTTTAAGATGGGATCTGCCGGAGGGTAATGGATTCGGCCATTGCCGAGCAACCCCGAAAGGCAACGATCCTCCGACGGGACAAACACCAGCATGTCCCGAGACCGTCCGGGGGTGAAAAAGGCCCGTTATCTGGCGGGAATCTGACGGAGGTCCGAGGAGGATTGTCCCACTCCGAGGATGCGTTCGATGCGCTAGCCGTGCTTGCACGGCTAGAAAGTGCACGAAACGGTCGCAAAGGATCAGGCCGCAATCTGAGCCGCTGCGATATGGATGTCGATCGCGCGATCGAGCGCAGCAAACGTCGTGCGCAGGGCGGGTGGCACCTGCGCGGTAAACGTGAGGTCCAGGGCTTGCAATCCGGGTCGCAGGACCCGCGCGTGGACTTTGGTCAGGAAGAGCGCGACGCGCCGGCCATACGGCGTCAGGACGTACCGCTTCTGATGGTCGAGACGCTTCACCAGACCTTTGCGGCGCAGGCGGCGCAGGTCGTAGCCCATCTGCCCCGTGGGGTACGACGTGCCGAGCAGCGAGGCGACCAGCGGCCGCAGCTGCGCGTTGGTGAGCCCGTCGGCGGTCCAGAGGAAATGGCACAGCGCATTGAGCACGGCCGTGACCCGGGGCTGGCCAAACTTCAAGGCCGGCGCGGGCTGATGGTCGGCCGTCTGGGTGGGCTGGACCAAGTCGGCGAGTTGCGCCGCGGCCAGCCCACAGTCGTGGGCGAGCGATTCGGTCTCGAGGACCCGGCGGTTGATGTGATCGCCCAACGTGCGGAGGTAGCTCAAGTTCGACAGCCGCCTTCCGATGCCGAAGTCATAGGTATCGTTGAAGGTGGTCTCGGTGCGCAGGGCGCGCTCCTCCTTGAAATATTGCTTGATCCGACAATGCTTGTAGACGATGTGCACACTGGGGTTGACGCCGGTCGTGATGACGTGCGTCGTGAAGCGGCTGGGGGTGGTGCGGCGGATCTGCCGAGGAAACAAGAGTTGGACGTGATCCGGCCGCCCGAGGTCGAGATTCTCGCGAATGACGGCTTCGAAAAACTCCCGCCCGCGGAGCGGCCGGTCGAAGACCTGGGTGAGACTGACTTCCGCTTGGAGAATCGAGAGCTGATACGAAAAGCCGCAGGCCGCATGGGCGGTCGTCAGCGGGAGGGGGATCTGCTGCTGCCAGCGCGCAAAGAACCGGGCGATCGCCGCGGCATCCAGCGTGTCGCACACCTGTTGGAGCGCCTCGGGTCGGGCGCACGTCAGAAAGCCGTTGTCCAGCGCGGCGAATCGGATCCGACGCGCGTGGAGCTGTCGCTTCGCCCATTCGTGTCCGTTGAGGCAGATCTTGATCGCATATGGGGCATAGCCGCAGATCTTGATGAAGGCCGGTCCCCACTCGGGGTCGAGGAGATAGATGTAGTAGTGGTTCACGTAGACGGATTTCCGGAAGTAGACAAATTCCACGAAGCGGCTGCGCTGCTGTTTGGTCGCGGACCACGCGGAGGCGCGTTCTTGGGCGACGCCAATCAGGACGACGCCACGGCGCGAGTGACCGCGCGTCCGGTAGCGCTCAACGATCGCGTCTTTACGTTCGCCCTTCCGGAAGACGTACGCGTTGAGATACAGGCGGTCGATGCACCGCACTTCCAGGGTCACGTGGTCTTTGATAATCTCGGCAACGTTAGGCACGATACCTCCTCGTGGGTGGCACCTGAAGAGATATCACCTAACCGGCGTCCGAGACGAGAGGCTTCTCGCTCGGACGCTTTGGTTTTCCCTCACCGCGTAGCGGACCGCCGCGAAGCGGATTAAAGAACGCGACCTGACGAAGCTGCGCCTCACGGTCGCTTCGCATGATGATCGGGCGCTGCAAGGAGCACGACCGTGCGCTCTGACTCGTCGGTTTGAGGCGCAGCTTCGTTAGTATAAGCGTGCTGGAGGTCACGATGAATGGCAGCTTCGCAGTTCTTGACTTGACTTCTCCTTGGCTATGGGTCGCCGTCGCCATCATCGTGTTGATAGCCGCCGTGCTGCTGCTGAAGCTCATCGTTGTGCGGTGAGACGCGCCCAGCCGCCAGCCATCGAGCCGCCGTCGATTGGACACGCCCCACTGCGCTGCCTCGCGGAACTCGGCGTTTGCGCTTGGCGGCGTCAACGCTCGTATACCGCGAAGGGCGGAGCCGTCGACCTGCGCTCAGTCCCAATCCTCTACTGCTTCGTCTCGATGTCGAACGAGCCCCTGCCGATTCTAGCACTCGCCTTAAACGCGCGGCTCCTGCGGAGAGCCAAGATCATCACAACGGTCATAAGGACCATGCCAGCCAAAATCACGATGAAGAGAGCAGTGATGGCGTTCACCATATCACCTACTTCTTCCTGTCCGGAAGAGGTGTCACCGGCGGTGTCCCCACCAAAGACGTGCGAACCGGACGCGAGCCGGGCGGTGGCGTCCCGACCCAAGGGCTCACGGGCGGAGTATTCACCGACCGGCTAGCCACTGCCCTTTCCAACTCGTGCGCCGGGACGATTCTCTTCTTCATTCGCTCTGTTGTCTTATCGACGGTTAGGACAAGCGATTCGATCAGGTCTGGAAGCTTGTCAACGGCCTTAATTCGCAGGTACTGCGGTGCTTCCTCGAACCCCCAGGTGACATCTTGAGACTCATCAGGACGGCTGTCGAAGCCTGTCGATGTGCGAACAGCGATTTGCCATTGCCGATGAAGCTCGATGTAGCCGACGTATTCGCGGAAGAACTCGTCCTGATCGATTGATTTCCATTCGGAAACCAGCGTCCAGCTCGCGACACGTAGATCGAGATGATCAAGTGCGCGTTCAACTCCGCGTACCGCACGCGTTAACTCGTCGGAGGTTGCTTTGATTTCTTTGGCGGACTCGCGCAGCTTCGAGAATGCTGCGCTCATGCGTGCAGACGGAGAGAGAGACTCTTCAGGCATCAGAAGCTCCCGGGTGGTATTCACCCTGAAACACGAAACATCCTCGGGGTAATACCCGAGGACTAAACAGCAACACGCGACCGTAAAACGCGGGGAATCCCGCTCGCAACGTGCGCCGATCAAAGTCTATCACAACTCGCCTCCGACCGAAGTGTGTAGGAGCGGTCCAACGGTCACTCCCGATCCCGGCGACTGCGGGGCGCGGCCCACTCACCCCACGTCAAACACTCCTGTTCTGCGCCCATCGTGGCTTCGAGATCGGGCGCCGGCCCGAAAGGAATTCGGGAAGGAGCGTTGTCGCCTCGCCAAATGGCTTTGTTTCGGCACCGAACACGTCCGGGTCCGCAGCTTGGGGACCGAGCAGTCTTCTAAAGCGATCCGGCACCTTTTCGTCGGGATCACAAATCCAAAAGCGGCGAAGGAAAGTCGGACTCACGGTTCCGAGGGCGAACAGTGAGTGGAAGAATTGGTCGGATTCCGGCCATGAGTATCCCATCACGATGATGTTCTCCGCGTCCTTGAGCATGTTGGCAGCGTTGCGCCATACCTCCCGAATCTGGCGGTGATGTTCGCCCTTAGACCACGTCGGAGGAACAATGAAGGGGAAAATCGTCTGTGTACGACATTCCGGTTCCAAGCACACGCTCGGCAGCTTATCGAGGAAACTGACTTCGTAATCCTCCCCCATTATGAAAGCGTTTTCCGGGAGGTTGGCTGCGTCGTCCTTGAGTGCCTCCGCAATGTGGAGAGTATTCGTACTCCCACATTTCGGACAAACAAACCAATTAAGGAAAATCGTCTGTGTACGACATTCCGGTTCCAAGCACACGCTCGGCAGCTTATCGTCCCCTTCATTGTTCCTCCGACGTGGTCTTGATGAAGCGCATTCGGGCGCAATGGGCAGATCGATTAATCGGGTCGATTACTGTCGCAGACGTTCAGACGTATCTGAATTCGTTCGCCGCCCGGGGGTGTGCTCCCGCAACGGCGAGGTACTACTATTCAATCGTCCGGCACATGCTGAGGTTCGCAGCGCGAATGCAGTGGATTGGGGAAAGCCCACTGAAACAGGACAGCATCACGCTGCCCCGGGTCCAGAATGAACGCACGCGAAGGCTTCTGGAGGAGGAGGAAACGCGACTCTGGCCCGTCTTGGAGGCCATGGCGGACGAGCCGTCCAGCGATCCCCTACCGGGGTGCGCGGCGCGCAGATTCCTTCTCGGTGTGGTGACGATGACCCTGGACACGGGACTCCGCAGGGGCAGCATTCTTGCGCTGACATTTGACATGGTCAAGTGGGATCAAGGCGCGCACGGGGTGCTCGATGTCCCGGCGTCGATCTTGAAGCAGCGTAGGCCGCAGCAGCTTGCGCTGACGAAGCGTGCACGGACAGTGCTGGAAAGCCGCAGGCGGTTCTACTTCGCGCAAGGGCTCTTCAAGCCAGACACGGTGATCTTCGGGAAAGATGACGGGACGATCTTCAAGGGGACTTGTTCGTTCGAGCAAGCATGGCAGGAGGCGAAGCGTCGAGCGGGCTTGAAAGAACTGAACCTGCACTTCCACGACCTCCGAGGCGAAGCGGCATCACGCCTCGCTGAGATGCAGATCCCGCTCCCCGTCATTCAGCGATTCCTGGGGCATCGCTCGTTGGAAATGACCCAGCGTTATCTCCGCGCCCGTGTCGGAGAGATGGACGACACTGCATCCGCGATGGAGCGGTTTAACAACCAGAGGGCCACAAAAGGGGCCACAAAGGAGGAAACCGCCAAGACTTCTTGATCGCGAACCGCTTCATCCGCAAGGCTTTCCCCTCCTCTTTCCGCTCCCTAAGTAGTCATTTCGTATCACAGAGGGGGGAGGGGAGAGAACGGGAAGGGAGGGGAATCTCATGGAGCGTGCGGTGTTCGCTGAAGGCTTCGACAGGAACCAATGGGAACGAAAATGAGCTCGAAGGGGCCACAATTGGGGGCCACACCGAAGCTGGAATACGGGAGGACCAGGCGGAAAAAGCGTCTAAAGTGTTACCGCCAGGAAAATGCCGCCGTCAAACGACGAGCTGACCACGTAGCGATAGAATCCACCAAAATGGTGCGTCGTGACGAAGCAGAGCAGTCGCCTGCTTCAGGCTGTTCGTCTCCAGCGGGTGGAAGTCCCGCCTCGGTAAGCGCCGGAGCGCCGAGTAGCAGACCCCAGGCGCACGACGAGAGTCGTGCGGCCCGAGCGGGGTGTCAAAAGCCTCTTCGGAGGGAGCCAGTCCGCGGGCCGCAACCTTACGTGAAGCTTGCAGCCTCGTCAGATTTACAACCCGAGAGTCGAGCCGCTCATTCCACGGCGAAGACGATGCCGGTCGCGCTCCAATCCGGAGACGTACGCGCGACGGGTCTCGGCGGGGTACGGAGCGCAGCACGCGGACAGGGAGACGAACGGAACACGAGAGGCCCGTCTGTGCAGCCCGGGTCGGGGCAGCGCGGCTCGTATAAGCCAACGGTGAAGGCGAGCGCGGCGCAGCGGGCGTCCGAGGGGACCATAGTAGTGTCGAGCCTCGCGACGAACAACGCGAGGGGAGCGAAGGGTCCCTGCGGGGGCAACGTCGGCAGCGGAAGGACGCGCGAGGGCATGACCGGCACGACCGGCTCCAACCACCCCGAAGGACGCCCGTCCTTCGCCAAAGTGCGCCAATTACAACGCCGACTGTGGAGTACGGCCAAGCAGCAACCGGGCCGACGCTTCCATGCACTGATGGACCGCATCTACAGGCGTGACGTCCTGTGGGAAGCATGGAGGCGGGTGAAGAAGAACCGTGGCTCGGCCGGCGTCGATGCAATCACGCTGGCCGCGGTCGAGCAGGGAGGGGTCGAGGGATTTCTGGACGACCTCGGCGCTCGCCTGCGAGCGGGCACGTACCGACCGGACGCGGTCAAGCGTCGGTACATTCCGAAAGCAGACGGAAGACAGCGGCCGTTGGGGATTCCGACGGTCCGAGACCGAGTGGCGCAGATGGCGGCGACGCTCGTGCTGGAGCCGATTTTCGAAGCGGACTTTCATCCGTGCTCGTACGGCTTCCGGCCGAAGCGGAACGCGACGCAGGCGTTGGAGACCTTACGCACGCGTGGCGCGCGGGGCGGCAATCACGTCCTTGACGCCGACATTCGCGACTACTTCGGGCGCATTGACCACGCCAAATTGCTGGTGCTGGTCGGGCGGCGCATCTCGGACCAACGGGTGCTCAAACTGGTGCGACAGTGGCTCCAGGCAGGCGTGATGGACGACGGGCGCGTCACCGCAACGAGCGCGGGTACGCCACAAGGCGGCGTGATTTCGCCGCTGCTGTCGAACATCTACCTGCACGTGCTCGACTCGGTGTGGACGCGGCGGCATGCGCATCTGGGCGTGCTGGTGCGCTACGCCGACGACTTCGTGGTCATGTGCCACACGAAGGCGGCGTGCGAGCAGGCCGAGCAACGCATCCGCGCGATTTTCGCGCGGCTGGGCCTGGAGCTACACCCGGAAAAGACGAGACGAGTCGACCTCTCGCGCGGAAGCGAGGGCTTCGACTTCCTTGGCTGTCACCTGCGCAAGCGCATGAGCGGGCCGATTTGGATGAAGCAGCACAAGCGGGTGTACTTCCTTCAACGGTGGCCGTCGCAGCGCGCGATGCGTCGGCTTCAACAGCGCGTGAAAACGCTCACGCCACGCGGAGTGTGTCATCGGCCGCTGCGCACCACCATCGCGCAGCTCAATCCGATACTCCGCGGGTGGGGCGCCTATTTCCGCACGGGCAATGCCGCGGTCAAGTTTGGGCAGATTGACGACTACGTGAACCGGCGACTGAAGCGTCTGCTCGTGAAGCGCGCCGGTCGTCAGCTTCGCGCCGGTCAATCGGCCCAGTGGACCGCGGACTACTTCCATGCGCTCGGTCTCCATCGCCTGCGCGGCACGATTCGCTACCCGGAGGCTGCATAATGTCGTACTCCCAATGCCCCTTGGTAAGCCGTGTGCGGGAAATCCGCATACGGGAGGACCAGGCGGAAAAAGCGTCTAAAGTGTTACCGCCAGGAAAATGCCGCCGTCAAACGACGAGCTGACCACGTAGCGATAGAATCCACCAAATGGCAAGGCGAGTCTGCTTGTTCTGTCAGCGGTCCGGCCACGCAAAGATTACGAAAGAGCATGTCTGGCCGCAGTGGCTGTCGGCCCTCATGTCAGGCGACCGAAAGACCATTCCCACTACTCTGCGCTCCACCGAACTCAACAAGGTAAAAAAATGGAAAGGACAGGGGCTACAGGTAAATGACGTGTGCAGCAGTTGCAACAACGGGTGGATGTCTGAACTAGAGAACGCAATCAAGCCCATCTTGCGTCCGTTGATTCAAGGGTCAACTGCTGCGCGGCCGATAACGCTCGCTGAGCAGGTCCTGACTACCAGATGGGTGTTGAAGCTCGCGATGATGATGGATGCAACAGCTCGTAAGCGCAAACGCTTCTTCACATCACGGGAACGCTCGCAAGTGCGGGAAGGCGAGAATGAGCCACCAGGGCTATTCTTCAACGTGTTTCTCGGCATGTATGGAGATCCTCAGATGGGGCTGGAGGGCATCTACTATACGTTTCCATTGCCGATGTCAGCGATTGGCCATTCGGCGATAATGACCGTGGCGCATCGAGCGGTCTTCACTGCCAGGGTAGGGAAGCTCATCCTTCAAGGTCTCTTCCATCATTTGGGATCGGCCAAGCTAATACGCCTGCCGGTGAATCTATCCTGGAACAAATACGCGTTCGTCATTCATCCGTTCACACCGAACCTTGACTGGCCACCGGAGCCGCTGCCATATGCAGGTTTTGTAGATTTGAAAGACCGCTGGTCAGTGGATCCGGTCCATCCGGAGAAGTTGGAGGAGATAATGTTTGGCAAAAGGGAGGTCTCTCTTCAAGAGCCAGGGTCCATCGAGAAGCCGAGACCTTGACAGACTCCTTCGCGACAAGCCTCTCCTTCGCGATCTTCAGCGGCGTATGGACGCCCCTCGACAAGGAAAATCTGGAATCCAAGACCCTCACGCGTCAGATTCATTCCACCCGAGCGAGAATCATTTGTGGGTTGCGAGGCCTTCTCAGGAACGAATCGAGAGCCGACTCATTAGGCACCAAAATCGCAATATCGATTTCATATTTCAACTCGCCCGTCTCAGACCGCCAGAGCCGCGTCTTGTCAAAAGCAACGCACCTTAAGGCATACATTGCCTTTCGTTCATCCCGCGAAAAAGGAGACGGTCCGACGCACGTCAGCAGGTCTTCGTTTCCCCGAACTGCGGTCCCAGGCTCCACCTTACGGCGGTTGGCGAGTCGTAACGTAATGATCCTGCCTTCAGATAGAACGCGCGCCCAACGCGATGAAATGCTCTCGTTCGGGACCGTGGGGAACCCGCGTTTTGTGTTCATCGTAACCTCGGCGCTCGACGAGTCAGCCTGCGAGAAATGAAATATAGTTTCTTCGCCGTTCTTAGAGCGCTCGAAGCTGGGACGACTGGTAATCGCAACGCCGACGTCCAAAAAATCAGCCGTCGAGCCTTGACCGGCCGTCCAAATCAGGATGGCACACGCGATTGGTCGAATCGGCATCGGTCCCTCTCTTTCACAGCTTTCTGGGACATCATAAGCCAGGGGCTAGTCAGAAGTAGCGCGTCAGCCGCCAACATTCTTATCCATTGATGAAAAACGACTAATCTTCGCTGAAGGTTACTGACGCCAGACACGAGGCGAGCTGTCTCAGAAAACGGGTGTTTGTTGAGCGCACGGAGAGGCCCCGGACTGCCGCCAGCCGTTCGTCTGGCAGCCGCTCTGGTCTGCCGAGACGCTTGCCCTGGGCCTTCGCTCGTGCCAGACCGGCCTTCCTTCGCCAAAACCGTCGCGGGACGCCGCCGATGCCTCCCCAGCGGATGCCGTGACGAACACGATTCTCCTTGAAGCGACGCGGGACGCCCACGCACGGTGACTCCGCGCAGACACGTAGATGGGCGTCAAAATCGAGTCGACGGTCGACCGTGCCCGTCAGGCTGCCCGTCGTTCGTAGCGATGATGTAATCCGCCAACTTCCGGGAACGCGACCACGGGTCCTTCCGCCGGCGTTTGAACGCATCGGGTCGTCGGCGCGTCCTTCTCCAAGGCGAGATGTGTTCGCGTCCCATGATAGTAGGTGAGATACGCGGTCAGGAGACGTCGCAAATGCCGCTCGCCGAGGACGATGACGTGGTCCAGACACTCGCGCCGAATGGATCCGATCAGTCTCTCCGCATACGGATTTTGCCAAGGACTTGATGGACTGGTGATGACCTCCGTGATGCCCATGCCGGCGACACGGCGCCGAAACACGTCCCCGTGGATAGCATCGCGATCCCGCAAGAGCCACCGCGGCGCGGTGTCGTTCGGAAAGGCCTCGATGACCTGTTGCGCCGTCCATGCGGCGGTGGGATGTTCGGTGATCGCCAGGTGCACGATTCGGCGGCGGTGGTGGGTGAGTAGCACGAGCACGAACAGCACGCGGCCGGTGAGGGTCGGCACGGTGAAGAAGTCCATCGACACCACGGACGCCACGTGATTCGTTAAGAAGGTGCGCCACGTTTGCGACGGTGGACGACGGCGTCGTCGAAGGAGTCGCGACACGGTCCGCTCCGACACCGCGATGCCCAACTTGCCCAATTCCCCGTGGATGCGAGGGGCTCCCCAGAGAGGATTCGCCACGGTCATCTGGTCGACGAGTGTCCGAATGGCCGCAGTGGTGCTCGGGCGGCCCGGACGTGTTCGAGTTGAGCGTTGGGTCCAACGGCGCCGGAGCCATTGGCGATGCCAACGCACGACCGTGTCTGGCTGCACGACGATCAAGGCCGTTCGCCAATCCTGCCACGCCTTGGCGAGGAGGACCCAAAACAGTCGATCGCCTGTGCGGAGGTGCGGACGCCTGACCGTGCGCCGGAGAATGGACAACTGCTGACGCAGCGCCAGGTTCTCGAGCGCGACGGCTCGGTGTCCAGTAAAGAGTAGCCCGAGCGTTCGAAGCAAAACGACAAGCGCGGCCAGCATGCGCTATCCTGTCGTCCAATCGATCTGAGAATCAACCGGTGGGGTTGGCGATCAGGTTTTGGCGACCCACAGTTTGGCGTGAACCGCGGCGTCGTTGATGGCATGGGGCTGTGCCGGATGTTCAATCGAGCGACTCGAGGCCACACCCCGCCGCAATACCTCAGCGCGGACCATGATCCGCTGTATCGGTTCCACCAATGGCAGGCGAATCTGCGGATACTCGACGTGAAGGAAATCAAGACCGTGACCTACGTGCCGCTCTCGCATCCATTCGTTGAACGGCTGATCGGCACCATTCGGCGCGAATGTCTGGACCGCACCCTCTTCTGGACGGCCGCTGATCTGGAAATGAAACTCCTCGATTTCCAACAGTACTACAACGGTCATCGCACGCATGGGGGCCTGGACGGGCGCACGCCTGAACCGAGCATTGACCCGGTCTGCGCCCACGCGAATGTCAGTTCGTATCGCTGGCAGCCGCACTGCCGTGGGTTGTATCAGACGCCGATGGCGGCGTGACGTGTGGGCGACGGATGCGCCGGACAACTTCCGAGACTCTCGCCGTGGTCGACCGGTTGAATGTCGTGCGCTCAGTGCCTGAGTGAACCTGGGCCCTGATACAGATACAGGCCGAATCACAGGAGCGCGCGTTCTTTCAAGGGTGTTTGCAGCACGATTGGCAATTCGCCACCAACAGCTCGGCCGGAATCGCGTCGATCGCGCATTCGGCACTGATCGCCACGACACTAATGACCGAGCGCCTCCGCGCCGATATTGCGATCGATGCGGTTTCCCGTGCCCGGAAGCCTGCGCGGTCGTCTCGTTCTCCTGCTCGCCATGGCAATTCTGCCTGCGCTCGGAACGATCACGTACGAACGCATCGACCGCCGCCGGCAAGACGCCCAAGCGCTTCGTCAGACCGCATTGACATTGGCGCGACTCGCGGCGCAGGCACAGGAACGACGCCTTGAAGGTGCGCGCCAACTGCTCGCCGCCCTTTCGCGATCGACCGATCTGGACGATCCAAATGCATGCACGTCGTTTGTGCGCGGTCTGATTTCGGAGTATGGCGGACGGTACACAGAAATCGGTTGGGCGGACCTCTCCGGCCACGTGGTGTGCCACGCCATCGAAGCGACCGGCAGCGTCTCGATTGCGGATCGTCCGTACTTCCGACGCGTGTTGAGCTCGGGCACCTTCGTCGTCGGCGACCTGATGCAAGGCCGTTTAAGCGGCCGGGCTGTCCTGGCATTCGCTTATCCCAAACGCAATGCACTAGGGAAAACTGTCGGTGTCGTCTTCGCGAACATCGATCTGCATTCGCTGAGCGACTCCTTGCGAGGCGATATCAATACCGCCGATGCGACGCTCTCGCTCGTCGATCGGCACGGCGCCGGACTCGCACGCTCGGAAGGGGCGGACCACTGGATCGGGACCCGCGCATCCGCGGCACAACTCGGGATCATGTCAGCACACCGCGAATTCGTGGCCGACTTTGTCGGTCGGGATGACGTGTCGCGCCTGTATGGGATCGTGAATATTCAGGATCGCGCGGGCGAGCCGATGCTGTTCGTCGTCGTGGGCCTGGCGCGGGACGCCCTGATCGCGAGTGCGAACCGACGCCTGCGATTCGACCTGCTCGCCGTCTGCGTACTCGGTGTCGGTCTACTCACTGCGGTATGGTTGGCAACGCATTGGCTGATTAAGCGGCCCGTCGATCAACTGGTTCGCGCGACCGCCGCGCTCGCGCGCGGCGAACTCCAGGCGCGCGCCCCAATCGGCGGGGGCACACGCGAGTTCGAAGCGCTAGCGATCGCGTTCAACGAGATGGCGGACCGTCTGCAGCAACGAGACCTCTATCTGCGGAGAGGTCAAAGACTCGAGGCCGTCGGCCAACTGGCAGGCGGCATCGCCCACGACTTCAACAACTTGCTAACCGTGATCTTGGGGTACAGCGAGTCGCTGCGCGATCATGTCCCAGTCGCGAGTTCGGCCGCAACTGAGCTGTCGGAGCTGCAGGCTGCTGTCCAGCGCGCCGCAAATCTCACGCGTCAACTGCTTGCGTTCAGCCGTCAACAGGTGCTGCAGCCGCGTGTCATAAATCTCAGTGAGGCCGTTGCCCACGTGCAGCCGCTGTTGACGCGCACGATTGGCGACGACATCACGCTGGTCACTGTCAACGGACGCGATGTCGGCAATGTCCGAGCCGACCCGACGCAGGTGGAGCAGGTTCTGCTGAACCTCATCATCAACGCGCGCGACGCAATGCCCGATGGAGGTCGTATCACGATTGAAATCAGGAACGTGGACCTTCTCGACGCTGTGCTGGTAGCACCTCCCGAGGAGGCGGTGATCCCGCGGGGACAATACGTGGTGCTGTCGATTGCGGATACCGGCGTTGGTATGGATCACGGGACGCGTGCCCGCATCTTTGAGCCGTTCTTCTCCACCAAAGAGACACGGGGTACCGGACTTGGCTTGGCAACAGTCTATGGGATCGTAAAGCAAAGTGGCGGGTTTATTACCTGCACGAGCGAGCCGGGACAAGGCACAACGTTTTCGATCTACTTACCTCGTACTGTCGAGGCTGCCAAAATCCGGGAGCGACAGCGCACAGCGCCGCCCGCCGGAGGTTCGGAGTCGGTTCTTGTGGTCGAAGATGAGAGCGCCGTTCGTTCGCTCATCGAAACGGTACTTACCCGTGCTGGCTACTGTGTCGTCACGATGCCAGATGGTAAGGAGGCGGCGAAATGGCTGGCGTCCGGAAAAAGAATCGATTTGCTCATTTCCGATGTCCAGATGCCTGGTATGAATGGTCAGGCGCTCTGCGAGCACGCCCGACAAGCGCGCCCGGATCTACCGCTATTGCTCATCTCGGGATATTCAAAGGAGACCCTTCGTCTTGCGTCACACGGCGGCACGGCCGAATCCATCGCGTTTCTTACAAAGCCGTTTACACCGGACGACCTTCTCCGCAAAGTGCGCCACACGCTCGACGGCGATCAACCGATGCCGGCCGGCGCATCGTAGCGCCCTCACAACGCTTCTAGGGCATCATTTCCGGGAACGATTGAGGATCAGCAACTGCTGCTTGACGACAAGGATTCGGCGACGACAGAGCGCGCGCCGCCGGGACCAGCCGGTCGGGCGATCGTCGCCAGCAGATGCAGAAAGAGGACGGCCAGGTCGCGCACCGCACAATCCTAGCAAGATCGCGACATTCTAAGAAACGCTCAGGACTCCAAGATCGTGCTAGGACAAACTGCTGAGTTGACGACAGGTGGGGAAGTCCTGTTTTGAATCAACTGACTATGACCGGCGCAGGGCTGTAGATGATTTCGTAGCTGTCCGTGTCCTCAGACTTCCACCCGATTCAGCAGCGTTCCACAACTCATTGGTTCCACATGATTATGCGGAAGACCGATCCCAGTCAATCGCGGAACGGCCTCCGAAGCCAAAGGTCGCAAGTTCGAATCTTGCCGGGCGCACCACATATCCTCTCACTCCAGCGCGTTTCTCGCGAAGCACAGATTCTCCACGATACGGCCGCCGATGAGGTGTTCCTGGATAATGCGTTCTGCATTGTCGGGTGTCACGTCTCGATACCACGTGCCCTCGGGATAGACGACGCAGATCGGCCCGCCGGTGCACATGCGCAGGCACTGGCACCGGGTCCGGTAGCAGGGTCCGTCTGATCCCGCGATGTTCAGTTCCTTCATCCGTCGCTTGAAGTACTGCCACGTCGCGTCTCCCGTCTCCAGATCCACGCAATCCGGCCCGACGCACACGAAGAGATGCCGCTTCAGCTTGCCGACGCCGAACGCCGTCGCCGCCTGCTCGACGGTCTCGTACTTCTTAGCCATCGCGATCGATCATACGGCACTCCGTTGGCTCCTCCGCGCGGCCAGGAGGTCCGATGGGCGAGCAGTGGAACGGCGACGGATACAGCGAGCGCATGACCGGTCCAGAGAGCGACGACCAGGTCCCTATGGTCTAGGACGCCCCGTTGCCCGGGGTTCGCGCGGCAGACCCCCTGGAGTATTTTTCGAACACCGCCTCGAGGTCTGCGGGCGCCGTCGTCCGCAGGCCTTCCCATAGATCGCCGACCTTTCCGAATCGCGCGGGTGCAGTGCGGATCGTGAAGTCGCGCGGGTTGACGTCTCCGTCCACTTCCTTCCACGTCAACGGCGTCGACACGCCCGCGTAGTCGCTGGCCCGCGCGCTGTACGCGGTCGCGAGAGTCTTGCCGAGGATGTTCTGCAGAAAGTCAACGTAGACGGTGCCGCGCCGCCGCCGCGCCACGGCCCGCTCGACGGTCGCCTCTTTGGGATGGCGCGTGGCGACGACGGTCGCAACAATCTGGCAGAAGAGCTGACCGGACTCGTAAGAGGTGTTCGGCGGTAGCGGGATGTAGATGTGGAGCCCGCTGGCGCCGGACGTCTTCGGGAAACCCTGGACGCGGGTCCTGCGAGATGGCGGCAATCTGGGTCATGTAGAGGAGTGTCGTCAGCGAGCCGCCGATCAGCCGCTTCGCGTCCGGCTCGCCGATCGGATCCAGGCGGTCCTCGAGAGTCTCGATCCGGACGCCGGCGGGCGGGCGCTCTTCGCGCGATCGCTGCTGGTAGAACGCCTTGCCGCCCACGCCGTTGGGGAACCGCTTCATCACGAGCGGCCGATCGCCGACGGCGGGAAGGAGATAAGGGGAGACCTCGACATAGTAGCGGAGCAGACTGCCTTTCGTCATCTCGCGGTCGGGCCAGAACGGCTTCGCGAGATTCGTCACTTTCAGCCGGTCCCCATTCGGCAGCGCCAGCTCGCCGTCACGCCGTGCGTCCTCGAGCGCCCGCAGCTGATCGATAATCGCAGTCAGAGCAGCAGCACCCTGAGCCCCCACACTCGTAGCTGCAGGGAACTTAGCAGCGGCACCCGTTGCCCCGCTGGCGATCTTAGTACTTGTAACAGCTTCTCTTACGACTTCGCCCGCGCTCTTGTCATCGCGGAGTCCCAGGTAGACCGGATGGCGGAGCTTGTCGTCCGTCGTCCACTCGGTGAACCGGATCTGCGCGACGAGGTCGGGGCGGACCCAGTGGGCCGGCTCGTTGGCTTTGATCTTTTCCGAGAACGGCGATCGCGCGGTTTCGCGCGCCTTCAGGAGCTTCGACACGCGCGCCAGCTCCTTCTGATCGAACCCCTGAACGAGCTTGACCTTCCGCCAGGCAGGGGAGCGCCGCCCCGGTTGATACGTCGACGAGGCGTCTTTCGCGATGAGTCCTTCCCAGCGCTCTTTCACCGCGCGCGCGTGCATGGCGCTGGCATCATCGCGGACCTGTTCGCTGAGCCTGATGACGTGTCCTTCCGCTTTCAGCCGAAAGGTGAGATTGAAGACCTGCTCCAGACGCTTGCGACGCTCGATCAGGGGAAGCCGGGTGAGATCCTCCCTGCCATCGCGCAGGATGTCGAACGCGATGAACGTCGCGGGCTGCGCCTGTTCCGCCCGTTCGACGTCGCGCGCGCCGACGAGGTGCATGCGCCCCTGCAGACGCTGGAATCCGGCCGGACGACCGCGTTCGTCGAGCGCCACGATTTCGCCGTCCAGGACCATCGGCGCCCGCAGCTTCCGGCCAGCCGCTTCCAGCGCCCGCACGATGGCCGGAAACTGCGCCGTCTTCTCATTGCCGCTGCGGGACCAGATGCGCGCCGTCACCCCCTTCGCCGCCGGGACCATCTCTACCAGCGCACGAATGCCGTCGTACTTCGGCTCGTATACGAGTCCCTTCTGCGTCAGCGGGGCCTCGGCCAGCGTCGCCAGCATCGGGCGTAGATCCATACGTGATTCTAGTCCCCGGTCCCCGGTCCCCGGCCCTCGGTCCCCCGACGCTCGAACCTCGGTCCTCGAACCTCGCCCCCAAGATGCGCTATTCTGCGTGGCGAATGCCTTTCCGCCCGAAGCCGTCCGGCCTGGCGTCGTTCTTCGGCGCGCTCGAGTTGCGCGTGCTCGACGCGCTGTGGCGGCGTGGCGGGGAAGTGGCTGTCCGCGATCTCCAGCCGGAATTTCCGCGCGCGGCCTATACGACGCTGATGACGACGATGGACCGGCTGCACCGGAAGGGTGTGCTGGAGCGGCGCAAAATCGGCCGCGCGTTCGTCTACCGTCCAATCAGCTGCCGCCAAGCGCTGGAGTCGGCGCTCGTCGCCCGGGCGCTGCAGCCCCTGCTTCAGGGCGTCAGCGCGCATCCGATCCTGTCGTTCTTCGTCGAAGAGGTGAGCCGGCGGGACCATCGCCTGCTGGACGAGCTCGAGCGCCTGGTTCGCGAGAAGCGCCGAAAGCAGGAGGACGGACGATGACGTCCTACTGGCTTTCTGCCGCCGCGATCACGCTGGCATGCTTCGCCATCGTGACGGCGGCGACGTCGGCGTTGATCGCCCTTGCCGCGCCGGCGCTGGCGCGACGCGCCGAACGGTATTCTCCGGCGTCTCGCGCGGCGCTGTTGTTCCGGGTGCGCCTGCTGCCCGCCGCGTGCGCCACGGCGTGCGCGTTCGGAATCGCGCTGCCGGTGTTTCTCTGCTTCGAGCCGCGCGACAGCGGCGAGACGTTCGCGCGAACGCTGATCGTCGTGGCCGCCGCCGGCGGCGCGTTCCTGGCGAGGGGCGCATGGCGAGCGGCGGCGGGACACCTGGCGACTGCCCGCCTGATGCGCGAGTGGCAGGCGCGCGGCCGGCGGCTGAACGCGCTCGACGCGCCGCTGCCGGCGTTCGCCATCGAGGCGTCCTTCCCGACCGTCGCGGTGGTGGGATTTTCCCGCCCGGCGCTCTTCATTGCGGAACACGTGCTGCGCGAGTGCAGCGCGGACGAGGTGCGCGCGATGGCGCTCCACGAGTGCGCGCACGTTGCGCACCGCGACAACCTGAAGCGCTTCCTGATCTGGGCGTGTCCGGACGTGCTCCGGCGCGGCGGCGCGCTCGACCGCGCCTGGTCGAGCGCGGCGGAAGAAGCGGCGGATGCACGCGCCGCCGCCGGCAATCCTCGGTTCGCGCTCGATCTCGCGCAGGCGCTGATTCGCGTGGCCCGCCTCGCATCCGGCGCCAGCACGCTGGACCTGGCCAGCACGTTCTACCTTGGCGGCAGCATCGAGTCCCGCGTCCGGCGGCTGCTCGAGCCCAGCGATAGCCTTCCGGGGGGCTGGGGGCTTGGTCATGGGGCTGGGGGCTTGGGCAGGGGGGCTGAGGCAGGGGGCTGGGGGGTGACGCAGGGAGCTGGGGGTTGTCTCCCCGCCCCCTGACTCAGCCTCCAGCCCCCTGCCCGACCCGTCTCGTCTCGTCTCCCGCCCCCTGTCTCCGCCCCTAGCCCCAGCCCCAACCGTCTGTCCGCCCCGTCTGCGGCCCCTAGCCCCCAGCCCCGAACCGTCCGATAATCACCCTATGCCTGCACGTCCAACCTGGAAAGGCTTTCTCAAGATCAGCCTCGTCAACATCCCGGTCCGGGTGTTTCCCGCGACCGACTCGGCGGCGACGATCAGCTTCAACCAGCTCCACGCCGAGTGCCAGACGCGCATTCAGCAGAAGCGCTGGTGCCCGAAGTGCGAGCGCGAAGTACCGATCTCCGAGGTCGCCAAGGGCTTCGAATTCGAGAAGGGGCGCTACGTCGTGATGAACGACGACGACTTGGCGAAGGTCCGCCCCGAGTCGACGCGCGTCATCGATCTCGTGCAGTTCACTGACGCCGCCGCGATCGATCCCATCTACTTCGAGCGTCCGTATTACCTGGCCCCCGACGGTCAGATGGCACTCGAGTCGTTCGCCGTCATCCGTGAGGGGATGAAAGGGAAGGCGGGGATCGGCAAGCTGGCGCTCTACGGGCGCGAGTACCTCGTCGCCGTGCAGCCCAAGGACAAGGGGCTGATGATGTACACCATGCGGCGGTCGAACGAAATCCGCAGCATGGGGGCCATCGAAGAGCTCGAGGGCGTGCCGGTGAAGGTGAAGCCGGAGGAGATCAAGCTGGCGAAGCAGGTGATCTCGAATTTTGAAGGGCAGCTCGACCTCGCGGACTACAAGGACGAGTACCAGGAAGAACTGCAGCGGATCATCGACGCGAAGATCGCGGGCGAGGAAGTGGTGGCGACCGAGGAGCAGGCCCCGCCCAAGGTGGTCAACCTGATGGACGCGCTGCGCCAGAGCCTCGATCGGGTAAGCACGGGGAAGAAGAAATCCGCAAAGGTCGCGGAACCAGAGCGTGTGGCGAAAGCGGCGGCACCTGCCGCTAAGAAACGCGCCAGAGGCTGATCAGCCCGGATCGCTGCCGCCGACACTCAGGCGCCAGCGATCGGGATGTCCGTCGGCGGTAATCGTCAGGGGAGGATCGCCGGCGCCCAGCTCACGCAGAACTTGCTTAGCAATCCGTTCCAGATCCTGCGGCTGCATGGGGTCGCTGGACTATACCAGCTACCAGTCACGGCTTCCAGCTCCAGTTACTGGACCGTCACGCTATCGAAAGTGCATGTCGCCGTCGCGGTGGTGTTGTGGCTGGTGACCCCGAGGCCGATGAACACCATCGCACCCATCGGGATCGTGTCCGTCCCCACCAGCGTCCAGGTCACGCCGTCCGCCGACTCATAGGCGCTGAACGTATTCCCGGCGCGCGCGAGCTTGACCCACTGCGGCGCCGCCGACAGCGACCCCGCGCTGTTGACGCTGGTGCCGCCGGTCGTCTGACGCCGCTGGAAGGCAACGCCCTTGGCGGCGGACACCAGCATGAAGGCGTGCGCGGATCCTGTGTTCAGCGTCTCGCGAATCATGATCCCCGCTTTCACCCATGACGCAACATTCTGGACCGAGGCCACGCGGGCGACGATCGTCCCGTCACCGGTCAGCGACCGGTAGGCATACTGGAACTGATCGGCCGTGCCCCAGACATCCGCGCCGGAGCCGGTGAGCGTGAACGTGCCGCCCGAGAAGCTCGAGCTGCCCGCGAACGGTACGCTGCCGACGTCCAACGAGGACCAGCCGGTCGGAAGACCCGTCGCCGAAGCGTTGACCGTCACCGTCACGGCGGCCGACGTCGTGGTCGCGCCGAGGTTATCCGTCGCGACGGCCGTCAGGCGGTAGGTGCCCTCGCCGACGTTGTTCCACGCGATGCTGTATGGCGCAGCCGTGGCCGTGCCAAGCAGTGTGGCGCCCACATAGAAGTCCACCTTGGTGACCGTCCCGTCACTGTCGCTCGCCGACGCAGTAATAGTCGTGGAGGCCGGTGCACTGAACGCCGCGCCGTTGGCCGGGCTGGTGATCGCGACTGTCGGGGGCTGGTTCACACTGACCGTCACCGATACCGCGGCGGAGGTCGTGGACGCGCCAAGGTTGTTGGTTGCGACCGCAGTGAGGCTGTAAGAGCCCGCTGCGACATTGTTCCAGGCGATGGTGTAGGGCGCGGTGGTCGCCGTGCCAAGCAAAGTCGTCCCCGCGTAGAAGTCCACCTTGGCTACCGTGCCGCTGCTATCGGTCGCCGTTGCGGCGATGGTGATCGAGGCCGGCGCGGTGAACGTCGCCCCGTTGGCCGGACTCGTCAACGTGACGCTCGGCGACACCCCGGTGCCCGCGGTGACGAAGCTGGAGACCGGACCTTCAGCCGTGAGATACGCCATCGTCTTCGACACGACCTTCCAGTAGTAGGTCGTCCCGGGTTGCAGCGCCGGCAGCGCGTAATAGCGATAGTCGGAAGCGTACTGGCTGGGGCCCAGCCGCTTATTCGCCTCGAACAGCGGCGGGTTTGGCGTCGTCCCGAAGTAAATGTCGTACAGGTGCGCCCACAATCCGGCGTAGAACGACAGGGACATTCCTGTCGTTGGCACGCCCGTGGCGCCGTTCACCGGTGCGTTGGGAACCGGCGCATCGGGCGGCAGCGGCACGAATGGCTTGGTCTCCAGATAACCGGTGGAGTTAGTCCACTTCCGCGTGAACTGATTCTCGAGCCACGTGAACATCCAGGGCTGCGTGGAGAACATGTTGTGCTCCCGCTGGCTATCCGTGGAGGGCGACGTCCAGTTCGAGGAACCGAAGATCGACGTCCCCGAGTTGCGCAACAGGACCGCTTTCTCGTGGTTGATCCCCTGGTGACCGTTGACTCGCACCTGGACGCCGGCGTGGTACAGCTTGTCCACGTTGTAGGAATCCCACAGCCGCGCCGTGTTGCGATATTCCCCGATGTCGGTGATCAGCCGGACGGGGACGCCGCGATTGACGGCGGCGATGATCGCATCGCTCTGCCGCTCGTCGGTGATGCGGAACATCAGCACGTCGATCGCCTGCGTCTCGGCGGCGTACGCGGCGGTCGATCGGGCCCGATAGCTGTCCTCCGGCGGAAAATTCAACTGCGGGTCGATGGGATACGTCGGATAGCTTCGGACGAGCGGTGCGGTGATGTTGGCGTAGTCCACGAATTCCGTCGGGCTGGTCCACAGATCGTCGAACTTCGTCATGAAGCTCTGCACGATGGACGGGTTGTTCGTGAAGTACACGATCTCGTCGGTGTAGTTCACATACGGCGTCTCGGGTGTGAGCTCGAACGGGGCGTAATTCGCGCCGGCGAACTGGACCTGTCCCTGCCCGGCGAATAGCGCGACCTTCCAGTGCAGAATGCCGCTGGTGGCGCGATTTCGCATGGGAATGCCGGCGGCCTGCAGCTGGTCGTTCTGGGCGTTACACGCGGCGTGCGCGGCGCCGCAGCGCGGGTCCATCAGCAGCCGGATTCTCACCCCCCGCTGCCAGGCGGCGACGAGCGCGTTGGCATAGCGCGCGTCCGTCATCATCCAGAAGCCCATGCCAATCTCGACCGTCTCCTGAGCGATGTAAGTCAGGATGTCGGCGCGGCAGTCCTCGAACGTCGGGTCGCACAGCCGTTCCTGTGGAGCGACAGCCTGCGCGGATACGGAGCCCGCCGCGGGCCCTATGAGCGTCAGCGCCGCGGCCAGCGCGGCGGCAAGTAGAGGGATACCTCGAGTGTTCGCCATACCGGCGCCCTCCACTGCGAGGAGAATGCCAGTTTGATCGCGAGGGATTTTAGACCCGAGCGCGGCAATCTGGAAAAAGATTTCCGGTTTCTGCCCTCGGCGTGCCGTGCGGCGCGAGGTTTGGAGGACCCAGCGGAAGAAGGGGCGCTAGTTGATCGTCTCGTCGGGGTCGTATGTGTCCGTGTCGGACGGTGGCCGGCGTGCCCCGAGTCGTTTTTTTAGCGTCATCCGCAGTTCGTGGAAGGGGTCGCGCTTGACCAACTCGTCCATAGCCTCGCTGAGTCGCTTGGACTCCGCGACGGCGGCGTCCAGCCGGGCCACGTTGTCCGCCATCTGGTCCTCAAGCAATTTGATGCGCTCTCGGTCCGTCGGCGTCGTTTTTCGCTTCAGTTTCCAGGGCATGCGCGTCTCTGAGTGGGGGATAGCAGATCTAATGCCATCGCCGGTCCGCAGCCCTGCCTGGTGCAGGCCGATCGCGGGCCCTTCGTGGAGCCGTTCCTCAACAACGAGCAGACGTTCGGCGTGGTCGACGTACTCGAGAGCAACCCGCTGCATCGAATCTGACAGTAAGGACTTAGGGACTTAGGGAGTGGGGTGGATGACGGGACTCGAACCCGCAACGTCCGGAGCCACAGTCCGGTGCTCTACCTTTGAGCTACACCCACCATAAACGGAGGACGGGGCGCGGCGCACAGCCCGCAGCCCGGACCAGCGCAGAAGCTTTTAAGTTTAGCACGACCTCAGCTGGCAGCTGCGGAAGGAGCGATGTCGGTGAGGCGGCCGTCCGCGACCCGCACGGACGTCGTGTGCACGTGCGTCGACTTGATGCCCTTGGCGTCGTACATCAATTTGTCCGCGCGCTGAATCAGCTCGGCGGCGAGCTTCCGCGCGACGCCGCGCCGTTCGACCACGGGGCCGAGGCGCAGGCAGACGACGCCCACGTCCACGCGGACGGGGTGGGAGGCGAGGCGGCGATCTTCCCGCGACCAGTCGTGGGATTCGACCGCGGTCTTGAACCGCGCCGCGATGTCGACCGCCTCCGCCGCCCCCGGCAGATCGGGAATCAGGAAGCAGAACTCGTCGCCGCCGAAGCGCGCGTGCAGGTCGCGCCCCTCGATCTCACGGTCCACCGCAAGCACGTCCTGCGACCGGATCTGATCGGCGAGAATCCGCGCGACGCCCTCGATGATCCGGTCGCCGACCGCATGGCCGAGCGTGTCGTTGTACCACTTGAAGCTGCTGATGTCGACGACGCCGACACCGCACCAGCGCACGCGCTGCTCGACGGCCAGGAACGACTCCACCCGCTCCATGAACCAGTCGAAGTTGAGCAGCTTGGTCTTGGGATCGCGGTGCGACTTGTCGGTAAGATCGGCGACGACTTCCTCGAAGTAGCGCGCGATGTTGCTGACGGTGACATCCTTCTCGGTCAGCTGCCGCTGCAGCCGCTCCATCTTGGCCGCGAAGCCCTGGGACAACGCGCGGATCGCGTCGTGTTTGGATTCCTCGACGAGCTGCCGCTGGCGCGCCACGATCTCCTCGATGCGCGCGAGCAGCTCCGCCGCCCGATCCGGGTTCAGATCCAGCCGCGCCTGCACCCACTCACGCAGATCCGCCGTGGTGCCCGGCTCCTGCGGCCGCACCGATGCCTGGACCATACCCATGCGGCGGTCACAATATCAAGGGCTGTGCCG
>WNFI01330286.1_pt1 | contig 24660 bp, 15 predicted proteins | sample 5400471 | NCBI WGS metagenome assembly WNFI01 (sample SAMN13153348, study PRJNA577476) | soil metagenome | isolation source: 100 cm saprolite on Douglas fir-dominated hillslope | place: USA:California | collected 2013-09-17 | reverse complement strand
TTCGGTGCCACAGACCGACGCTCTACCAGCTGAGCTACTCCCACCATCCGTCGAACTACCCTAGTTTACGCTAATTCCCGCGCCTCGAAAAGTAGCCACTGCCACTTCTCGCGGACACTTCGATCTGCTCCTCCCACCGTCCGCCCACTCAAGCCAGCCACCGTTGCACCCTGGAAACCGCCCCGCCACGAACATCCCGCATCTTGTTAGACTGAATTGATAGGACACTCGTTTCCGCGCATGAGCCCTCATCAAACGGATCGTCACCATTTCGAGCGGCAGATTGTCTACGCGCGACCGGTATTCATTCTGTTGGCGCTGCTCGCTGTATTAGAGCGCAGGCCTTCGAATGAATTGCGGCGTTCCGTTTCTTTTCTGATTGCTTATTTGATCGCGGCGCTCCTTGTGACGCAATTGGAGCGGCTGCTCCGTAAACGCTCTTGGCATTTGCCGCTGATTTGCGATTTGCTCGCCTTGGGATATTTCATCTATATCAGTCCTTCCACGGTACCGGTGTGGTTTCCGTTCATGTTCATCTGCTACGCCGGCGGCATTCGCTGGGGCCTGGACTTGACCGTCCCGCTTGCTGGAGCCATCGCCCTCGTCCTGGTGTTGCGCACAGCGGGTCGTGGCGAACTGGACTGGATGCGTGTGGTCGCCTGGCTGGGCCTTTTGGCTGGAACTTTTGCCGGTGGCGCGGGCTTCGCTTATCTCGGAGACCTCAACCGGCGGTTTGTGACGCAAATCGATTTCTTCTCCCGCATCAATGCGACCATGCAGGTGGATCAAGGACTGGCGGAATCGCTGCGGCTCTTTCTCGATGAGCTCGCGACGACCTTCCAGGCCGAAGAGGCTCTCTTGCTCTATCGCGATACTGACCTTGAGCGGATCTTCCTCTGGCACCTGAAAGCTGGCGAAAGTGAGCGGCTAGTGCCGGAAAGCATGCCGCTTTCGCGTACCGATGGCTTCTTGCTCGACGATTTGGACGCCGCCATTTGTTGGAACTCGCTTAACGGAGCGGGGGCCGGATTCGGTTGGGACCGGCGCAACGGTAGAGTGATCAAGAATTTGCCGCGCTTGCCGGGACCCGCCCAGCAGGAACTCAAGGTGCGCTCTTTCTTGACAGTGGCCTTCGATCAGGGAGCGGAAGCGAGTGGCCGGATTTTCTTGCTCAACGGCCGTAAGCCATTCCAAAAACAGGACCTAGCCTGGCTTGAAAGCATCGCCGGGCACATTTCTCCCACTCTCGAGAACATCTTTCTTTTGAGACACTTACGCGCCCGAGCTATCGAAGCCGAGCGCAGCCGCATCGCCCGCGACCTGCACGACGGGATTCTTCAGACCCTCTTGAGCGTCGAAATCCAGTTGGATGTCCTGCGTCGCCGGGTCCCCGGCGCGCCAGAGCAAGCCGTCAGCGGCCTCGCCAGCCTCCAGCAGACCGTCAAGAATGAGGGTGCGGAGTTGCGCCACCAGATTTACCGAGAAGCACTCAACAACATAAAAAAGCATGCCAAGGCTTCCCATGTCGTGGTAAAACTGTCGCAGGATGACAGCCGCCTAGTACTCGTAGTAGATGATAACGGCGAAGGGTTTAGCTTCGCCGGCCGGTTTACCGGCGACGAGTTGGATCGGCTGCGCTTGGGTCCCATTTCCATTAAGGAGCGCGCGCGTACCGTGGGTGGGGTTTTGACTGTCGAGTCAAACCCGGGGCATGGAGCGCGCTTAACGATCGAAGTACCACTCGGTTGACATAAATAAGTCTCAAGGGTTTGTCTTGCGAACCCTGACATCATATGGCTAAGACAACGAAACCACAGATACGGGTACTACTCGCTGATGACCACGCGATCTTTCGCGATGGCCTCAGGAAACTTCTCGATTCCGACGAGGACATTACTATCGTCGGCGAAGCGCAGAATGGCGCGGAGTGCATCAAACTCCTCGCCAAGCTCAAGCCCGATATTCTTTTGCTTGATTTGCGCATGCCCGATAAAGACGGCCTTGCTGTCCTCGAAGAAGTCAATTTCGATACGCTGCCCACCCGTGTTGTCGTTTTGACCGCCGCGGAAGACGATCGTGACGTAGTCCGCGCCATGCGTCTTGGCGCGCGCGGTGTCGTTCTGAAGCAGTCCGCCACCGATCTCCTGGTGAAAAGCATTCATCGCGTGCACGCCGGCGAGATCTGGCTCGACAACCGCATGACCGCCGAAGTCATGAAAGCGTTTTCGAAGTCCAGCGAATCCGGTCCGCGCCGCGAAAAGCCGCTGCTCAGCGACCGCGAAAAAGAAATTGTTCAGCTCGTCGCGCAAGGCTTCCGCAACAAGGAAATCGGCGAGAAGCTTTTCATTTCCGAGCAAACCGTCAAGAACCACTTGCACAACATCTTCGACAAGCTCGGCGTCTCCGACCGCCTCGAACTCGCCCTCTACGCCATTCACCACCGGCTGATTGACCAGTCATAATCGCATCCCGATTCCTATCGGGACAATTGTGTAATGCCAAGTGCCACCTCGCCGCGCATCATTCACTACCATTTGATCGATCATGAATTCTTGTACTTCCCCTGGCGGCAACTTCGAGGCGTTTGGGCCTTCACGCGTTTTTTGACGATTTGCCCCGGACTAGGGTCTTAACCTTAATACGCATTAGGGTATTCACTTGCTATCGCTACTATCCAATGGTTACTACATTTCCCCAGTCCCCGGGGTTGCAGAAATTCTACTTCTATCCGTTGCGTGGGTTAAGTCATGAGACTCCCAATGGTGAGCTTGTGCCGTGGTGCCCTCCTCTGCGTTTCCATCCTGGCGCTCTCTTGCGGACATGCCGCTGCGCAAACAACGAACATCCCCGCTCGCATTACCCAGGCAGTGGATGAGAATAACCTCGTTGTCTTGAAGGGAAACGTCCATCCGCTCACCCGCGCAGAGTTTGACCGGGGCGCGGTAGCCGATGAGCAGCCGCTAAACCGCATGCTGTTACTCTTGCAACGAAGTGCAGACCAGGAATCTGCCCTGCGCAAACTTCTCGATGATCAACAGAGCAAATCCTCCCCCAACTATCATGCCTGGCTAACACCCGAGCAATTCGGCAAACAATTCGGCCCTGCCGACGACGATATTAAGAGCGTCACGCAATGGCTCACATCGCAAGGCTTCGCGAATATCAAAGTGGGACCGGGCCGCACGGTAATCGAATTTTCGGGCCACGTCGCGAACGTGCGCAACGCATTTCACACGGAGATTCATCATTATTTAGTCGACGACGAAGAGCATATTGCAAATGCTAGCGATCCGCAGATTCCGTCAGCGCTAGCCCCAGTCGTAGCAGGGATTGTTTCGTTACATAATTTCCCAAAGACATCGCACGCAAAATTCCTCGGACAATTCCGCCGCACCATTGGTAAGGCCGGGTTGGAGCCGCTTTTCACCTTTCCGAACCCCTTCAACGGGACAACCTTCTACGGTCTGGGGCCGGGTGATTTCGCAACCATTTACAACTCCAAACCGTTGATTACCGCCGGTAATGATGGAACCGGGCAAACCATCGCCATCGTAGGCGAGACAAACATCAATGTGGCCGACGTGCAGTCCTTTCGACAAATGTTCGGTCTCCCGGCGAATTTCGATGCCACGAATGTGATTCTCAACGGTGAGGATCCCGGCATCACCTCTCTCGGCGAAGAAGGAGAGGCCGACCTGGATGTGGAATGGTCAGGAGCGACGGCGCCGGGAGCAACAGTGAAGTTCGTTGTCTCCGCTTCTACACCGGCCTCGGCAGGAATCGATCTTTCGGCCCTCTATATCATCGAGCACAACTTGGCGGCGGTTATGAGTGAGAGCTACGGAGCCTGCGAGAAGGTGTTGGGCAGCGCGGGAAACGCGTTTTACAACAGCCTCTGGGAACAAGCAGCAGCGCAAGGGATCACGGTTATTCTTTCCTCGGGTGACGGCGGCTCAGCAGGCTGCGATGATTTCAATACCCAGCAGGTTGCCACGCAGGGGGTAGCGGTAAGCGGGCTTGCGTCTACACCTTTTAACGTCTCGCTTGGCGGCACGGATTTTGACGAAATCAATACATGGACGAGCTATTGGAACTCGACGAATGACGCTACCGGGAGTTCAGCGAAGAGCTACATTCCGGAGATCCCATGGAATGAGAATTGCGCTCAGATTGGATTGACCGGTTGCGGCGCAAGTGCACCTCAAGGATCTGTGAATATCGTGGCCGGGAGCGGGGGGCAGAGCAGTGTCTATCTGAAACCGAAATGGCAGATGGGCGTGGCGGGAATGCCGAACGACAGCCATCGAGATCAGCCCGATGTTTCGCTGTTTGCCAGTCCGGGCTTTGACGGCACTGGATACGTCTACTGTCAGAGCGATCAAACTATCTCGGGCGCGAGAATGTGCGACCTGCATGCCAGCACGGGCGTGCTCGATTTTGGAATCGTAGGAGGCACTTCTGCATCCGCGCCTGCATTTGCTGGAGTCATGGCGCTTGTGAACCAGAAGCAGTCCTCCAATACGGACCCTGCCCCTCGTCAAGGTAATGCGAACTATGTTCTCTACGCTTTGGCAAAGAAAGCAGGGGCAAGCTGCGCGTCCAGCCTGGCTGAAGCATCTGGCTGTATTTTCAACGACGTGGCGGCGGGTAACAGTTTCATCAAAACCAGATTTGGCAGTTCCGTCGGAACAAACAGCGTGGCTTGCCAAGGAGGCACTCCGAATTGCAGCGTTAGTACCGCTGGCAGCACCGGTGTCCTCGTCGATCCTGCGCACCCCGCGACTGAAGCGTGGACCGCTGCCGTCGGCTATGATATGGCCTCGGGCTTGGGGTCAGTCGACGTAAACAATCTCGCCACCAACTGGGGCACCGCCTCGACCATTGGTACCACCACCACACTAACCCTCTCCCCAACCACAGGAATCACCCACGGCACTGGCGAAAATGTGACCGTCGGCATCAGTGCACTACACCGGAGACGGCACAAATGCGCCGAGCGATTCCACGCCCACACAGGTCACAGTTGGAAAAGAGAGCAGCCAAACTTTCATCGTTGTCCCGAGCCTCGATTCGCAGGGCAATCTTCTGAACGGTAACGCGACCTCCGTTACCTACGGCTCGCGCTACATCATCCGAATGTATGTTACTGACAAAAACGGCGTCGCCAGCACCACAGGACCTCCTAGCCCGACCTGCTATCAAGAAAACGTTCTCACTTGCCCCTCAGGGACAGTTACATTGACCGACAATGGCGCTCTGGTTGACGCAGGCGGCGGTGGGCCGGGGGTCTACAATCTGAACGACTTCGGGTACACACGGGACCTTATACCAAATCTTTTGGGCGGAGTGCACTCTCTTGTACCCACCTATAGCGGCGACAACAGCTACCAGGCCGGTCCCTCGGCCACCGATGCGCTCACCGTTACGCCTGCACCAGTTACGATGAATTTTCCTGCTCCTCCAAACCCGCTTGTGGGTTCCCCCTTCTTCGTTCAGCCGTGGGGAAACTCCAGTGTGTCTCTAGGAGTTAGCCCTACCGGAACGATTTCCATTTACGATGGAACCTCGCTCATTGCAGGGCCACTCACAGTTTCGAGTTTTCCCAATAACGGGTTTACCGGCTTTATCGTCTCAGTTTATTTGACTTTGAACACGGGCGGTGACCATTCCCTCACAGCCCAATACTCAGGTGATGCAAATTATGCTGCTACGACTTCAGCTTCCTCAATAGTTCACCCTCTTTATCCCACGTCCATGACCGTCACACCATCGGCGACAAACGTGAACTACGGCCAGAATGTCACGATTACCGCGAGTGTAACGACGAGCGGTAAGAGCCCGGCGATGACAGGTACCCTTACCTTTTACGGGTCATACACTCTAATACCTGGTCCCGTAACCGGCACGCCCAGTACTGACGGTAGCGGAAATCAAACGCTGACAGCTACGGTAACAACCACCCCTCAATCCACTGAATACGTGCAGGTGAACTTTGCCGGGGATTCGAATTTCGCGGCCGCTTTTACGACCTCCAATTTGATTAATGTCAATATCCCCGATTTCAGTCTGAACATTCCCAGTACTCCATTTAACATCACAGCCGGCCAACCCGGCATGTTGCAGATCAGCGTGGTTCCCGCCACTAACAACTCCAGTCCCGTGGCCCTCACGTGCAACGGAAACTTGCCGATTGGTTACTCTTGCTCACTACAGCCGACCAATGTCAATCTCGCCAGCGGTGCAACGTCGACGGCGACATTGACACTATCGCCGCCCTCAGGTGCTGCTTTGGTTCATAAGGCCTTCGTGTCGAAGCGCGGCACTCTCTTCCTTCCATTTGGGCCAAATCCATTATGGCCCATCAGCCTTCTCAGTGGTTTTGCCGCTTTCTTGTCTCTTTACTGGGCATCCAAGCGCAGGAATTTGCGCCCATCATTGGGATTCACCCTGATCTTTGTGATCAGCTTGATCATCGGTTGCGGCGGAGGTAGTAGCTCTCCACCACCACCTCCTCCTCCAACCGGTCCTTTTGCTACCACCACGACGGTTTCAACAAGTTTGGCCAGGGTCGCCCAGAGCGCTCCAGTTACCTTCACGGCCAAAGTGTCCGGACAGGGCAGTCCCACCGGAAACGTAACGTTTTACGCGAGTGGTAGTTGGATTGGACAGTCAAGCTTAACCGCAGGCACCGCCACGCTGAACACAACACTTCCTTTTCCGGGGATTTATTCCATCACTGCCCAATACGCGGGCGACTTCAATAACCTCACTTCGACATCGCCTGGAGTGGGTGAATCGGTTACGGGCAGCACCGTGATGCAAGTCAACGCTCAAACGAGTACTCTCTTTCACTCGGTCAATGTGACTGTGACACTGCAGTAGTTTCATCTGGCGAGTAGTGGCTACACACCGCCTCGCTGACGCTAACCGTCAACTAAGATTTGCCGCATTTTGCGTAGACGTATTCCAAACCGGCGCGCGTCAGGGCTGGTGGCCCCGGGAGAACTAACTGCGAGTCTTTTAAAGTGTCGCAAACAAAAGGCTTACGTCTTAGCTAAGCCCTTTAAATGCAACACTTACAAAAACCACGCGGTGGGGATCTCCCAAACATGTAATCGTCTGCGCGCACAGCCATCTACACCCATTAGTCCCAATTTCCGCCCCCGTTCTAGACCCAGCGCTTTTCCATGCGGCTGCCGCTCACCGTCCGTTGGACTACGGGAGCCGCGGTTGGTGAGACCAGCACCGAGTCTCGGGATGTCAGCTCCCGCGGTGTCTACTTCTTTCTTTCCAAGGATGTCAGGGAAGGCTCGCCCGTCGAGATTCTTCTGACCCTGCCCAACGAAATTACTTTGGCCGGACCTGTACGAGTCCGTTGCCTCGGCCGCGTGCAGCGCACCGAGCCGCGCGAAGAAGGCGCCGTCGGCGTGGTTGCAGCCATCGAGCGTTACGAATTCCTTCGCGGCGACGAAGACAAGTAAAGAACTTCGGGAAGGGAAGTCCCCGCTTCCTGGTTCAAGGCCGCCCTATCTGCTCCGGCGGCAAAAAATCCGCAGGCTGGATTTGAAACATCTGCACAGCCTCGTGGTAAGAAATATTTTTCAGCGAGTTTCTTGCTCGTTCACTGCGGAGGCGGGCAGGATATGCCGGGGTGCCTTGGCCCCTCAGCGAAGCTACCCCGGCACTTATTTCCCTGCGCTTTTCTCAAAGTTCGATCCCCGGCCCTTGTCCCGGAACGTCACTACTTACGTCTTTGATATCCATCGATAAGATAGATGTCTCTACTCTTCAACTTTCAACTGTTTACCTCCGTGGTGCAAACTCGGGATCCTTTCAGGCTCATACAACCACCCCGAAGGGGTGGCCGCTGCTAGTTTATACTTTCTACTTTCATATACTCACTTTGCAATCAGCCTGCCGGCCAATCCGAAGAACCCGTCATGCCACGCATGTGTCATCATGCCCGGCCGCAGGCTTTTCCGCATCTCTGCCAGAATCCCAAACAGCAAACCATACACGAGAATAATGATGGCCGATCGCCAGCCCTGATAGATATGCCCGGCGCCAAACGCGACGGCGGAGAGCAAGACTCCCGCTGACAAATTGCCGGTCCACGCGCTGAATTGTCGCTGGAAATATCCGCGGAAAATAATTTCTTCACAAATGCCCGCCGTGATGGATGTGACAATCCAAAGAAAAATCTCCAGCTGATTTTGCGGGAGCAAGAAGCGAATGTTCTGGCCGCCCTTGGTTGCATGGAGCGCAACCGCGGTGCAGAACAAGACTGTCAAAGCGATGAGCCAGAAACCCGCGGCGATGGCGACATCCTTCAAAAAATCTTTCAAATTGTTCCACTTTCCACCAATGAGTTCGCGCAGGGAAGAGCCGTGGCGTTTGGCGCCCCAGGCGATGTAGGCGACGACGGACCATTCCCACAAAACGGTGAGCACATACATGGCGGCGCGATGCGGATTCTGCACGGTGCGTAGTCGAAGAGAACCGAAGTAACCCCAAGCGCTCCACGCGGCGATCACCGCCAGCAGAAAAATCGTATGCGACGCACCAGCCACTGTTGATTTAGGCGCGGGCAAGTTCGGTTGAGCTATGGCGATTGAATCCGTGGCCAACGTGGCACCTCGGGTGACGAATGAAGACGCAGCGAAAAAGCCCGTTTGCGCATCTAAGACACCAATGAGCGTTCGCAAGCTCTGATATGAGTACGTCCCCTGCCCCTCGAAGATTTCGCGATGGCGCGCTTTCAGAGCTTACTTCTACAGCATAGCGGAAAGGCAGCCTGGCTTTTGCCAGGTATCCCGAGGGCGTGGAACTAGCAGTTACCCATGCGCCGCCTGTACTTTCGGGCAGGCGATTTCCACAGCGCTGGTAGGAGAGGATGTAGAGCAGCCCAGCAGAAGTGCGGCCAGTGGCGGGGGATTTCAAACAAGGCCGGGAAGAATTCGAATCCTAAAGATTCGAATGTAGTGAGCAGCGCGAGAGCGCGTCAGTTTCCACTGCTGGGGTGCGGTCGGGATGCCTGAGAACGGAAAGAGAAAGACGGGGGAAAAAGCTCGAATGGGCCTGCAGATAGACGCAATCAAAGAAATTGAAGAACTGAAGAGCGAAGTTTCAACTGGAAATTCTGCTGCCGCTGAACCCGTCAGCGAAGCCGATTCCATCGGAATCTCGCTGATCGATCTTGCCGAAATTCTGGACCAACACAAAATTTGGGTGGAATCGGGCGGAGAATCCGGCATCAAAGCGGATCTCTGCGGAGTAAATTTGGCGAGAGCCGACCTGACCGGCGTCAATTTGCAGGGAGCTCATCTCCATCGAACAAACCTCGTGGGCGCGGATTTATCGATGGCCAATTTGCGAGGAGCCAGCCTGGTGCGTTCGAATCTCCAGAACGCCAATTTGTTGGGCACGGAACTACGGGGCGCGAATTTGATGGGCGCCAACCTCTATGGTTCGGAAGGGCTGTGGTTCGGTCGGCTCGGTGGAACGAATCTATTCGACGCCGTGCTTCCCGAATCGATTTCGGCGGTTGACAGCTCCAAAGCGATTGGCGATGCCACAAAAATTGCGCGGTGGTTTTATTTCCTAACTGTTGGAATGAGCCTGCTCTGCTGCGCGCTGATTGCCTTGACCACGGACGTGCGTTTGCTGCTTAATACTTCCGCAGTGCCCTCCTTGCGACTGGGCAATGTGTTGCCTATGACGGGGCTGTACCTCGGCGGCCCGCTTGTTCTGCTGGTACTCTCGCTGCGATTTCATTTTCTATTATTAAGGTTATGGGGAAGCATGGCTGCTCTCCCCGCCGTTTTTCCAGATGGACAGACGCTGGAAAAAGACGGGCCGTGGTACCTGATGGGGCTGGTACGGCGGCACTTCCGGTGGCAGGGCGATACAAAATCGGCGATGACCGCGTTTGAAACGGTGCTCTCTACGGTGCTGGCTTATTGGATTGTGCCCGTGACTATGTTTTTCTTTTGGCTGCGGTATCTGCCGCGGCAGGATTTCCGGGGAACCCTGCTGCATGTGTTTCTCATCACGCTGTCCGTGGCAACCGCGACCAGTGTTCCCTTTGTGGTGTCACGTGTGCTGCGGCCTGGCGACATCCGTTTGCCGAAATCGAAAAACATCATTCGAATGATCCTGGGCACCACACGCGCAGCGCTGGCATGCGGACTGATTCTTTTTCTTTTCTCTCTTGGCGTGAACAGGGGATTGCCGTTCGACCACGGCACGTCGGGAGGAGAGTCACCCGCGGATGTGCGACGCTGGGCATCCATGGTTTTTCAATCTGTGGGCTACCGGCCTTACGCGGATGTGACGGAAGCCGCGCTGTCGACGCCTCCGCGCCGGGGCGAAGCCTGGACCGACGAGACGGTGGAGGGCATCGCGGGCGCAAAGCTGAATCAGATGAACTTGCGATTCGCGCGCGGCTACAAAGCATTTTTAATCAACGCAAAATTGTGGCGCGCAAATTTGGACGGGGTTTATCTTTCCGAAGCTGACCTGCGCGGAGCAAATTTGCGAGAGGCTTTGCTGCGCTCGGCAATTCTCGACCGCGCCCAATTGGCGCATGCCGTTTTTGTATCCGCCAAAGCCACGGGAGCCAATTTTTCCGCAGCTGACATGCGCTTCGTGGATCTCTCTTACGGCACGTTTGAAAACGCAGTCCTTTCGAACGCGAGAATTTCCGGAGCGTCGCTGTATGCGGTCAATTTGCGAAACGCCCAATTGCTTCGAACGGACCTGTCGCGTACGGACATGAGGGACACGCGACTCGAGCACGCGGTGCTGTCATTTGCAAATCTGGCACAAACGGATTTGTCCTCTGCCAGACTCGAGGAAGCGAATCTCACCGGCGCAATTTTTAAGGGCACAATTTTGCTCGACGCCGATTTGAAGAAAGCGGATTTGCGCGGAGCTTTTTTCACCGGCGCGATTTTGCGAGGAGCCGAGTTGGATGAGGCAAACCTTTCGGGAGCGGATTTGCGCGGCGCTTTGGGAATCACATCGCAGCAAGTTTGTTCGGCGTTACATGGGCGCTTGGCTTTGATGGACCCCGATCTGGCGGCGGAAGTGCAAGTACGCTGCGGGGCTTTACAGTAGATGGGCACCCGGCCACGCTGAAAACTGAAATTGGAAAATGGAAATAAGAAATTAGGAGGGACAAGAGAAAAAATCCACACGCCAAACCCGCGAGGGGCACGCAGAGGCGTTTTTTCGGAATTGAGGCGCGGCCCCCCCACAGGGCGCTCAAGTCTTTTGCTAGAGTGTCCTCGCTATGAATTCCATGCGCGCCGCATACGACGAAGTCTACGTCTACACGATGGACCGGCCCGGATTTGTCCTGCAGCACGTGGTGGACGCGTTCGCCGTGCAAACCGCCAACAACGAGAGCATGCCGATCGGCCTTGTGTTCGGGTTGGTTGGCCTTTATCTCCATGTTGAAAAACAGTTTTCGGGCCGCCAAGTCCAGAGAGTACACATGGAGCTTGGACGCAGAAAACGAGAATGGCCGCGCCTGTTTGTGCCCGAGGATCGGGGGAGCATGACGGTTGCCGATGTGCTGACAGCATCTGCCGGGCCGCAACGTGACAAGGCCATCGACAATTGGTGCCGATCCGTGTGGACTGCTTTCGGCGCGAATCGCCAGACGATCATCGACCTACTTCGGGAATATCAGATCACGTAATCATGCATGACAGCTTGGGGGTTACTGACATCCGTGACGATACTGGTGCGCGCCTCTGGGAGAAAACAAAACCCCCAGGTAGAAAGGGCGGTTGAGTGAAGTGCCGCGCCCACGGCGCTCATACCCTTACAAAAAAAAACCGCAGGAACAGGCGACTAGCGAGTGGGTTGGACTTCAGCAGTTATGGCCTTAGCCAAAGCGAGGTCTAACGCAGACCACCAGCGGCGGTGGCGAATGCAGCCTGGTGCTCGTTTTGCTCGGTCGGTAATACTTGTACCGGAGTGGCTGCCGGAGCAGCCGCGGTCGGATACGTTGCATAGAGAGCCATTCCTGTGAGCAGCGTTCCGGCAAGGATATTTCCGATGGTGACCGGAAGCAGGTTCCACAAGAGCGCTTGGCCTACGGAAATGGGTGCGCCAAGCATCATGCCCGATGGGATAACGAACATGTTGACCACGGAGTGTTCGAAGCCGAGTGCGAAGAAGGTCATGATGGGTAGCCACATGGCAGCGATTTTCCCGACGGTGGACCTTGAGGCTAGGGCCAGCACCGCTCCGATGGTCACCATCCAGTTGCAGAGAATAGCTTTCACCACAGCGGTCGCCCAGCCACTTGGACCGAGAGCCACGTAGGCCAACGTTTTTTTCTGTGCAGCTTGCTTCAGAAGATCCGCAATCGCACCACCGTTGCCGGTGCGCCAATTGGTGATCGCCAGATAAAAAAGAGCGGCGTACAGCACGCTGCCGATCATGTTGCCGAGATATACCCATCCCCAATTGCGAAGCAGCTTGGTCATGCGGACCGACCCGGCCATTAGACCGGCGGGCAGCAAAGCGAAATTCCCGGTTACCAGTTCCAGACCTAGAAGAACAAGAATGACGAAACCGACGGGGAAAAGAATCGCGCCGACGATGGGGGGGAGACCTTGCGAAAGGACAACGAATACGAGAGACGTAGCATAGCCAAGAAACGCGCCGGCGAGGATTCCTCGAATCAACATGTCACGGACGGGCAGATCGGACTTCCGTTTGGCTAATTGTAAGGCTTCCTGCATTAGTTCCTTGGGGGCCACGTAATCCGTCATCGTTGTCTCTCCTATGTGCAAACTCTTCTTTTCAAAGAGCCATCGTGAGAACGATCTACATTCGCGCCCATTCGATACGCTCGCAGCAACTGATTTTTCAAGCCGGCATGCCAGTAGGCGGCTGTGTCTCCTTGAGCCGCCACGAGGCCAATCCCGCGGTTGTGGCAGCCGTGAACAAGGGATCGCTTAAAGCTGCGTACTCCCTGGCTTCAACGCCGAAACGATACGACTGGATGACCCCAGCCACAACATCCGGCAACGATTCATCGCACGGTACAGTTTCCAGAATCTCCTGGCCCGCAACCGCGTGAGGGCCGGTCCGGCCGCCTGTGTAGATCGCAACGGCATCGACAATCTTGCCGTCAACTCTTGCCTTGAAACCACGAAGGCCAACGTCAGCCGCTTGATGGTTGCCGCACCCTGCCGGGCAGCCGGACCAATGAATCGTGAGGGGATTGGCGCCGGATCCTATTTTGTTGTGGAGCGCCTCGGAGAGAGCGATGGCACGGCTCTTGGTTTCAATGAGAGCGAGATTGCAATAATCCGTGCCGACGCAGGCGACCAATCCGCGCACAAACGGAGAGGGGCGAGGCGAGAGTTGCTTGAGCAAAGGTTCTGCGAGGAGGCCGGCCACGCGTTCTCCAGGAACATTGGGAATAATGGCGTTTTGTCCCGTTGTGAGGCGAACTTCGCCGTTGCCATAGACATCAGCCAAGCGCGCGAGCTCGTCGAGCTGATCTGGGTTGACCCTGCCTGTGGGAATGCAGAGCCCTACAGCCGAAAGTCCAACGTGTTTTTGTAAACTCACACCGAGATGATCGGCATGGGTGGAGCCGCGCATATCTCTGCCTTGAAAAGCAAGCTCATGGCCGAAGCGTGCGACAAGTTCCGCGCGCAAGCGGCGAACGCCCCATTCCTCAATCAGAAAAGCAAAAGAATCCTCCCGAGCCCATCTTACCGCCCACCAGCACGTTGAATCCGAAGCGGCCGGCCTTCTTCGCGGGAACGAGGGCGATATCTTGTGACTCGCAATGGGTGCAGTTGTCGGTGCAGCCCGTCACGGTGATGTTGAACTTGCGCGGCAAGTTGGTGAATTCCGGGTTGCCCTTGTTGCCGACGATAATGCGATCCAATTCGTGGACGACCGGAGAGGCGTCAAATAACTCGTGCGGCGTCAATCCGGCCAGCGCGCAACCGTTGATGTTACGAACGTTGTCAATGCCCGTCTGGAGTGTGCGCAGGTCCACGCCGCGAAGTTTTTCGAAGATTTCCGGGACAGTGTCGAGAGTGAAACCGCGCAGCTCAATTTGTTGCCGGGTGGTGATGTCCAGAACACTGTTGCCAAGGCGACGCGAGAGCTCGGCGATGGTGCGCAGTTGGTTGCTCCTCGAGAAACCGTTCGGCATGCGAATGCGCATCATGAATTTGCCGGGAGAAGGTTTTCGGAAGAACACGCCGACCCACTTCAACAATTCTTTTTCTGCGGGCGTGAGCGCCGCGGCGCCACGCTCGATGATCTGTGGGAGGTGATCCAGAATGCGCAGACCATCGCCGTTCATCGAGGCTTTGTAGCCTTCAACGACATTGGTGCCGAGGGCGATTTGTGGCGGATTTCGGTGTTCCATCTTAGCGTGCTTACGTTCGGAGTCGTAATTCATGCGCGCCTCCGCGGCCAGCGGAGATTCTGCTGAACGCAATCTAGGGCTGAGGCGTACTCTTCAGAACGCGCATGGTCAAACCGCCCGGACTCAAAAGAAAAAATCAAACTTCGAGGGCGACAAGGCAGTATTACGAAGCCGCTCGCGATGAGCATGCGGAGATGTTGTCACTGTCCGGATGGTGGACGCCAACTCAAAATTTGGCTCACTTCTATTCATAATTCAGAGTATGCCCGTGGTACCCGGCCTCCTGATGTGCAACTGACGGCTGTGGGATTCAGACTTGGGGCCACCGCGAAGGAGAAATGTCCCAATGGTACGGCTTGCAGGTATTATAAGGACGGAAAATTGGCGCAGGGGCGAGCAATGAACAAAGGAATGAAAGAGCGGCTGACTATGCCGTTGATTCGCGAGAACGGGAAGCATCGCCCGGCGAGCTGGGACGAGGCCCTGGACCAGGTGGCCGCGGGATTTCGCGGGGAGATCGAAAAGCACGGGCCGCGCACGTTCGGAATGTTCAGCTGCTCGAAGACCACGAATGAGTTGAATTATGTGGCGCAAAAGTTTGTGCGGTCGGTGATCGGCACGAACAACATCGACAGTTGCAACCGCACTTGACACGCGCCGAGCGTCGCCGGTCTGGCGGCGGTTTTCGGAGCGGGTGGCGGGACGAGTTCGTACCGCGAAATCGAAGGGTGCGAAGTGATCCTGCTGTGGGGTTCGAACGCGCGGGATACCCACCCGATCTTTTTCCACCACGTGCTGAAGGGCGTTCGTAACGGCGCGAAGTTGCACGTGGTTGATCCGCGGCGCACGAGTTCGGCGCAATGGGCCGATGTGTGGCTGGGGCTTGATGTGGGGAGCGATATTTCGCTGGCTAACGCCATGGGGCGCGAAATTATTGCGTCGGGTCTTGCAAACGAGAAATTCATCAAGCACGCGACGAGCGGATTGGAGGCTTACCGCGAGTGCGTGGAGAAATACACGCTGGAGCGAGCCGAACGCGAAACGGGCGTGCCGGCGGAAGTAATCCGGCGGACGGCGCACGCTTACGCGAAGGCCAAGAAAGCGCAAATTTGCTGGACGCTGGGGATTACAGAACATCACAACGCCGTGGACAACGTGGTGGCGCTAATCAACCTCGCGCTGCTAACGGGGCACGTCGGGAAATACGGCAGCGGCCTTAACCCATTGCGCGGGCAAAACAATGTGCAGGGCGGCGGCGACATGGGCGCGATCCCAGACCGCTTACCGGGGTTCCAGCACGTGGAGAACGCGGAACTGCGCGCGAAATTCGAGCGTGCCTGGAGCGCGAAGATTGACCCGAAACGCGGATTGCATTTGAGCGGTATGTTCGACGCCATGGAGCGCGGGGAATTGACGACGCTGTATGTGCTGGGAGAAAACCCGGTGGATTCGGAAGCAGACCGGCACCGCGCCGTGAAGCTGCTCGGCGGGTTGAAATTCATGGTGGTGCAGGATCTTTTTTATACGAAAACGGCGGAAATGGCGGATGTGATTCTGCCGGGGTCAGCGGGATGGTGCGAGACAGAAGGAACGGTGACGAGCAGCGAAAGGCGCGTTCAACGCGTACGCGCGGCAGTGCCTCTGCCCGAGGGCGTGCTGGATGACATGGAGATTATTTTTCAACTAGCGCGGCGGTTCGGGCATGACTGGGGGAAACCGGACGCTGAAGAAATTTGGGACGAGTTGCGCCGGTTGAGCCCGATGCATGGGGGCATGAGCTATCGGAGGCTTGAAGAACTCGGCGGGATTCAGTGGCCGTGTTATGACGAAGCGCATCCTGGCGAAATGTACTTGCACAGCCGGCTTTGGCAGGAACCGTTAATCGGCCCGCGCGCGCCGTTCCATGCGGTGGAATTCGAGCCGCCGGTCGACGAATTGAACGAGCAGTACCCGATTCGGTTGACGACGGGGCGTCATTTGGATTCTTTCAACACGGGTGCGCAGAGCGAGCGATATTCGTCTCCGCTGCGCCGTGATGCGACCATCGACCTTTCGCCTGAAGACGGCGAGCGCTATAAGGTCGGCGAAGGAGAAAAAGTCCGAGTCAGCTCGCGACGCGGATCAGTAGTTGCGCCGGTGCGCTTCGATCCGGGACTGCGGCCAGGGCTGGCATTTCTTTCCGTTCATTTTCACGAGCAGGTAGCGACAAACGATCTGACGATTGACGCGGTGGACCCCAAGTCTGGAACTTCTGAATTCAAAGCCACGGCGATCCGCATCGAGAAATACCGGGACAATTGAGTGGACCTGCATCTAACGAACGCAAAACCATCTGATGAAGAAAGAGCCGCTGTGGACGCACTGCTCGGCGAAGCGGAGAGCGGTTGGGACGGCGGCGCACGGCAGATCGAACGCGATGGCCGTGCGGCATTCGGTGGAGAGGAGGCGCGTTCTCGGCGCGACCTCTTGCTTCCCGTGCTGCATGCAATTCAAGAGCGGATCGGGTGGATCAGTCACGAAGCGCTCAATTACACATCGCTGCGATTGAACGTGGCGCCCGCTGAAGCGCATGGAGTTGCTTCGTTTTACGAAATGTTTTCGTTGTCGCCGCGACCTCCGGTGACGGCGCATGTGTGCGATGACATTGCCTGCATGACGCGCGGCGCTGGTGCGCTGTGCGCAGAACTGGAGAACGCACTGGGGTCGGCGGGAGCGCCGTGCGCAGGAGGGCAAGCGAGCTGGCAGCGGAGTGCGTGCCTGGGTCTTTGCGAGCGAGCGCCGGCAGCGTTGATTACCGCGGCAGGAAAAAATCCGCGCGAGTGCGTCCTGGCTCCTGCGACAACGAAAAGCATTTCCTCTGCTGTGCAAGATGCCGCGAATGGGAAACTTCCCTCTCAAGTTGACACGCTAAACGCAAAGCTTTCGGTCCCACAAGCGGGGCAAGCGCAACTGCGTTTGTTGCGACGCGTCGGACAGATCGATGCAACGAGTCTGGACGACCATCGGAGCACCGGCGGATACGAAGCGCTGCGGCGCGCGTTCGAGTGGGGCCCCGAGCGGGTCATCCGCGAAGTCATCGATTCGAAGTTGGTGGGACGCGGAGGCGCGGCATTTCCCACGGGGAAAAAATGGGAAGCCGTAAATTTGCAGCGGAATCTTGGCCGCCCGCATTACGTGATTTGCAACGCGGATGAATCGGAACCGGGAACATTTAAGGATCGCATCGTGATGGAGGGAGATCCGTTTGCGGTTCTCGAGGGCATGACCATTGCCGCGTTCGCGGTGGGTGCTCAGAAGGGCTACATCTACATTCGCGGTGAATATCCTTTGGCGACGGAGCGGCTGAGCCATGCGATCCGAGTCGCTCGCGAAAAGAAGCTTTTGGGCGACAACATTCTCGGAAGTGGATTTCGATTCGACATTGAAATTCGACGTGGCGCGGGAGCGTACATTTGCGGGGAAGAGACGGCGTTGTTCAATTCCATCGAAGGCTATCGCGGCGAACCGCGCAACAAACCGCCGTTTCCGACTCAGTCCGGATTATTTCGCCAGCCGACCGTAGTGAACAATGTCGAGACACTGATCAATGTTCCGGAAATTATTTTAGGCGGCGGCGCGGCTTATGCGCGCATCGGCACAGGAAATTCGGCGGGGTACCGATTGTTTTGCGTCTCGGGACATGTGATCCGTCCAGGAGTGTACGAAACGCCGTACGGGCCTACGCTGCGGCAGGTGATCGAGATGGCCGGTGGTGTGGGAGGAACCGGGCGTTTGCAGACGGTTCTGCTCGGCGGAGCGGCTGGCAGTTTTGTTTCGACGGCGGAACTGGACACGCCGTTGACCTTTGAAGGAACGCGTGCGATTGGAGCGACGCTCGGCTCCGGCGTCGTGATGCTGTTTGATGATTCCGTGGATTTGAAGCAGGTGCTGCTGCGCATTGCTGCGTTTTTTAGGAGCGAAACTTGCGGGCAATGCGTGCCATGCAGAGTCGGTACTGCTCGGCAAGAAGAGGCGCTTCAGCGGCTGGTGCGGCACCAAGCGATTGGGTCGGTCGCCGAAGAGAGCAACACTCTGCAAGAGATTGCACAGGCGATGCGCGATGCCTCGATTTGCGGTTTGGGGCAAACGGCATCCGGCGCGATTCTTTCGGCGATGAACCGATGGAGCCTTTTTTCATGAGCGAGCAGGCCCCAGCACCATCGCCATTGATCCCGATACCGCGAGCGCCGGTCCCGCAAATTCCGGCGGATGCCGCGTGCCGCGAGATTGAAATCACAATTGATGGCAAGCGCGTTACGGTTCCGGAAGGTGCGACAATTCTGGACGCGACGCGGAAACTCGCCATCGAGACTCCGACACTCTGTTACCTAGAAACGCTTACTCCGGTAAACACATGCCGCATCTGTGTGGTGGAACTGGAGGGATCGCGCACACTCGTTCCGGCTTGCTCGCGGAAGGCCGAGGCGGGCATGGTCGTGCACACGGATTCTGAACGCGTGCGACTGAGCCGCCGGCTCGTGCTGGAATTTCTCGCGTCGGCTGTGGACGTCTCGACCGCGCCAGCGATGCAAGGGTACATGAAGCGCTATGGCGCGCGGCCGGAGCGCTTCGGCCCTCGGGCTGAGACGGTGGCGCAACCCCCAAAAATCGACAATGAACTCTACATGCGCGACTACGCGAAGTGCATTCTTTGCTACAAGTGCGTGGAAGCTTGCGGTGTGGATGCGCAGAATACATTTGCGATTGGTGTCGCCGGGCGCGGCTTTTCCGCGCATATTTCAACGGAGTTTGATATTCCTCTTCCGGAGTCCGCTTGCGTCTATTGCGGCAATTGCATCGGCGTGTGTCCCACGGGCGCCCTGATGTTCAAGACCGAGTACGACATGCGCGCCGCTGGGACCTGGAACGAGACGCAGCAAGCGCGCACGGAAACGATCTGTCCGTATTGCGGTGTGGGCTGTGAACTCACGGTTCATGCGCAAGCGGGGCAAATCGTGAAAGTTTCTTCGCCGCTCGACCACTCCGTCACGCGGGGAAACTTGTGCATCAAAGGACGCTTCGGGTGGCAGTTCACCCAGATTAGGTGAAAGCGGGCTAGATGCCGCGCCAGTGAAGTCCTCAATCCCTTCGCATTCTTTGATTCACGATTCGCTTTCCAAGTCTCGAACAGTTCTCTTTTTCAACTTAGCGGGAATAAACCGAGTGATGCGGTGGGAACGCGCTGCTAGGTTGCGCTACTGCGAGTGGCTGACTAAGTGGTCGATGGGGGATGTGATGGGTGGTAAAGTGAGTGCTCTGGAATTCCTCCCGAGATGCTAAAGTGAATCTAAATTTTCGTATTCAGATATGTATAAATTTGTCGAGATGGGATGGTTCAGTTCTGATGGTACTAATACTAAATTCAACTACCTTTGTCCTCTAAGCTTCCACATTCTGTATGTGAATGGCAATTATCTATTGAATCTGGAATATTCCACCATCGCTGCATAAGCCCGGACTAAATTAGTTGGTTTATAACTCCGTTGTTTTCTAAGTGTTTAGAATTTATAAATTGGGTCTGTTCTTGGTATGGAAAGTGCGTACGCCTGCCAGCATCTGACTGACTGTGGTGGTCACCAGGTAATCGACTCGAGAAAGACAAAAAATCTGGCGGAGGTGTTCGTATGGGGCGAGCGCGCGGGACGATTTCGGGCATAATTTCTTTGTTGGTTGTTCTGCTACTGGCAGTGACAGTAACACAAGGGCAGATTCTGAGCGGTAAGATCACCGGTCTGGTCGTCGATCAGAGTGGAGCAGCCATTCCTGGGGCGCACGCGAAGGCAGTGGACCTTGGGACCAGCCATGAGTACATGGCGATTACAGCGGACAACGGCGAGTTTGTGATGGACCAACTTCCTTTTGGTTTCTATCACGTCACGGTGCAGGCCAGCGGGTTCTCCACCGCAGTTGTGGACCGTGTGCAGGTGAACGTATCGCAGACCTCGCACGTGAACGTCAATCTGACCGTGGCCGCGGTTGGCTCGGAAGTGATGGTTACCGCGGAGCAGGCGGTGGTACAGACCGATAGCGCCGAAATCAAGAACAGCATTGACCGCACGCAAATTCTGGATCTTCCGCTGCCCACGCGCAACCCTTTGGATCTAATCAACGGGATGGCGGGGATCGTAAAACCCGGTAACACGAGCGATTCGTTCGTGCACGGCATGCGCGGAAACGCGACCAACATCACGCAAGATGGGGTCAACGTCGCGGACAACACCGTCAAATCGAGCGCGTTTTTTGCCATTAGCGCCCCCACAGTTGATACCGTCGGTGAATTCAACGTCTCCGTCGCCGGTCAGGGAACAGACGCGGGCTTCGGCGCTGCTCAAATCACCATAGTGACCCAGCGCGGCCAGGACGCCCTGCACGGGTCAGTGTTCTGGTTCCAGCGCACCAGCTTCTTGAACGCCAACACCTATTTCAACAACGCCACCGGGATTCCGAGGCCCTTCCAGCTGCAGAACCGCATCGGCTACAACGTCGGCGGGCCGATCTATGTTCCCAAGATTTACAATGGAAAGCACAAGACTTGGTTTTTCAACGCCTTCGAAGCCTATCGGGAGCCGGTGAGCCGTGCGCGTCCGCGCCTGGTTCTTTCCGATGCCGCCCGCCTAGGCAACTTCACCTATAAACGGGCGGACAATGGACAATTGAATACCGTGAACCTGTTGACGCTGGGCACGATCGGCACTACGGGTCAGACGCCGGTGATCAACTCCGCGTACATGGGCTACTACAACGCGCTCGCGCCGCCCCCCAACGGCGACGCGGGCTGCACCGGTGGTGACGGCAACAATCTGCGCTGCTTTACGTGGAACGTGCCAGGATTTAATTACCAGAATCGATACACCGCTCGCCTCGACCATCAGTTGACCAAATCGCACTCGATCGAGTTCGTCTACAACCAAGCCAACTTTCGCACGACCAATGACTTCCTGAACACCATCGAGCAGTACTTCCCGAATTCGCCGGGCGGAGGTCAGGCATCGAAGCGCCAGGTGTTCACGTGGGCGTTTCACTCTGCCTTTGGCAGCAACAAGGCTAATACCGCGCGCTTTGGCCTTCAACGCGCTCCGGTGACCTTCACCATTGCGGACAGTTTCGCGGGAACCAAAGGTCTCCAAGTGGCTGTGCCGAATTCGTTTTCGATCACGGCCGGCGGGACGCTCTTCGAGCCTAGCATCGTCTCGACGAACCTCCCGCAGGGACGCAACACGCCGGTGCGTCAGATTACCGATAATTTCAGCTGGGTAAAGGGCCACCACAATATGCAGTTCACAGGCGAGTGGCGCTGGATTCTGTCCAACAACTTCTTTTTCAACACCATTCCGCAATTGATCCAGTTGGGAAACAACTCTAACAACCCGGATGGACTTGTTAAGACCTCGTTCCCCGGCGGCATCAGTGGCGGAGACTTGACGAACGCATCCAGAGTTTTCGACCTGGTCACCGGCCTGCTTGGGTCGACGTCAGAAGGCTTCAACCATACTTCGCCGACTTCCGGATTCATCCCGGGCACACCTCGCCTCACCACGCCGTCTCAACAAAACTTTGCTGGTTCCTTCCAGGATAACTGGAAGTTTCGACCTGGTCTGACGTTGCAATACGGTCTGCGCTGGGAGTTCCAGGGACCGTTTGACCTGCGCAACAAACTGATTCTCCAGCCCGATGACCGCGTCGGTGCAGTATTTGGACCGGCTGGTCCGGGTAATTTCTTCAATGTGCTCAACACTCCTGTTGTCTCCGATGTGTTGTTCAACTTCGCGGGAACCAACAACGGCAAGCCGCTGTACAACAAACAGTGGACCAACTTCGCGCCGACAGTAGGTTTTGCCTGGGATCCATTCAATAAGGGCAAGACCGCCATCCGCGGCGGTTTTGCAATGTACTACACGCAGGACGGATTTACGCTCTTTGCGCCGTCGTCAACCGGCAACAACGGGTTGTTCACCGTCGCGACCAACACCGTCCCGACGGGTGTCTTTGATCCGGCCGCGTTTCCGACCCTGAAAACCCCGGCGGACCAATTCCCCGTGTCGGAGAAGACGGTTTTCGCCCAAAACGGTGGCAGCAATACGATCAACGTGTTCAAGCAAAACCTGTCGGTACCGTACGTACTCGAGTGGCACCTTGCCGTGCAGCGAGAAACTGCGGCCAGAATTACAGTAGAGGCGCGTTATGTGGGCAATCATGGCGTAAAGCTATATAGAACCTCTAATTTTAACGAACTGAATATCCTAAATAATCCGTGGACTGATGCGAGTGGCAACAACGTGGCCAACGTGTTGACCGAATTCAACGATGCCTCCAATAATCTGGCAATCTGCCAGGCCAATGCAGCGGCTTGCATGGCGGCGCAAGCCGCTGCCGGAATTACAACCACTCCGACCACTAGTCTGACTGCTAATAACTTCGGTTTCTGGGGGCTGCCGGGTCAGACGCAGTTGCCGATCATCAATACTCTGTTCCAGGGTCTCAGCCTCGGTTCGACCCGAGGGTTCGCCAACTCGGCGTTCGTAACCGCGCTGACGCCATCCCAAGGCTTAAACCTGGGCAGCATGTTTAACACCTTGCGGACATCTCCCACTTATGCCGCCAACCGCGCGCTTTTCCCGCTGAACTTTTTCGTGCCCATGCCGTGGGCCAGCACCGCGAACTTCGTGGACAATAGCAGCTATTCCAGCTACCACGGGTTGGAACTGGAGGCGCGGCGGCGCTTTTCGAGCGGCGTATACTTTATAGCGAACTATACGTTCAGCAAGACATTGGGAGACTTCCGCTCCCTCAGCAGCCAGACGGAAGGCCAAGTCTATCGCTCGATTGCTGACCGGGCTTTGGACAAGAGCCGCGCGGCCTTCGACGTAACCCACAATGTGTCCGGAACCGTCCTCTTTCCACTCCCGTTCGGCAAGGGTCACAGGCTGCTGGGCCATGTCAACGCTTTTGAGGACTTAATCATCGGCGGCTGGAACTTGCAGGGCTTGACGCGGTGGAGCACGGGTGCGCCGTACACGATATCGTCAGGGCGCTTCCCGAACGGCGGCGGCCTCGGTGCAACCAATGTGCCGGAGAGCGCTATGCTGAGGAATATGTCGATGAGTCAGTTCCAGGGCCAGCTCGGCGTCTTTAAGACTCCCGCGGGCGTCTTTTTCATCAACCCGAACTCCGGATTGATCACCATTAACGGCGCGGCCAGCAGACCGGTACTCTGCACGCCAGGCCAGACAACCCCTTGCTTCGACTTCCCGGCTGCTGGACAGTTTGGCAACACTCCGTTCAACGGGTGGAATGGGCCCGGCATCTTCAATCAGGACCTCAGCGTCATTAAGCGGACCAATATCCCTAAGATCAGCGAGCACTTCAACTTCGAGATCCGTCTAGAGGCATTCAACGCGTTCAACCACCCCAGCTTCCAGACGCCAGCGGCTGGAAACACCAGCTTGCTCAGCACGTCGTTCGGCCAGTTGACCAGCGTGGTGGATACGGTCCGCGGTGGCGGTGTGAACTCCCGCGTCGTACAGTGGGCTGTTCGCGTAAACTTCTAAGATACATTTGGGCCGCTGAAAAGCAATCCGCCGCACGCGTGGCTCTAAGTGAGCGGGCCGCGCTTGCTTGGGTTAGCGTTCGTCGCCGAAGCGTTTGATGTCTTCGGGGCCTTCGCGGAGAGGGCCGACGTTGCGGCCCTGGACGAGTTCGCGAATCTGCTCGACGATGTCGGGATTCGCGAGCGTGGTGATGTCGCCGGTCTCCATGTGATTGGAGATGGCGGCCAGGACGCGGCGCATGATCTTCCCGGAGCGGGTCTTGGGCATGTCCGGAACGATGTGGACGGTCTTCGGTCGCGCGATTTTGCCGATCATCGTTTCAATCGTGGAGACAACTTTGTCCTGGATGGCTTTGGTCGTGGGAACGCCGGGCTTCAGGGAAATGTAGACGACCGGGACGCGCCCTTTGACTTCATCCACCACGGGAACAACGGCGGCTTCGGAGATTTCCCCAATCGTGAGGCAGGCGGATTCGACTTCCTTGGTGCCGAGGCGGTGGCCGGCGACGTTGATGACATCATCCACCCGGCCGAGAATGCGGTAGTAGCCGTCGGCGGGGAGCACGGCGCCGTCCGCAGCGTAGTAAGGCCAATCGCGCCAGTTCTTGCTCTTGGGATTCTTGTTGTACTTTTTGTAGTACTGATTGACGAAACGCTGGGG
>WNFI01002530.1_pt1 | contig 24660 bp, 20 predicted proteins | sample 5400471 | NCBI WGS metagenome assembly WNFI01 (sample SAMN13153348, study PRJNA577476) | soil metagenome | isolation source: 100 cm saprolite on Douglas fir-dominated hillslope | place: USA:California | collected 2013-09-17 | reverse complement strand
CGCCGAAGAGGCCCTGCAGAAATATGGGTACCGGCCGGAGTTTCGACGTGAACTCAAACGCTTTGCCTCGTTCGCCATCGGTTTCTCATTCATTTCCATGACCGCGTAAGCTTACCAATTCCCATATTATTGCATGTATATAAGCTCTCATCTGCTCTGCACGTCATAAGGCCATTGTTACCTATGAAAATAGGGAGCGTGTACTCTTGTATGGCGTGCCAGTCGTTGAAACAAACATCATATGGAAACACGTTACTGCTATCGTCTCTGTGTCTCCTGAGTTTTAATTCTGAGGCAAGAGTACGAATTGCTACCCATGATCTATTAGGAAGCATAGTTAATAATTTTCGTCTGGTTGCTGTTTCGTAGTAGTCGTGTAAGATAATTCGTTCTTCGTCTGTCCATGTTATAGAGGGGTTGCCCTCTGTTCGGATACAAACGATTTCATCACTTCCCCATACTGGATCTCTCCAAGTGATTGTCAATTTCCAGATACGCGGTGAGATGGTATCTAGGACAATGGCGGTAGAGAATATTTCTACTATGTCGTACAGTTCTTCGACGCTCTGTCTCCAAGTTCACGTAAAAGATCGTGATACTCTACCATTTGCGCCGCGTAGGTGTCGGGCTTTTTCCCTCTCAACTTCTCAAGCCGTGTCTCAAGTCGGGTCTTCTCTACGGTATATTTTGTTATTTCATCGGTGAGAAACTTAATAAGCTTTTTCAAGGTTTCATCTCGCGCTTTTTGTTCCTCTTCGTTCACTGTCTGTGTTTCTTCTTCGTCCTCTTCCCCTTCTTTCACAATGGCAAGGCGTTTGAGAAGCTTTGTTATTTTTCGCTCACATGCTTGTATTTGCTCGGTGATTTCTTTTACTTCGGCTTCTGTATTGCCCTGTGCTTCTTCTTCTGTTTTTGCGTAATCGTCAAAGTCTTTTGTCTGCCAGAGGTGTTGTAAAAGAGCTTGCCAGAACACGCTATCTACCATATCAGTTGCAAGCATGTACTTTGCTCCCCCTGAATACCCGTTTTCGCGTTTTCTAAATGCATAGAGGTACTTTCCGGTTCTAAAGTTTTTCGCGTTATATTGCGGCTGCACTCGGACAACGTAAGCAGGATCGCCGGAGGTAACAGTGAGTTTTAAAATTGCCGGACATGGCGGGCTGTCTAGCTGTGTGTAACGTCTTGGTTTCTGTCCTATCGTTTCTTCGTTTTTTGTGCCGTCAATATTGTAGGGGCTTCGTTGCCGGAACACATGCCAGAATAATTCTTCTTGCCGCTCAACAGGGATGATAGCTTGATGGTTTATCACTGGTCTACCTGTCTCATCTACCAGGATTTTATTGTCGTATATCCACCAGCCAATATATACAGGGTTGGTGAGGAGGCGTACCATTGTACTCAAGCTCATGGTGTATCCCTTTGGTACTTTCTTGAGCTTGCACTTTGCTATTATTTCAGGGTCTACCCACGTTTCAAAGTCTGGAAACATAAAGGGTAAGCTGTCGTACTCTCGGTGTAAGGCCATGAGGTTATCATTTAGCTCTCGGTAGCGTTCAAACATGCGTAAGATAATAGGTTGCCAGGGCATATAGCGGGTGTATTTGCGAAAAGTCGGGCTGTGCTTGTCTCTATCAACAATGTAGCCAGGGGGCAAGTTTCCCCCTGCCCATCTGCCTGTTTCCCCTAGATAGTCTTTTGCTCCTATCATGCGCTTGTATACCTGATACTCTAGGTACTCCCACGCTTGGACGCACTTATCACGAAAACTTTTGATGCAATAGCTGTCTGAGAAGTCGTACACCATTTCTGGTGTGATAACTAACACATGGTACTTCTCGCAAATTTCCATAAATTTGCTGTATTCTGTTCCCCACTTATCACGAAAGAGCCTATCGACATTCACGGCAATAACGGCTCTTACTTCCCCGTTTATTATCCACTGTAACATCTGCTTAAATGCCGGTCTGTCTTCCATGCGAAGCGTTCCTGAAAGTTCCATGTCGTCTTTTGGGTGTCGTACCTGGGTTTGCTTCCATCCTAACCGTAACGCTAAATTCCATAATTCGCCGTCTTCTTTTAGCTGTAACTCTGAACTAACGTTTCCCCGTTGTCCTGGTGTTGATATTCGAGGGTAGATAACACAATCAAACGTTGTAGGAAGTTTGGGGGCTTGTCCCCATAGCCCTATATGGAACTGTTTGTTTTTATCCTCTGCCGGTTGGTAGTTTCTTGTCATGTTACTTACTCCTTGTTCGCTGCATGACTTGTCTAGCAATCATTTGATACGCTTGTTCGCAATTGAACCGGAACTGCTTTACATGAACGGGGTTTGTAAAATCGTAGGTTGCAACTGGTGTGTAGATTATCGCGTGATGCTCTATGCATACATGGATAAAGTTGGTTAGCTCTGTAGCATCTATGCCACGAAACAAACGGGTTTCATCTGCAACAAGAATAGCTTGCATTGTGCCGTTTGTTATGGCGTGCAGTATTGTTGCTAACCCTACCCGTTCATCAATGGGGCTGTTGCCAGGTTTGCCGTTATCTTCAAACACAAAGATATGTGTATCTTCGTATCCGAGTTCATGAGCAAGTCTCATGAGGTCATGCGGCGGGAGGGTTTGTTTCTCTGTTCGTTTTTCTTGTGTTGCTACCCTTGCGTAAATTGCTACGTTTCCGGTTGCGGGTAACTGCTGGTTGCCGGTTGGTTGTTGGTTCGTCATTTGTGGTACTCTCCTTTTCGGTAGGTGCTTTTTCCTGGTAGATACGCGAGGCTGCTATACGAAACAAACGACACGCTTTTGCATAGTAGTCTTCTGGTAACATTACTTACCCCCATTTCTACAGGTAGAACCCTGCGGGGGATGTTTCGTTACGGTGGTTTTTTGGGGCATGAAAAGCTCTCTCCTGTTCTCGGAGAGAGAAAGTTAAGAGGTCTGTTCGGTGAGTAGTACCTGTGTATGTTATACCATAAAATTCTTGTGCTTTTCAATCTCTTTACCTTCGCTCTTTCATGATCTCTCGGTCTAAAAACTTTCGTTCCAATTTTCCTTCTATGATCTCCGTCGTCCTTGCCATATATGGATGTTTGGATTGCTTACCAGTTGAAGGCACTGATCCATAAGCCGCCACAACCTTCGCCTACTGGTATTTGTGATCTGGTTGTACCAGTAGTACCTAATCTTGTTGTCGCGGTTTACTACTATGCCTTCCGGCAAAGAAATGAGTCGAGCATCGTGTCCTCTCGGTTCTATCATGTTCTCACCTGCCTTGTATATCCTCGTCTAGCAGCATTGTCTTGTATCTCTGTTGTCGTACCCTGGCTAAAATCCACAACAACATAACGCCCTTGCTGGTCATCCTCAGCCCGTACCCATTGCCGTCTAGTGCCTCTATAGTGAGTGATACTCAAACCCTGCTGCCGCATTGCTTCGATCTGGTCAACTGCCTTTTCATCAGCCATTGGGTTAATAGAGATAATTGCGTTGCCATACCCGATAAAGCCCATGAGCGGTTTCAAAATACGTTCTGTACGAACAGTAAAATCTTTTGGGTACTGAAACCCTGCTGCTTGCATCCGTTCCTTTGCATTTTTCGCTTGCTCTAACATAAAAACCTCTGCGAGTATAACAAATTGATAGAGTTATATTCCCGCAATAATGACAAGGTGAATATACAGAGTGTCTTTTGGTAACTTGGTATCATCTGACCATTGTATTGATGCCCGCTCTATGCCTGGTAGTGCTGAAAGAAGCTGCATAGCGTTTTCTTTTGTTTTTCCTGCAATGAGTTTTTTAATATATTGCTGCTCCTGGGTGGCAAGCGCATAGACCCATAGACCTTGAGCATTGAAAGATACAACTACTTTTTTGTTTTGCGCTGAGGCTGTTGTTACGCTTACCTGTGGATCTCCAAGTTCGCTATAACCAGTTCCTAACTTTTTCTCTTCCTGGATGATGAGAAGCTGCATAGCTCTGGTTTCTACTTGCAGTGAATTGTAGGCTACTGCGCTGCAAGTCTCTGACACGGTTACTTTTACCTGGGTTGCTTCCTGTCCTGTCTGGTGATCGGCGGTGGTTGTTGGTGTGCAAGGGAGAGCAACGAAAGACTCATTACTTTTTAATTGTCCTGTCAATGCTCCCTGCATACTTTGAACTAAGCTCGTCTTGAGCGTTGCGGCTATAGTGGCTATATCGCTTTTTGTAACGGTTCTAAAATCCCGCTCATCCTGGCCGCCACTAAATGAAGTCGTATTAACTGCTTTTATTGCTGTCTCGCAACAAGGTTGATTAATGTCTCCTGCTGGTATATTGCCGTTACTGCCAGGTGTAACCGCATGTGCTGAAACGGTAGCCTGTCCTAACATCGGTGGTATACTTTGACTCTCTGGTGGGATATTTGCGTCCTGCTCGGTTGCTATTTGCTCTCCACTATTCCCCGTTAATATCGTGCCTGCTGCTACGGTTTGTTGTGAGAATAAGCCATTGTAAAAGGTGATGTATCCTTGCGCTTGTCGTGCGTCTTGATGCCCTTTTCCTGTTGCCTGAGTTTCAGCTTCCTGGCTTATGGTTATTGGTGAGAGTATCCGCCCTAGTTGGAGCGTTCCGGTTACTGTTACCTGCTGTGATTTTGGAATAATGATGATTGTTGCTATCGGAGGGTTAAAGAATATGTAAAGTTGAAATATGATACAGGAAAGCGGAATAAGGACACTGAGGAATAAAACGCCTATTACCACTGGATCGAGGACGTTCTTTGGGGGCTGTGTATATATTGGTTCTGTGTCTTCATCTTCTATCGGGGTTCTGGTGAAAAGCACTCCCCCGCCCGCTACAGGGTACACATGAATAATTTCCCGTTCTTCTCCGTCTGGTTCGTCGTCCTTTTCCCCTGTTCCTGCTGGCGTATCAAGGACATGAATAACCTCTTGAATGTTTGCGGTGAGATCGTACTGGTCGTGGTCTTTACTCATGGCTGCCTCTCTCGGTTTTTGGGGGGATTGCTCCCCCCTGGTTTGTCTTACAAGCTGACGTGTTCACCCGGCTTGAGCGGTCTAAATTGTCCGTTTTGGTTGATATAAACAACGGTTTGGTCTTGAATATGGATTTCCATATCCAAGAGGCCATCATTGTTCACGTCTTTAAACGTCAAGGTTACGGGGGTCAAGTCCTGGCCGTCTCCAAACAAGGTGGTTATGTTATATATCCTTGCTTTTGAACTATCCCCCCCTGGCAGTTCAATAACGATAATGTGCCGGTTTAGGTTCACGGCTATGAAGTGTGTAGGATTGGTAGCACTGTCGCCGTGTCCTACAACCGTATCTATCTGAAACGTGCGCGGACGGGTATAATGCCAGTCGTCAAGGGTTGTCTTCCCCCATGTAGAAACGAAGCTTATCCCTACCCACAAAAAAAACATCACGATCATACCCGCGCCTAGCCATACAAGCGGGTGAAAGTGAACGCGGGTATGTCCTTTTCGTGGTCGTGGTCTTGGCCGTTCTGTTTCCTCATCTTCGTCAATGTCGTTTGTGTAAACTACTCGTTGTCCTTGCGTGGCTGCTTGAGCGGTTGCGCTCTTTCTTCGCGGAATGTGCTGTACTTGATCGGGGTGAAACTGGTATTGCACATCGTTGGTGGGGATACCTGCATTTGTGTGTGCTGCGGGTCGGTTACGTTGTCTTGCTTCTTCCCGCGCTTGATGCCTTGCTTGACGCGCTAATTCAGCACTATCATAATTCTTTCGTGGCAATACCTGGGCGGTGCGTGTGGTTCCCGGCTGTCTTTGTTTTATTGGAAGTTCCCCGTCAACATAGGAATAACCGCGTTGCGTTGGATCATACGGCATGTTGCACCGCGCTTTCTCCGTGCCTCTCGCACAAAATAGCTACAGCCGTTTCATCCGTTGGATGCCTTTTTGTGCAACGAGGACAAAATATCCGCGCTCCGCATGACATACAGGTGGTACAACCTGCCAGGTCAAAATGATTAAGCGTATGTCCGAAAATATTGCAGTCGTCGCCGTCTGTTATCGAGTACGGTGTTTTTGCTTTCGGTTGTCGGTTCTTTCTTTTCCTGTGGCGGCGGGTTTTGTTCTCTCCCCATAATGTTTGTGTCATCTCTCCCCCCTTACAATGTCCTGCCGGAAATATATTCGCTGGCCTCAAACTCTGTCATCAGCCCGTCATGTACCCATTGTTGCACGCGCTCTAGTGCTTCCTGGTTGTTTTTGCATGAACAGGCAGGATCGTAGCAGAAAGGTTTATCCGGTGTGTGTACGGTCGTGTCAATTCTGGCTGGCGTGTGGGATGTTCGCCGTGTACCAGGCATCCGTTGCAGATCAAACTCGTTTTCTTCCCGAAATGGATGGTGCATATCTTACCTCGCTTCATTGACGGATGCAGGCTTTTGTGGCATACTGTGAGTAGACCTTTAGCCTGTCCTGACAGCACAAAAGTAGCATGACGCTACCTTTGTGCTGCTACAGTGTAAAAACTGCACTACGGGGACGGTACATTTTATGTTTTGTGCTGCGCGTACTTGCTAGGTTGTGGCAACACTCAACATCAGAAGAAAAGGTCTAAACGGGGACGCATGGGCTTTTTGCCTGTGCGTTTCTTGGCATCACCACCTTTCAAGGTAGCCGGATGGTCTTAGTCTATAAAGTTCACTTCATCAAAGTCTTTGTACGTGATCTCTTCACCTAAGCCCTCTGATAAAGCCCTGGCAATCTTGCTTGCCGTCGCTTTATATATCCGCTTGCCCGCTATTGCATCATTGTACGTTCCCATATCAATATCTGCCGCACGAGCCAGCTTTGCCTTTGACCATCCAAGTCTCAAACGGTACTCTTCGATAGTCATTCCTACGAACTCCAAGAAAAATTATAGGCTCAATGTAGAGTGTGCCATATCAACCATAAGGAAGTCAAGGGGTTCCTCTAGGAAAATTATGGTTAGTGGAAAAATTCATACTATGCAGAGTGAAGAAATAGAACAAAAATTCTAAATGTTTATTTTACCGTCCTGGGGGTTGTGTTATTCTGATGGTTGATCTTCTGTTTGGTTTCCCTGTTTCGCCTCTCCTAACTTCTTCATAAGTTCGTGTAAATTAGAACTGGGGGTGGGTGCAACAAGATCGCGTCTTCCAGACGTTGTAAATTGGTTCGGTGAAACGTTCTGGCTATTATTCTCTGATTGTGCGGCTTTCTGCTCTTCTCGCGCATTTTCCCAACGTCGTAAATTAGCTTCTGTGAGACGTTGCCTATGTGTTTCAGAAAACTCTATTTTCCCTGTCTCTTCATTTCTATGCGATTGCTGAAACTGTTCTAAATTCTTTTGTCGTCTCTGTGCTGTTATAGTGCGTAACGCATTAGCAGGATTATTATTATATTCTGCTCGATCTTCCTCTCGTAACGCAAAAAAAGCAATGTCCATAGCTGAATGGAGTAGTTCAGTTGAGCGTGATCTACTTAATCCTATTTCTTTACCTATATCTTCTGTTGATTTCTCGGTAGTTAAGTAGGTTTGTAACATTCTTCCGCGTCGAGGATCGACTTGTCCAAGTCGCTCATAAGCTCCCGCATCTTTAAGTTGCTGGTGCAACTTCATAGCAGGTGTAGGTTCTACTGGTGGTTTTACTCCTTGTATCGACCCTTCCAACCCCATATCATCGCTTTGTAGTATACCAGAACGGCTGCGGGAGTCAAGATTTCCGCGTCTTTTAGGTGCTACCGTACCCGTATCAATTGGGTTCGATGAAACATTCCCGCTCTTGTTCCCAAATGGGTTTATGTTATTATTACCTTCTAAATTTCCGCTTAATTTCCCCAATTTCCCGATCCTCTGGTATGTAGGGTATCACCAAGTTTCTATGTCTGCACCTAAAAAGCTTGACATACGCAAAACTACAGGTTACAATCACATTAGTCGCAATGATGTCGGACATTAATGCGATATTCAGAACCTGAGTAGTTGTTTGGATACGCTATTTGATTTTCTTAACTAACATAGTACAATCTTCATCTTATCTTCGTCAAGGCGTAGCGCGTCCTTCGTAGGTCTAAATAGTAAGCAAGCAGAAAGTGAGAAAGAGAAAGTTATAAATGGTTGCTAGTGTAGCGTCTTACTCACGCCACACTAGCGGTGAGTAACCTAGCTGATAGCATCGGTAGCCCACTAGATTTTATCACATCACATGGGCTACCCGTTCAATTTTCGTCCACATCACGTAAAGGAGTAGCCCTGTGGCGTCTCAACACAAAAAACTAACTAACGCTTACTATTGGCTGCGTAACATCGTACCGTATATTGTTTTCCTGCTGATTATAACTTCCTGCGGGCTTCCTGGTCTTGACACGTCGGATCAAAAGAAACCTGACCCGATGCCAACGCGCAATATTGCAAGCTATACCGTAGCTAGGGAATTGCAATATTGCGCTGATACCTACCCCTTAGTGCCTGACAGCCTGTTTAAGTCTGCTACGGCTCTGGTCGCCGATATGCTCGATAGTCCTGGTTCGGTCAATGTCAATGAGGGTCAAATATCGGTGTTTGTTTCATATATCGTCGGGTCAGATAGTTACTTGAAAGATGCGTTTTCCTGGTCTGTAGACGCGATACCTAACGATCCACCTATGCCACTTCTTACCCCTACGCCTAATGCGACAAAGGTCAAAGGTAGTTCATACGATGTAGCAAACGCGCAGTCTACAGCACAAGCGGCTAATGATGCAATCTCAAGTAGTTACTACTCGCAACTAAACGCAAACCATGCGTTACTTGCGTCTGCCCGCGCTACGATGAAACGGTACACGTCAAGGCTTCGCTCCCTCTCAAATATCAATTCTCCCTCTCCTGAAGATGTCGGGGGCTGTTTACTGAGCGCGTCTACTCGTATGGCCGGATTTCAAGGCCGGAAAACTATCATCCTCTCAAGCCCGTTAGCTGAAGATGCAAGTACCTTGCCCTTTATTGACCTCTCTGGAATTTCCATCGAGGTTATCAATTGGAATTGTGTGTTTAGTAGCGCGTCTGCCTGTATTGCCTCTCGTAACGCTTGGAACGCTAGACTACGCAGCTTCGGCGCGGTAGTGTCTATTCGAGATCCGCAAGCAAGCCAGGTCGTGAAACCTACGTTCTAGTTAAGGAGAATTGCAATGTACCACCTATCCCCTGTTGTGGTTGGTGTCCTTGTAGTTGTAGCAGCGTTAATACTGCTCTACCTGGTAGCGCGTAGATTTAAAAAATTTGGACACGCGCTTGCGTTCGTCTGCGCTGTCGGGGGGCGCGTCCTGGTTACTCTGTCCTACCATATGGCTGCTGCGGCTGCATACTGCCATAGAGCGTGTGAAACTGCCCTGAAAAGTATCAATGATAGTGGTGAGTGGACTATGCGCGATTTCTTGGAAAAACTCCAAGATTTCTCAGTGGGCTTCCTGGTGATTTTCGGTGAGGCTGTTCAAGTAACTGAGGTCTTGCCTTCAATGTTCCAGGCTGCTGTAGTAAGTTTACCGCCAATTTTTGAGCTTTCATCAGCCGCGCTATTCATTTTGACAAGCATTATGTTTGCCGAAACCGCGTTCAATGCCTGGCGTGGCGTTGGGTTGTTTCGTGGCAAGGGTAATCTTTCGCGCTTTATTGTCGGCTTCCTGGCTGTGATTCTGGCGGTTTTTAGCTGCGTAGTGAACTACTACTTCTACGTTTACAGGGGTAAAATCTTAGCGCATCAGCCTGTAACGGGCATGACCCTGTATATCATGGGCGGTTTAGGTCTTGAAGTGTCGGCGGTTGCTCCGTTTTGCTACCTTGCCGTGAAAGAGGGTAGCCCTGCTGTGGTTGCTACGTTGCTGTGGTGTGCGGAAAAGACATTTCAGGCTATCCATGCCATAGCTACCTTTGTTCCTGATTTTCTGGATACCCTGGCGTTACACCTGTCCGGCGGAACAATCGGGGTATACGGAAAGCAGATTGAACGCGATCCGCACAAGTACCCGTCTCTTTTTGGCAAGTCTCCCACTTTACAACCTGGTCAAACTCGCATTGTAGAACTGCCCGAACATGCTGCATCCATTGACGCTGATACTGACGACGTACAGATTTTTCCTGTACTTACCCCTGAATTGGAGGAAAAAATGAGTAAGCCTGACAACGTTTCTATTGTCTTCGTAGGGCTTTATGGCTCAAGACTTCGGCCTTTTGTGGTTCACAAAATTGACGAGCTGGCCGCAAAAGATAGCATCCGAACAAGTGGCTATCTTGATTTTTCAATTAACCACATCAATACCGCTATCCCTGGCATTGTGGACATTTCCTTGTCTCACCCTGAGCGGATAGCCTCAACCTTGCATGGCAAAAATGAGGGCGATACCTACCAAACAGCGTTAAACCGTCTTGGTGACAGGCTGGTAGAACCTCACCTGTCTTCACGCGCTCACCCTTCAGTATTGAACTTTGTCATTGACTGCCGGTTGCTGGTGTATGCCGTTGAGATGCTTGAGTCTGTAAAACGGAGACTACCCCTATACAGCCTGGTAGTCTATACCTCTGTCTCTGACCTTGACGCGCAAAATATCACCGTTCATACCGGATTGGTAGACTGTCAAAGCTTGTGGGCTGAGGACATTATAGAAACGGTCTTTGTAACCTCTCCCCGCTCCGGTTTTGCTTCTCGGTATGGTGAGGAAACACAGTTAAACTTTACTGCTCAAGCCCTGGTTTCGTTGATACTTGGTCATCGGCATAACCTGAGCAACAGGAGCTATACAAACGTGCTGCAAGAACTTCATAGTCTCAGCCCGTTTACTACCATGAGTTTTGCATCTGCGCCGGTAGCCCTGGGGTCTGTCCCCAAACGCATAAAGTGGATACCTGGCGTATCCGGTTCAGCCGGTGCTCATGCTGGTGATTTTTCAGACATCATTTTACAGGCCAGAAACGTAGCAACCAGTGTCATAAATGACCCTGATACCCGCGCTTTTGACGCTGAGGTGAGTGCTGAAACCTCATGTATGGTACTGTTTAACACACCCATACAGTTGAATGATCCGCGCTTCAATGAGTTTAGCCGTGATATGGCGTTGTGGACTCAAGCAAACTTCCCCTTTGCTTCAAGTCTCACTGTTCGGGGGAACGGGACGGCGTATCCTCACCATTTGGGAAGTCGCTTTCTGGTGCAAGCCTCTTGCATCTATCCCTTGCAACCTGGCTCGTACCCTCGTCTGCAACCGGCAAAAAGTGTAAAAATTACACCCTTGTATCCGGTACATCCTGCAACCTCTCTTGAGCCGCTTCATAGTAACGGTGCTGGCACCGCACAAGAGCAAAAGAGAGAAGTGAAGCAAACAAAGGCCGTTACACCTGCTCGGCAAAAGAAAGCTGCAAGGCGTGTCGTAGTGCGGAAAAACACTAACAAACAGGCAAAATAAGGAGGGGGTATGTACGAGATTAGACGGTCTTCTGACTTCGGCGGCGGTCTTGTCGGTGCTGTGCTGGTTCTGGTGCTTCTTGGCGCGTTTCTCTCAGTCGTAGCTGTCGCGTTTGTGGTACGTACCTTTGTCAAGTACCCAGGTCAACAACGTAAACCGCTTTGGATTGCCCTGGCTGTCTGCGTTGGGTGTTCCATTGGCGCGGGGGTTGTCTACCTACTCACGAAATTTGACGGCTCTCCTGCGCTGGTAGGTATTGGTGTCGCGGTTCTGCTCATTACCTGCTTTGCGGTAGACCTGAAAAACCGCGACACGTTACTTCGTGAGAACACCAGTTTGATTGACTCGGTTCTCAAAAGTTCGTGGTGGGGATCTGAGGATAAACCACGACAGGAGCAAGAACGTGAGCAAGTTGCAGCATGACCGCATACATAATTGTGTGTGTGGAAAACCGCTTCCTGCTCATTCAGGTAAGGGAAGAAAAAAGCGGTTTTGCTCTGCTGCGTGCAAACAATCTCAATATCGTAACAGGCTGGTTGTAAAACGTAACGCGAAACATTCAGTAAGGTACTTACTCAATTCTGTTGAGCAAGTACCTTCTTTGCAATTAGTATTGCAGTCTGGCGGTATTTGCCAGGGTGAAGCGTATAATGTGCTGAAAACATTTCCTGATAATTGCATTGATATGGTCATGACAAGCCCTCCCTATTGGGCGTTGCGTGATTATGGCGTTGAGGGTCAGTTAGGACTAGAAAATACGTCTGAAGAATATATTTTAAAACTCTGCGATATTTTTGACGAAGTAAAGCGGGTGTTGAAAGACACTGGATCGTGTTGGGTTAATTTAGGAGATACGTACTCTGGCAGTAGCAATGGTAGCAACGATTATAGAGAACAAGATGGACTAGGAGCAACGCCGCTTTTACGCTATAAAGGACAAGCATCAAGGAAAACATGCCCTCCTAATAAATCCCTCTGCCTAATCCCTTTTCGCTTTGCCATTGAAATGGTCAATAGAGGCTGGATACTTCGCAATACAATTATCTGGCACAAACCAAATTGTACGCCCAAAAGCATGAAAGATCGCTTCACCGATGACTTTGAATATCTCTTTTTCTTTGTCAAGAGCAAGAAATATTATTTCGAGCAGCAGTTTGAACCATATACAGAACCCCTTAACCGTTGGGGCGGTGAGACATTTAGAAATTCAAGCCATAAGTATATTGATATAGGTGAAAAGAAATTAGGTAAGTTTGGTGCAACTTCCATGTTTCGCAAAGGACGGCCAGTTCGACCAAACCCTTTGGGAAGAAATAAACGCTGTGTTTGGTCAATTCCAACAAAACCATATCCAGGTGCTCATTTTGCTGTTTACCCTAACAAACTTTGCGAAACACCTATTAAGGCGGGCTGTCCACCTGGCGGTATCGTCCTTGATCCGTTTATGGGTAGCGGTACAACGTGTGTAGCAGCTTCTCAGTTAGGGCGGCGGTATATTGGAATAGAGCTAAATGAGGAATATGTGAACTTAGCGCAACAAAGACTAGATCAAGCATCGTAACCCTAAAACAAGGAGATTTCACCATGTCTCAGCTATCATTACCATTAGGTCATACTGTCGAGGGTAACAAACTTGTTGTCCTCGATGGGTTTAATTTTGAACGGCATAAACACATCATCGGTATTTCCGGTAGTGGTAAAAGCTCGTTTATTGCCTCTATTGTTGTGTTTTTACTGCGTCAAGGTATCTCTTTTTGTCTTATTGACCCGCACGGCGATCTGGCAAAACTCATCATTTCCTTACTTGCCTCTAGTGATTTTTATAGCAATCCCCGCGCGTATGATCGTTTGTGGCTTGTGGACTACTCCCGTTCTGATGCTGCGATTGCGTGGAATGTTTTAAAGCAGGATCATATTGATAATTACAAAGTGGCTAGTAACCTCGTCGAAGCAGTACACCGCGCTTTTCCCACTTCCAGCAATGCGACAACCGCGCTTGATAATACGATTGAGTATTCTGCGTTTGTCCTGGCGGAGTGCGGCGTTCCCTTAACACAATTGCAGAGGTTTTTGCTTGATGGCAGTTTCAGAGACAGCCTACTCGCAAAGATAAAAGATCAACAAATTGTTCAGTTCTTTGATTTCAAATTTGCTGAAAAAGTTAGCTCTCAACTGATTGACTCTACCATGAGAAGATTAGACCTTCTTACTTTTTCCCCTGGTCTTCGCGCCGCGCTTGGACAACGACAAAACAAGCTCAATTTTAGAAGACTCATGGATAATAATATTAGCTGTCTCATCTCGCTTGGTGGGCTTTCGGATGCTGAAAAACGTCTTGCTGGTTGCTTACTCATGGTCGGTCTTGAGCAAGCGTTTTTATCGCGGGCAACGATACCACCGGAAAACCGGACACCCTACCATGTGATCGTAGACGAGTTTCCGTTGTTCACTGTCTCTGACAATAGTTTCTCTGTGATCTTAGAGCAGGTGAGAAAGTACGGCGGTACGCTCTATCTCGCGCATCAAACAACTAGCCAATTAGGTAAAGGCATGACAGGTTCTTTACAAAACGCTATTTCCATACTCTTTAAATTGGGGTATGAGGATAGCACCTGGGCTGCTCAGCGGTTTGTGAGAAAACAAGACGAACAGAGTTCAAGCCTTATTGATTGGGTCTTACACGGAGGGCGTTCTGAGAGTTCGCCATTTGACGAGACGAAAACCACGCAAGAGGCCAGGCAAATTTTTGAGAACTTAGAGCGGGCGCAGGCCATTGTCAATATTAATAACAAAGCTCTGCACATTAGAACGCTTACCATACCGCGTGTCAAAGTAGACCCTCGTAAACTTGCGGAAATAGAAGACACCTATGCTGCGAAATTATTAACTCCCCTGTCTCAAATTATACGGGATCAAACTGCGTCTAGTCTGGTTTCCCTGTCTTCTAGCCCTGGTTCTCTTGCAAAACGGCGGTATCCTTGCTCTGTCTCTGTGGCAAGTGAACCGTTACGGCTCGTAACAGGTGTGCTTGACGATGATTTACTAACGGTACTCTACCACTTCCATTATCTGACACTGAGCCAGGTCGTAAAACTGTTAGGCCGTGAAAGCAGTATCAACCATGTGCGAAACAAACTGAACAATCTAAAAGATGACGGCATGGTAGACAGTACAACCTTAGCGCGTGCTACATCCGGCAAGCCGCCTATTGTCTACTTTTTTTCTCACTCTGCAATGAAAGACATTTCGGACTCTTTGGGTCTGCCGGTTCCCCTGGCAACAGTTGAGAAGAAACACGGCTATCTTGAGCATACCTTAGCCTGTAATGACGCGCTTATTGCATCTGTTCTCTTACCGCAGGTCGAGCCGTCATTTCAACTCATCAATTTGAAGCATGAACGGACATTGAAAAACTCTGCAATAAAACTCTCTGAGGGGGTCTATCTTATTCCTGATGGTTGGGTGCATCTGCGGCGTAACAATACCGAGGACATAGGAATTTGCTTTGAAATAGACCGCAATACTGAGGAAAAAGAGAAGATTGTTTCTAAACTCAACAATTATGTTGCGTTTGCCCGTGGTATCTATCAACGGGTGTTTAGTCTGTCTTCTCTCTCGATTGCGTTTTGTGTTACTGATGGCGGTCATAAGAGGGTCAAGCAGTTGGTATCCTGGGCTGAACAAGCATTAGACGCTAACTTAGATGCTGCGTCTCTATTTCTCTTTGGTTCTGTCTCACCCGGATCTTTAGAACCGGATAGCTTTTTCTTGGATAGCACGTTTCTTTCACCTTTTGATACTACCCCTCACGCGCTGGTGGATATCCCGTAAAAAATTGGTGGTTACGCTGGTCGATATTCCCTTTTTTTGGTGTATCATCCACCAATAGAAAATCTATTCATTGCGCTTTGCTGGCGGGGTTTCCCTTCCCTTCTCCACCCCACTACCTACAAAACTTACACCTAACCTAAAAAAGCGGTTAGTTGTTCGTCTGTGTAGGTGTATTTCCTCTCTTGGTTTGAAATTTCCGAGCTTGCCGCGCTGGTGATTTTTGAGCGTACATTGTGACGATCCGGTTTCTTCTATTTCAATGGAACTGGTAAATAGTACCAAGTCATTGAAAAAACAGCGTGAAAAAGACGGAGATCCATGATTTTCAGGTGGTTTGTCTCAAGTCGCTGAAAAACCGTCTACAATGCGTTTTTAGGTCATTGGTTCTTTTGGACGTACAATTTATCATGTTTTGGAATAAATCTTTTCTCAGGGCTTTTCATGGCGTTACAGATGTATTGTACTCGCGCTTTGCAAAGTTCTTTGTGAGGAACAGGAGAAAATATGATACGTTACTTGCTTTTCAGCTTATCAGTCACTTTTTCCCACTGCACCGCTTGAAAATAAATGTCAAGGACAGTATTGGCAAACTTGCCAGCACTGCCCGTATGCTTCCGTGCCTCTGGTGAGTCCACCCAGGTAAACAGTTGAGCCTCTAACCAGTCCTGAAGCAAAGTATCAGCATTGGTTAAAGTCTCCGCGTCTTGAACGATTGCTCGCCAGTCTGTTTGAGAAAGCAAATCATAGGCAAGACTTGTTAATGCGTTCGTCTCCCCTAATTCTTTTTTCTCCCCTCGCAGGGTATCTACTACCGGCATCCATTCAACGCGCCGTACTCCGTTCATTAAAAAGCCCTGCACTAATACCCTCGCCGCTTCTGCGTGTGGCGTAGGTTTCCCGTTTTTCCAATGCTCAACAGTACCAAGAATAGCGCGTCTCACTGCGCCTCTCCCCCCCGTCGGTTGAGATGCCATGCGTTGTAACATATCGTATGTCTCAAAGTAACTTGTCATGACAGTAAACACGCTCCATGTCGGAAAGTTCTGTGTTCCTTGATACTGCTCAAACTCCACTGGCAATGGCTGGTGAAACTGCGGGTTATGTCCTGATTGTCGTTCGCCTGGGTTTCCCGGCATAGTGCTTTATGCTAGATCAAGCCAGGAATGAAACAGGTAAGAGATTACAAAGAAAGGAGTAAGAATAACTGCCTGTACGGGTGTCTACTCATGCAAGCGATCTTACTAACTTCTTTCTTTTCTCTTGCTCTGTCTGTAAAACTTTGATACTTTGTTGCTGCTCTGCCCTATGCCGAGAAAAAAGCAAGAAACTTTACAGCCTGAGCACTCACTATTTGACGTTCTTACCGATCCTGGGTCTCAACCCTCACCTATTCACAACGACGTTGCAGATACGCATGTGGAAGAATTACCGGGTGATGTTGAACAATCTCCCCTGTTTGCTGGCGCGAAACCCGCCCGCCGGGTGGTAACTGCAAAAAAAGTGTCGAGTGAACCGCTAGACGTTTCTGCTCTGACGCAGCCCGGAATGTTTGGAGATGGAAGTGTTGAGATGGGAATACCTGAAACGTTTGAAGATTGTTTTGTGGAAAGCAAACCCTCAGTGAGAACGGAAGATGGTAAAAAAGTATGGCTGTGTATATTCTCCACGCCTCCTGATCTATGGCATCAGGAAAAAAGATGGGTACATGCACGGACTACGGATCTGAATTTCATGGAGGAAATAAAAAAAGAAAAGCTGAGACTCGGCGACTATGCGAATGTAACCGGAATTGTGGATAGCGACTCAATGAGACCCATGAGCAAGGGAGAAAATGAAAAGCGGGTGATCTACATGAAACTTACCGGTCTCACCCGGATAATTCCTCCCGATAGCGCAAAGAAAAATATTATTCTCCCAAAGAGGCGGCGGGGGTAAAGTTGTTGTACAAGGAATAAGGAGACTACTTGCCTGACAGGAAGATTAGTGAGCTAAGACATTTCCCGTTACGGAAGTTGTCGGGGTAGCGGTATCTGCTGCTCCTGGCTGTGTATCGTAGACTACATTTCCTGATGAGTCTTTAATCTGGATACGAACAGTTTTTGCGCTCTCGCTTCCTGTGACCAGGAAATTATAGGTAGCACTTGATCCTGTTATAGTGCCTGTTCCTGTAAGCGTTCCTATCCCATTGGAGATAACCAGAGATGAAACAGTTGTCGCGTTGAACGTAAGACTAGCCGCGTTAAAGTTCATGGTGAATTGTCTTACACCTGTTGGCATTGTTCCCTGATATTTATAACTCAGACCAAATTTTACATCTCCTGTGAGACTAGTGTTTGCTGCATATGCTCCGGCAGGTGAGGTATATTTTTGTCCTGCTGAGAAAAGACCTTGCGACGTTGGATTATACGCTGATACATATTGAAATGTTTGCGTGCTTGGTTGTGTTCCATCGTCATCCGTTACGGTGAGGGTTATGGTATAGACGCCTGCTGTGGTATAGGTATGGCTGTCTGATCCGACTGTTCCTAAGCCGTTTGACTCACTTATTGTTCCTGCGGTTGGGGTTGATCCGTCTCCCCAATCCCAGCTTGCAGTATGGGTGTCCAGAACTCCCGCATCGGTGAATGATGCTGATGCTGAGGTTGCATTATTAATTTGCACCGGATTAGTTGAGACTGTTATTGCTCCGATTGTTGGAGTAGCATTATTGACAGTGATTGTGGCAGTTGCAGGTTGGGAGGTTGCCCCTTGATTGTCAGTTATGGAAACTGTTACCGTATATGTTCCTTCATCTTTATATTGATGGCTTATACTAAATGTTTGGTTTGTCTGATTTAAGCTTTCATTGGGTGAGGCAAAAGCGTGCGCTCCTGAACCGTCGCCATAATCTACTGTTCCTGTCCAACTGGTTGAGTCAGGATCAGCGAAAGACCCGCTCGCTGTATAGGTATCTCCCTCGTTGATGGTAGCGTTTGAAATTGTGTTTACTGCCGGAAGAAGTTCATCTGAAGCCACTAAGTTTGTCAAGGTATCTCCTGTACTTACACCTACTCCGATATATTGATAAGGGGTAATAGAGGTTGATAAATTATATATTTGTACATGGTCAACATATAATGTGAACCCGGCGGTGCTTTCGCAGAATGCATAATTATGCCTTCCTTGTGGCGAAAAATAACCCGTGTCGTGGCGTTGTCCCGTGTCACTACCGTTGCTTATGATATTCAATTGTATATTTCCTCCCGGATCGATATTCTCTACATAACTGGCATCAAGATAGTTGCTTGCATCTCCGCTAAATAACAGAAGATCCCCATTCCCAGAACTTCCAGGTATGGTAATATCTGCTGTTAAACAGCGTAACGAAGTTCCTAACGAAGATGTGTAAAGACCTATGGGTATAGAATAGTAATAAGTTCCAGAACATTGCAAACCTGAAGAAGTCGTATTACACGTACCAAAAACATACTGCCATCCTGTTTCTTGAGAGGTAAAATCGTTAGAATAAAGTGTTGCAGCAAAAGCAGACTTTAGAGGTATAAATAGAAACAGCAAAGTGAATACTAGTAGGAACAGGAGGAAATATTTTCTCATAATTTTTTACATCTTACTGATGTAAAAGAGTTACTATTAAATTGATTAAAACAGAAGAAGGAAACTTCGTCAAGTGGCAAAAACTCAATTTCTCAAACCTTTTTATTCACCGAGAGGTAATTTCGGTCTGGACTAAAATTAAGTTTTGCGGAATAATTAGTTCACATGGACAGCGAACATATTTTCTTTGGGGAAAGGTATAAATATTATATATCGCTTATAGTTATTCTTTTTTTAGTATATTTTAATTGCCTCTTTGGTGCATTTGTTTGGGATGATGTTTTCCAAATCAAGAATAATTTTGTTATCCATTCAATAAGTAATATTCCCAAATTCTTTTTAGGCAGTACCTATGCGCCTACTGGACTAAGTGGTAATCTAGTAGGAGATTGGTATAGGCCGCTGCTGACTTTATCGTTCTCAATTATCTATACTCTCTTTGGTGCTCAGCCTCTCTTTTTCCATCTATTCCAACTTACTATCCATATTCTCAACGGGATCTTGCTCTTTGTCTTTCTTAAGAAGTTTTTTAAAGAGCGGGTGGCATTTTTCCTATCACTTCTTTTTTTAGTTCACCCGATCAATGTCGAAGCTGTCTCTTACATCTCAGGACTAAATGATCCATTGTTTTTTCTTTTTGGTATCTTAGCTCTCATTTTATCTCTCAATGAACAGATCAGTATGAAACGGATGTTTGTGGTAGGATTTCTATTGCTCTGTTCACTGTTATCAAAAGAAACAGGGATATTGTTTCTTATAATAATTTTTGCGTATCGTAGTATTTTTAAGTATAAGAAATCCGATTTAATAAGTACGACCCTGCTTCTTCTCGTACCAACTCTCATCTATTTTTATCTGCGATTTTTTGTCGCTAAGATATCTAATCAAGGATTATCTGATGCACCGATAACGACAATACCGATTATAGAAAGAGTTTTTACTATGCCCGCAATTATCTTGTTTTACCTGAAAACGTTTTTCTTTCCAAAAGACTTATTCACTTTTCAGTATTGGATCATTACTCAACCAAGCCTCCAATTTTATCTTCCTCTTATTATTGACAGTACGTTTCTCATAGGGATTATCACGCTTGGAATATGGATATACCGGAGAAGAAAAGCACTGTTTTCATCTTTTCTCTTTTTTACCCTCTGGCTGCTTGTAGGAATTGGTCTGCATATGCAGATTATCCCTCTTGATATGACAGTATCAGACAGGTGGTTTTATTTTCCTATGGTTGGCATGCTGGGAATGCTTGGTGTGTTCGTAGAAACTATACAACATCCAAGTGTCAGACTGAAAAACCTAGCAACTGTTATTATTATTACAATAATCGCAATATTTTCTCTTAGAACAGTAATTCAGAATACTTATTGGCAAGACGGAATTTCACTGTTCAGCTATAATTTACAACTTAAAAGTCATGATAGTGGAGTTGAGAATTTTCTTGCGCTAGAGCTTGCGAGGGCAGGAAAACTTGATGAAGCCCAGAAACTTTTTGAAAATCTGGTTATCACATATCCTATTGAGTCTTCCAGCATCTTCGTCACACATTCGGAAAGGGTTCTTTTTATTAATAACCTCGCCACAGTAGATGAAGCAAAAGGTGATGTTCCAAAAGCAAAAGCGTTATATGAAAAAATATTGGATACAGACGAAACAGGAGACGTATATTTTGCTCTTGCCGTGATTACATTGCAGAACGAAAGAAAACCGACGGAAGCAAAAAAATTGGCACAGAAAGGCTTACTAAAGTATCCTAACGATGCCTCATTGTGGGAGGTAATTGCAGAAGCAGATTATGTGTTAGGCAATCGACAGGATGCGCTCATTGAAATAAAGAAAGCTAAAGATATATCACCATCTCCCGGAATAATAAGATTATATAATGGCATGCATCTATTTAAATCCGGGCATTTTTAACGAGTCTTCTGTATCGGTTTGCTCGTTATTAAACATATTCCAATAAGCAGAACAATTATAACACCTTTTTGTTGCTCCCCTCTTTCCGACGCCATCCCGAATTTTGTGTAGCGGTGTACAACGAGAAGGTGCTAAACTCAGTCTAGCCCTAGCCTCGGAGCTTTTCTGCTATGTGCCATTACACAAAATTCGGGATGGCGTCCTCTTTCCTACCTCCGAGCAAAGACATTGCCGGAAAAGATCACCTGGCACTCCCCTACGTCGTTTCTATTGCGTGATAGAGGGATAAAAATAATGGTGCTAGTTGATCTCCCTGCGGGTAATCTCGGTTGTTCCTTTGCCGGTGGGTATCATTTCAGGGTCTATATACCCATTTGTCTTAAACAGCAAGTTTTGAGCGTGTGCAAAAGATACTGTTTCAATGTCCGGTAACGCCGAAAGCTGCGGCGGGGTTATCTTCCTTTTTTGTATATATTCAGGGTTGTGCCGCCAGTCAATACGTCTCATTTTAAACGGTGGCAGCCTTCTATGAAACCCGATAATCTGTTCGTCTTTCATCTGGAGAATTTCTTGAGCACTCATAAGGGGAACAGATTGTTCACTTCTTCCCTGGCTTGCCTCAGTGCCGTCTTTGAGGGTTTGCGAACGGGCGTAACCGGATTTTCTGCCTAACCGGTGCTCAAGATATTCTGCGGTTTTCAGTTCCGATGGTCTGTAGTAAATTTGTGTTTCCATGTTATCCCTGAGCACCTGGGCGCGGGCTTCTCCGTATTCGGCTCTCAGTTGCTCAAGGGATTGGACTGCTACCCATAACGAGATACCCCGTCCGACAACGGTTGTAGCATGATCGGCTAAACTTGGGATCGCGGTTCTTCCCGCTTCGTCAACCAGGAGCAACACCGGCTGACAGTCTTTTCCCTCTACTTTGTCATATGTTGTTATTAACTCGTCAATCAGTGATCCCCATACAAGCCGGACAAGGGGTGAAAGTGCTAAGAGGTCTCTTTCAGGCCAGCGTAAATATACGGTGATAGGCCGGTCTGTTTGCATAAGGTCTGCGGGTGTGAAGTCTGACGCACTCAAGCACCGGACAACCGTTTCTGTCAGGAGCGGTTTGAGTGAAGCGGTGAGCGTTCCCCATGCTGATAACAAAAATCTGTCTGTGAAGTTTGCATCTTGGAAACTTACGTCAAGAAACTGTGTTGCAAGTTCCGGCGATATCGCGTGGAGTCGTTTTGCTGCTCCTGCTAATCCTAATATGGTGATACTTCGCGTGTACGGCAAGGGCGGTATATTTTCTTCCCTTGCTGCAAGAAAAAGTTCTGTCAGCATGGTTGTTGCGCGTTGGGTAAATATCGGGTCGCGTTCCTGCGGTTTAAACAGTAAACGGGTCGCTGCTGAATATAATTGATCTTCTGTTTTCTTTGCTTTGAGCGGATCATACCTATGCCCTACTCCGGTTGGATCAATGACATAGACCTCCCCTAACGTTGCTCTATATCCTGCTGTTTGGGTAAACAGGTCTCCTTTCAGGTCATTGACAACGACTGAATGCTTCCATGATAACAGTTGAGACGTTGCTAACAGTCCCTTCCCCGCTCTGGTTGGCGCGACAACCAGCATATTGCCAAGTTCCCATCTGTTCTTTGTCGGACGGACAAGAAGAACGTGTTTCAAGCGGTTCACGCCTAAAAGTAAGCCGGTTGGGTCAGGGATTTTATGGGTGATGGTCGTTAGTTCGTCAATTCGCGCAAACCGCGCTCTATGCAGCCGTTTGTCAAAACCCCACACAATAAAATGGAGTACCCGTTCAATCAGCGTTGCAATTCCCATTGTCCCGCCTCCTTTTCCTGTTCTTCTCTCCTTTGTATTTCTACTACTTTGTCTCGTTGGTGTCGCTGTGTTACTGCTGCCTCTGTTGCAAGAGACCGTATGGCTTGCAGGTCATGCACCTGGAGCTTTTTAGGAAGAATGGCAAGTATGTGTACGTGGCGCAGGGGCGTATGATCGGCGTGTGTTGCCGCTACCCATTGGACGGGTTGCCCGAAGCGGTTTTCTACGGCTGACATGGTGTTTTCGGTTATGGTTTGTATATAGAGATCTCTGTTCGTATCCTCTTTTTCCGCGTCAAAATTAATAACCAGCCGGTAAAACACACTCCCCTTTCCGGCTTCATCAATCATCCGGTAGGCTTCTCTTCGTTCCATGTTCCCGTCAATTCCGTACAAAGTACGGGTTAGACGCGCTCCGTCTTTTCCTGCTCTGTGCTCAATGTAGCGGATGTTGGCTTTCGCGCCTTTTGATTTTTTCGTGTAGGTTGCTTTGAAAATTGCCATGTCAAACATTGTTGTCCGTTCCCCCTTTCTCAAGCCATGTTTCAACCGCTTCAATGAGGGTTTTTATCTGTGGGGTAACGCGGGTGATATTGGCGCGGGCGGTGTTATTTGCTCCGTGTTTAATATCACCCAGTTCTGTATCGGTCATGCCTGGTAATCTTCCTAATATATTGATGGCATAACATCTTGCCTGTTCTGAGGCAAAAAGGCTTCTGACTATCAACACGGCTAAACGGTTGCTGTAGGATCGCATGTGTTTACCGATGGATGTATCAATTGCTGTCTCCAATGTCGCGGCATGTTGGGTAGAGATGCTCTGAGTAAAAAACCAATCGAGAATTGCCGCACCGGTTGCCGAAACGCTTAACCCTTCTTCTTTTGCTTTGCGCTCTAATTCCGCTCGTACGCTCAGCTTGAGATGTAAAGTAGTGTGTCTGGTAGATCGGCTGTACGGAGGTCTGTTTTGTGAACGAGGTATGTGTTTCACTCCTGGTAATGGCCGTGATGGTATAGGCAGGTGATATTCCATAGAACCCACGTTACCTATTAACTGTAAGAAGCAATGTACAGCCAGGTAAGAAAAAAGGTAGAAATATGATTGCGCTGCTTTTTTTATGGGTTTGTGGAATGATTTTATGAACGTGGAGAATGTGTATTCATTTCTGCGGGCGCATGACATTTTCAAGTGGAGCAGGCTAACGTGAAGCTACGCGGGCGCGGTACTCCGCGCCCTTATCTTGCCATACACCCGCGCACGGGGCGTTTCCCGTTGGCTGTGCTGTACTGTCGGAGTACGCTTTTTGACGATAATTGTGTGTCTTTCCTGTTCTCTTACAATGTTTCGCAGTGAGTATCTTTCTTCAAGCAAGCAAAATTTTTGCTGAGGCGTCGGTTTTTTCCATGTAAGCGTTCTGCCTGTTATGGTTTGATATAGTTTGACCGGTCATAATTACTAGAGGTCTCCCCTTAACTACCTATTGTGTCATACTATGGGAAAGCCTAGAGTGAACGATTTTTGAAGCTGTCGCCGCGTTTATTGCTACCTAACTGAAAGGTACTGTTTGTTCTTCGTGGGTATTTCGAGCTGCTTAATGCAATTTCAGGCAGAAAATGAGACGTGCAAAGAAGCTTCCTGTTTAAAAGAAAACGGCTCCCCTTCCCGCTTTGAAACGAGTAAAAAAAACTCTAGGTCGTTGGTCGCGGTGTGGCTCCTGTTACGTGACTTTTTATTTGGAGGCGTAACTATCGTTTCGTCCAGTGGACGATCATATAGTTGCTTCTTTCAGTAGTTACCTCTTGCCGTATCGGTTTCTCTGTCCGGTGACGGTTCCGGTGCTACGCGCATGAGGCCGCAGGTAGGCAGCCGTGTTGTCCTGCTGTTACATACTTTCCCCTCTCACCGGAAGACTGCGGCTTCTACCTAAGTTTAACTCCGATGCTTCGCTTAGGCGTTTGTTATCTGTCAGAGTTCTTACACTTCCCCCCTCACAGAAGCCAAGTTTACCCGCTCTGTACAGTAGCTTTGGCTTGGTTTAGCCTCCCCTACTGCTTC
>WNFI01332841.1_pt1 | contig 24667 bp, 25 predicted proteins | sample 5400471 | NCBI WGS metagenome assembly WNFI01 (sample SAMN13153348, study PRJNA577476) | soil metagenome | isolation source: 100 cm saprolite on Douglas fir-dominated hillslope | place: USA:California | collected 2013-09-17 | reverse complement strand
ATCAGGATTCGCCGCGGTCGGTCGCAGCCCGCCGCAATATCAAGGTGTCCACGCTGCAGTCGCGCCGGGTCGGCGGCGACGCCGAGCTGGTGGCTGAATAAAACGGCGTGTTCCGGAAAACTGGATAACGGTTTTCCGAACAGAGCATGCCAGGCTAAGAGACGTTTGGAGTTATCATGATGGCCAAGGCCGCAAAGATGATCAAGGTCGAGCAGACCGGCAGCGCTATCCGCCGCCATCACTCGCAGCGCGAAACGCTGATCGGCCTCAAGCTCAATAAGATCGGTCGCGTCACCGAGCTGCAGGATACGCCTGCGGTTCGCGGCATGATCGCTAAGGTTCAGCACCTCGTCCGCGTCGTCGACGAGAAATAAGGAGACAGGGCGATGAAGCTCAGCGATATCGCCGACAATGCCGGCTCGCGCAAGAAGCGCATGCGTGTCGGCCGTGGCATCGGCTCCGGCAAGGGCAAGACCGCCGGTCGCGGCGGCAAGGGCCAGACCGCACGTTCCGGCGTGCGCATCAAGGGCTTCGAAGGCGGCCAGATGCCGCTGCATCGGCGGCTGCCGAAGCGTGGCTTCAACAACATTTTCCGGCTCGAATTCGCGGAGATCAATCTCGACCGCATTCAGGCCGCGATCGATGCCAAGACACTCGACCCCAATGGCACCATCAACGCCGAATCGCTGGTGAAATCCCGCGTGCTGCGGCGCGCCAAAGACGGCGTTCGGCTGCTGGGGCGTGGAGAGATCAAGGCGAAGCTGAATATCGAAGTTCACGGAGCATCGAAGTCAGCTATCGCGGCGGTCGAAAAGGCCGGCGGCTCGGTGAAAATCCTGGCGCCGGCAAAGAAGGACGAAGGCGAGGCGGCGTAACATCTGCGTCATTGCCCGCTTCTGCGGGCAATCTGCCTGACGGGACGATGGACTTATCGAGAGCCGAGCACCAAATGATGTCCGGCGTCACCTGGATCTCCCGTCTTCCCGGGAGATGACAGTGCGAGGGGCGCAGGAGAAAGCCAAACATGGTCTCTGCAGCAGAACAACTGGCGGCAAACCTCAACTTCTCGGCGCTCGGCAAGGCCGATGAACTGAAGAAGCGGATCTGGTTCACACTGGGGGCGCTGCTCGTTTACCGGCTCGGGACCTACATTCCGCTGCCGGGCATCGACCCCAATATCTGGGAGCAGGTGTTTCGCTCGCAGGCGGGCGGTATCCTCGGCATGTTCAACATGTTCGCCGGCGGCGGCATTCACCGCATGGCGATCTTCGCGCTGAACATCATGCCGTATATTTCGGCCTCGATCATCATACAGCTGCTGACCACGGTGTCGCCGACCCTTGAGGCCCTCAAGAAAGAGGGCGAGTCGGGCCGCAAGATGCTCAATCAGTATACCCGTTATCTCACGGTGATCCTGGCCGCGTTCCAATCCTACGGTATCGCCGTCGGCCTCGAAGGCGCCGGCAATGTCGTCGCCGACCCCGGCATGTTCTTTCGGATCTCGACGGCAATCACATTGACCGGCGGCACCATGTTCCTGATGTGGCTTGGTGAGCAGATCACCTCGCGCGGCATCGGCAACGGTATTTCGCTGATCATCCTGTCGGGCATCGTCGCGGAGCTGCCGTCGGCGCTTGCCAGCATGCTCGAACTCGGTCGTCAGGGCGCGTTGTCCACCGGTCTCATCCTGGTGGTCATCGTGATGGCCGTCGCGGTGATCGCGTTCATCGTGTTCATGGAGCGCGCCCAGCGCAGGCTGCTGATTCAGTATCCGAAGCGTCAGGTCGGCAACAAGATGTTCGAGGGACAGTCCTCGCATCTTCCGCTCAAGCTCAATACCTCGGGCGTCATTCCGCCGATCTTCGCGTCTTCGCTGCTGCTGCTGCCGACGACGGTTGCGAACTTCAACGCCGGCAAGGGGCCGGAGTGGTTCCAGTGGCTGACCACGCAGCTCGGCCACGGCCGTCCGCTGTTCCTCGTTCTTTATCTCGCCCTGATCGTATTCTTCGCATTCTTCTATACGGCGATCGTGTTCAACCCCACCGAGACCGCCGACAATCTCAAGAAGCATGGCGGCTTCATTCCCGGCATTCGTCCAGGCGAACGAACCGCCGAATACATCGATTACGTGCTCTCGCGAATCACGGTGCTCGGCGCGGCCTATCTCGCGATCGTCTGTCTGATTCCCGAGATTCTGATTTCCTACGCCTCGGTGCCGTTCTACTTCGGTGGCACCTCGCTCCTGATCGTTGTCAGCGTGACCATGGATACCGTGGCGCAGGTGCAGGGCTATCTGCTTGCGCATCAATATGAAGGATTGATCAGGAAATCGAAGTTGAGGGGCCGCCGCAAATGAGATTGATCCTTCTCGGGCCGCCGGGGGCGGGCAAGGGAACGCAGGCGCAACGATTGGTTCATCGGCACGGCATCGTTCAACTCTCCACCGGCGAAATGCTGCGCGCCGCAGTGGCGGCGCAAACGCCGGTCGGCCTCAAGGCCAAGGACATCATGGCCTGCGGCGGTCTGGTATCGGACGACATCGTCATCGGCATCATTGCCGAGCGCATCGAACAGCCGGATGCGGCAAAAGGTTTCATCCTCGACGGGTTTCCCCGCACCGTGCCGCAGGCCGAGGCGCTCGATCGTCTCTTGAAGTCAAAGGGACTGAAGCTCGACGCGGCGGTCGAGCTTCGCGTCAACGAGAGCGCTCTGCTGCAGCGCGTCGAAGCGCGGGTAGCGCAGATGCGGGAGCGCGGCGAAGAAGTGCGAATCGACGATACGCCTGAGGTGCTTTCGAAGCGGCTGGCGAGCTACCGCACCCTGACCGAGCCGCTGGTGCATTATTATTCCGAAAAACGGAAGCTGGTCACCATCGACGGGATGATGACGATCGAGCACGTCACCCGGGAAATCAACCGGGTCCTGGCAGCCATCACTGCCTCGGATAAACCGGCCAAAAAGGCCTCGCATAAGGCCGCAAGCAAGGTTGCTGCGGCGAAGCGCGCGTTGGGTTCCAAAACGGCCGCCCGGAAGACCGGCAATTTCCCGGGCAAGACCTCCAGCGGAAGCACCAAGGCTGTCAAGAAAGCCCCCAAATCGGCCCGCAAGGCCGCGAAATCGACTTCAAAGGCCGCGAAAAAGCCGATTCGCAGGGCTTCCAGGAAACCTGCCGCTCGAAATGCCAAGGCGGCCGGAAAATCCGCCAAAAAGGTCACGAAAAAGCGAGCTAAACGCTAGAGGCGGTTGACGAAACCAAGTTGAATCCTTTAATAAGGCCCGTATCCCGTCGGATAGTTTTCAGACGATGCCGGGCCCCCAGTACATCCATGGCATCGGCCAGAAGAATGCGGCCGACATCATCGAGAAGGTCAAGATTCCTGCTGATCGCCGCGTCTCGCAGTTGAGCGATCAGGAAGTGCTGCAAATTCGTGAAGTGATCGATCGCGACTATCTCGTCGAAGGTGATCTGCGTCGTGAAACCGGCATGAACATCAAGCGGCTGATGGATCTCGGCTGCTATCGCGGCCTGCGTCATCGCCGCGGGTTGCCGGTGCGCGGTCAGCGCACTCACACCAATGCGCGCACGCGCAAGGGCCCGGCCAAATCGATCGCCGGCAAGAAGAAGTAACAGCGCGAATAGCGAATCGTGAGCAGCGAATAGCAGTCTATTCGCCACTCGCATCTTTAGGTGTAGCCGCTGGCATTACGGCGGCGTTGAGATCGTAGGAAAGGTTGATAATGGGCAAGGAAGCCACCCGCGTCCGCCGCCGTGAGCGCAAGAACATTGCATCCGGCATTGCGCACGTGAATTCGTCGTTCAACAACACGACCATCACCATCACCGACGCGCAGGGCAACACCATCGCCTGGTCGTCGGCAGGGACGATGGGTTTCAAGGGTTCGCGCAAGTCGACCCCGTATGCGGCGCAGGTCGCGGCGGAGGACGTTTCCAAGAAGGCGCAGGAGCACGGCATGCGCACGCTGGAAGTGGAAGTTGCGGGTCCGGGGTCGGGCCGCGAATCAGCGCTTCGTGCGCTGCAGGCGGCGGGCTTCACGGTGACATCGATCCGCGACGTCACCACGATCCCGCACAATGGCTGCCGTCCGCGCAAGCGCCGGCGCGTTTGATTTTTTCGACCGCGGGCGGCTCGGCTGCCCGCGGTGTCCTTGGTTTTTTATCGCGCGGACTGATCCGCGATCTCCAACGCCAGTGATGTTGATGGCATGGGTGAAACAGTGACGATCCAGAAAAATTGGCAAGAACTTATTCGACCGAACAAGCTCCAGGTTACCCCTGGAACCGACCCCAATCGCTTTGCAACCCTGGTTGCGGAGCCGCTTGAGCGTGGCTTCGGCCAGACGCTCGGCAACGCGCTGCGCCGCATTCTGCTGTCGTCGCTGCAAGGCGCCGCGGTTCAGTCGGTGCACATCGACGGCGTGCTGCACGAATTCTCCTCGATTGCCGGCGTGCGCGAGGACGTCACCGACATCGTGCTGAACATCAAGGACATCTGGATCAAGATGCAGGGCGAAGGCCCCAAGCGCATGGTCGTGAAGAAGCAGGGGCCGGGCACCGTCACCGCAGGCGACATCCAGACCGTGGGTGACGTCACCGTGCTCAATCCGGACCTGCAGATCTGCACCCTGGACGAGGGCGCCGAGATCCGCATGGAGTTCACGGTTGCCGCCGGCAAGGGCTACGTCGCCGCCGAGCGCAATCGTCCGGAAGACGCGCCGATCGGCCTGATCCCGGTGGACAGCCTGTTCTCTCCGGTGCGCAAGGTGTCCTACAAGGTCGAGAACACCCGCGAGGGCCAGATCCTCGACTACGACAAGCTCACCATGACCATCGAAACCAACGGCGCGATCAGCCCGGATGACGCCGTGGCCTATGCCGCGCGGATCCTGCAGGATCAGCTCAACGTGTTCGTGAACTTCGAAGAGCCGCGCAAGGAAGTGGCGCAGGAGATCATTCCCGATCTCGCCTTCAACCCGGCGTTCCTCAAGAAGGTCGACGAGCTCGAATTGTCGGTGCGTTCGGCGAACTGCCTGAAGAACGACAACATCGTCTACATCGGCGATCTGGTGCAGAAGTCGGAAGCGGAAATGCTCCGTACCCCGAACTTCGGCCGCAAGTCGCTGAACGAAATCAAGGAAGTGCTGGCCCAGATGGGTCTGCACCTCGGGATGGAAGTGCCGGGCTGGCCGCCGGAGAATATCGACGAGTTGGCCAAGCGTTTCGAAGATCATTACTGAGGATTGCCGACCTCATGGTGCGAGACGCGCTTACGCGCTCCTCGCCATGAGGTTTAACTCCTCATCCTGAGGAGCGGCGCAAGCCGCGTCTCGAAGGACGAGGCCAGTTGGAATAAGCAGGAGAGGGCGCCATGCGTCACGGAAAAGTTCATCGCAAGCTCAATCGCACCGCCGAACATCGGCGAGCGATGTTCGCGAATATGTGCGCGGCGCTGATCAAGCACGAGCAGATCGTCACCACGCTGCCAAAGGCCAAGGAATTGCGCCCGATCGTGGAAAAGCTGGTCACGCTCGGCAAGAAGGGCGGCCTTTCCATGCGCCGCCAGGCGATCAGCGAGATGCGCGATCTCGATATGACCCGCAAGCTGTTCGACACTTTGGCGACCCGCTACAAGGATCGCCAGGGCGGCTATACCCGGATCATCAAGGCCGGTTTCCGCTATGGCGACAACGCGGCGATGGCCGTGATCGAATTCGTCGATCGCGACGTCGATGCCAAGGGCCTCGACTCCGGTCCGACTCAGGAAAAGGCCGCGGAAGCGGCATAAACCGCCTCCCCGGGTTTCGAAAAAGCGGCGCTCCAGGCGCCGCTTTTTTTATTGGGTGTTTGCCGCGCGGGCCTGCGATTGCGGTCATGCGTCCCGCATCCGATACTCCTCCATGGCCGTGTGCTTCTAACGCGCCGGCCGCGCTTTTGGCCGTCCGGGGACGCAATGATCGTTGTTCCCGCCGATCGATGGGCGCCGAAACGTTCAAGTGCGACATTCCCGACGCCGAATGTCCGGTTTTTTGATACCGGCCACTTCGCGTTGGAAATCATTGCCCCGAAATCGCCGCCGCAATGGCGAACTCTTGGTGCGCGGGCTTCAACTGGCGGTCCCGGCCCTCTAGGTTTCAGTTGAGCAGGATCGTTTCGGAAAACCGGTACCCATCCTCGGATCAGGTCCGAGGGCATGCTTTTCCGGGTCTTGCTCCAGCTGGGTCTGTGTCAGAACTGGTAGCCTTTCCGGCCGACGCCAACTCTTGGCCGGCCCGGGATCGGTTCGCGGGGAGGTCGATCAATGCGGAAAAGAAACGACATTCTTGTAGCGACGTTCGCGATTGCAGCGTTTTTCTGGCCGGCGTTCGCGGACGCCGAACAATTGTCCGAGACGGAAGCGAGCGATACGGAGATCCGCGTCGGCAGCGTGATGCCATACACGGGTCCTTTAGCGGCCTTCGGAACGATCGGAAAAGCCGAAGCAGCTTACTTCGACATGATCAACGACAACGGCGGCATCAATGGCCGCAAGGTGAGGTTTATTTCCTACGATGACAGTTCGGATCCGACGACGGCCGTCGGACTGACCCGCAAACTGATCGAGATGGACAAGGCTCTTCTAATGTTCGGGTCGTTCGGGACGCCGAGCAATCTCGCGACGCGGTCTTTTCTGAACGAGAAGAAGATTCCCCAGCTCTTCATCGCCTCGGGCGACGAGGAGTGGGCCAACCCCAAGGATTTTCCCTGGACGATGGGTTGGCGGCCGACCTATCGCGCCGAGGGGCGCATCTACGCAAACTACATCCAGGCCTTCTATCCGGAACGGAAGATCGCCGTGCTTTGGCAAAACGATCAATTTGGAAGGGACCTGTTCCGTGGACTGGAGGAAGGGCTCGGCGACTGGGCAAGGATGATCGTCTCCGACATTACGTTCGAACTTTCGGACACGTCTATCGATACCCAGATCGATATCCTGAAAAGTTCGGGCGCGGAGATCCTGGTCTTCGACGGCGCGCCTGCGTTCGCGGCGCGCGCGCTGCGGAGGGCGTCCGAACTCGATTGGCATCCGGTCTTTCTTCTCGATAATGCTTCGGCTTCCATCGCGAGCGCGTTGAGACCTGCCGGCCTCCAGAATGCGTCGGGCGTGATCTCGACCTCTTTCCTCAAGGACGCGAGCGATCCGGCCTGGAAAGACGATCCGGCCATGAAGGCCTGGTCGTCATTTATGGATAAATACTACCCCGATGGCGACAAGGACGACAACAACGCCTTGTTCGGATACGCCGCGGCCGAGACGTTGTTTCATGTTCTGAGCGAATGCGGGAACGATCTGTCTCGCGAGAGCGTGATGCGCCACGCGGCGTCGCTGAAAGGGTATCAAAGTTCGGTCGCGCTGCCCGGCATTACCTTCAACACCGGGCCGACTGACTATCAGCCCATCAAGCAGATGCGGCTCGTGCAATTCGATGGCAGTACCTGGCAGCCAATCGGCGACGTGATCGAGGCCGCCTTTGCGGACAAGTAACTTCGGGGCCGGTGCCGAGTGTGGGAGGTTCCGGATTTCCCTTCACGATTGATCCGGGGTAGCGAACAGATGGCCGATCGCATTCTCGTCTTCTACGGTTCCTACCGTTTCGATCGTATGGGAATTCGGCTCGCGGATTTTCTTGTGGCCGGCCTGCGCGACCGCGGCAGCGATACGGAACTGATAGACGCAAAGGCGGTCGGTCTGCCGATCCTGGAGCGGATGTACAAGGAATATCCGCCCGGCACGGCGCCTGTTGCGATGGAAAGACTCGCCGAGAAAATCCGTGCCGCGGACGGGTTCGTCTTCGTCACCGGCGAATACAATTGGGGCATGCAGCCCGGTCTGAAGAACCTCACGGATCACTTTCTGGAAGAATGGTTCTGGCGGCCCGCTGCCATCGCCAGCTATTCGGCGGGACGGCTCTCTGGTGTGCGGGCGGCCACGGCTTGGCACGCAACGCTTTCGGAGATGGGCATGGTGGTCGTCTCGAGTACGCTCGCGGTCGGGCCGATCTCACAATCCATCTCGGCCGAAGGTAAGCCGATCGGGGAGGCGGGAAAGCAGCTTAAACGAGCGTTCCCACGCTTCGCCGACGACCTTGCCTGGTGGGTCGAGGCGGCAAAAGCGCAGCGCGCCCGAAAGACGCCGCCGTATTAGGCTCCTGCGGACAGCTTTGAAGATCGGTGCTTCCCGCGTTATTGGGGTCTCGGTTCGGTTGAATGGCTGCGATTCTTGCGGCAAACCGGACTCCACCCTCGGATCAAGTCCGAGGGCTAGCTTTGCCGGAATGCTCGAGCCACGATGGAGATGTCACATGAAAATCGACCTTTCGGGAAAGACGGCGCTGGTCACCGGATCCACGTCCGGGATCGGCCACGCCATTGCCAGGGGGCTCGCCGCCACCGGAGCCGAAGTCGTCATCAACGGCCGCACCCAGGGCAAGGTCGATGCCGCCGTCGCCGCGCTCACCAAACAGGTGCCGGGGAGCAGGATTCGCGGCGTCGCCGCCGACGTCTCGACCGCCGCAGGCTGCAAGATGCTGGTCGCCGCGTTTCCGGATGCCGACATCCTGGTCAACAATGCCGGTATCTTCGAACCCAAGGGCTTCTTCGATATTCCCGATGATGACTGGACCCGGTTCTTCGAAGTCAATGTCATGTCCGGCGTTCGGTTGTCGCGGGCCTACATGCCGGGCATGCTGAAGCGCAATTGGGGCCGTATCGTTTTCATCTCGTCGGAATCGGCGCTCAATATTCCAAGCGAGATGATCCATTACGGGATGACGAAGACGGCGCAGCTTGCGGTCTCGCGCGGCCTCGCCGAATTGACCTCAGGCACCGGGGTCACCGTCAATTCGGTGTTGCCGGGCCCGACCATGTCGGAGGGCGTCGAAACCTTCGTGGCTGATCTCGCCAGGCAAAATGGCCAGTCGGTGGAGCAGGCGGCCTCGCAGTTCGTCAGGCAGCATCGTCCGACCTCGCTGCTGCAACGCTTTGCCAGCGTCGAGGAGATCGCCAACATGGTGGTCTATGTCAGCTCGAAACAGGCCTCAGCGACCAATGGCGCGGCGCTTCGTGCCGAAGGCGGCATCGTTCAGACCATTGCGTAGAGACGACAGCGGCGTAGCGCCGCCTCATTTATTGGAGGACCGACATGGCTGCCTACGTCATCTCAGAAGTTGACGTCCGCGATCCGCAGGGCTTCGAGACTTACAGGTCAATGGCCGCTCCGACCATCGCACGCTATGGCGGCCGTTATCTCGTGCGCGGCGGACAGGCCGCGCTGGCCGAAGGCAGTCCCGAACCGAAGAATATCATTGTCGTCGAATTTCCATCGATGGAGCGACTGCGGGAATGGTACGCATCGCCGGAATACGCGCAAGCGTTGAAGGTGCGTCAGACGGCGCTCGATCGCCGTCTGATCTTCGTCGAGGGCGTTGTTGCGCCGGTCTGACCTTCACCAGCCCTCGAGGACAATCTTGCCGCGCGACGTGCCGGATTCCAGCAACGCATGCGCGCGCTTGAGATTGGTGGCGTTGATGGAGCCAAATGTCTGATCGAGCGTCGTGCGCAGCACGCCCTTGTCGATCAGGTCGGCGACGTCGTTCAGCAAATGATGCTGCGCGATCATGTCAATGGTCTGGAACGAGCTGCGCGTGAACATCGATTCCCAGTGCAGCGATCCAGCCTTGGCCTTGAGCAGGGAAATGTTGAGTGTGGCCGGATCGTCGATCAGGCCGAGCTTGCCCTGCGGCACGAGAATCTCGACGAGAGCGGGATAATGTTGCTCGGTGCCGGTCAGGCTGGCGATCAGCGCAACCGAGGGTAATTTCAGTTTCTCGATCTGCTCCTTCATCGGCTTGGTATGGTCGATGACGGCGTGGGCGCCGAGATCGAGGCACCATTTGCTGGTTTCGGGCCGCGAGGCCGTCACCACGACGGTCAGGCCGGTGAGGCGGCGCGCGAGCTGGATCAGGATCGATCCCACGCCGCCGGCGCCACCGACGATCAGCAGCGTGCGCGGATCGACGCTTTTGCCGGGTATCACGCCGAGACGATCGAACAGCAATTCCCACGCCGTGATCGACGTCAGCGGCAAGGCCGCAGCCTGCGCGAACGACACGGTTTTCGGCTTGTGGCCGACGATGCGCTCGTCGACCAGATGAAATTCCGAATTGGTGCCCTGGCGCAGGATCGATCCGGCATAGAAAACCTCATCGCCCGCCTTGAACAGGGTGGCATCCGGACCGACGGCATCGACAATGCCGGCGGCGTCGTAGCCCAGAATCTTGGTTTCGCCCTCGGGCGGCGCGGCCCGCTTGCGGACCTTGTAGTCTACCGGGTTGGCGGAAACCGCCTTCACGGCGACGCGGATATCGCGGCCGCGCGGCTCCGGCTTTGCAGTCTCGAAATCGATTAGCGCATCCGCTGATTCGATGGGCAGGGATTTTTTGTAGCCGACGGCTTTCATTCTCACGCTCCGCATCCGTTGGATGGATCAATCAGGGAGTTACCTGAGCCGGGTCTGCGCCGATTGCAAGCAGATCGCCGATCCGGAGGCGGCGGGAGCAGCCGGAACTGCCCCCGCCGGCTTCGGAAATAATCGGCTGGAGCGCGATTCGTTCTGAATTGAATCACGATCGCGCCCCAGTTTTTGATTGAGCATGATCTTTTCGGAAGCCGGCACCCACCCCCGGATCAAGCCCGAGGGCAAGCCTTTCCGGATCATGCTCTAGAACGCAACCTGGGTCCGCATCGCGAACGCGTCGAACTTGGCGCCGGCATCGCCGAAGTTGGTGGGGCTCACCTGTTTGGTGATGTCACCGTGCAGGTAATCAAACATGAACCGGACGTTGCGATTGACGTACCAGTTCAGGGCCGCCGTATAGATCGTATTCCGCCCGCCAGCGACGCCATTTGCGGAGGCGAGCTGATCGTTGAGATTGATTGTACTGACACGGCCGGCAATTTCCCACGCGCCCCAGCCGCCACCATCCAGCGAGAACGGATTTGCCGGCACGATGCCGTTGTAAGCGGCGGAGCCTGGATTGTAGGTGTGGGTTTCGCCGGTCAGCACATAGCTTGCCTCCACATAGCCGCCGTTGAATTTCAGACTGGGCAATCCGACGAGGGCGTTACGATCGACATTATACCAGAAAAATTCTCCCTGAGCGAAGAAGGGCCCGTAAGTCCCCGCCGCTTCGACGCTGTACACCTGGGCACCAGACACGCCCGCAAGCGCGCCGGTCGAGATGAGCGCGGTCGGGTCGATTCGCAATTCCGGACGGTCGCTTAGCGTGAGCGTTTGCGCCCCGGTTATCTGGTTGTGCGGTGGCCGGATCAGGAACTCGGCGTTGCCGCCGATGTGCAGGGAGTAGTCCTTGCCGCTGACGATCTGCCCTGTAGCGCGGGCAACCGCGCCAAATTGTTCCGTCGTGCCGGGGGGAGATAAGCTTGAGGCGGAGTGGATCGCGCCCGAGGTCGGTCCCGTCGCATAAGCTCCGGCCCAGAACGTATCGTTGTACCAGCGCGCGCCGAAGGCGGAGCGGAAGTCGCCGGCCGCAATATTGCTGGCGATGACCCCCGGAGCGGCACGTTCCATGAACACGATGTCGTTCGAACTCATCGACTCGTCGAGCGTATAGGGCAGATCCATATAGCCGCCTTCGATCGCAAGTTTGCCGCCGAACGGTTTGAAGCCGGTGTAACTAAGGTAGGCGTTCTCAATGCCGGACAGGGCGCCACCTGGAAGGAATCCGACGGCGGTACCGCCGGCGCTGGCGGTAGAGGCAAAGCCGTCCGAAGCGCCGCCGAAGTCGTAGATCAGGGCGTAATTCCAATCGCCCATGAATTTGCCGATCACGCCGATGCGCGCGCGGCGGGCGTTGACGCCGTTATCGAGCTTCTGCGGAACGGTCGCCGCGGTATTAGGCCGGTAGTCGTAACCGCCGGCGTCGAAATGCAGCCGGCTTGTAATCGAGACGCAGTTTTGTTGGTCTTCGGTACAGATGGTCGGGCGATTGTTCGGCATCGAGACGACGGCACCTGACGACGCTACTGGACCCTTGGCCGGATAGGCTGCCTTGGCGTTGGCGACGCTGGTTGCCTTGGCATTGGCATTTGCGGCGGCCGTGGTGTTTGCCGCGGTTTGTTTTTGCAGTTTTTCGAGCTTCTGCTCCATCAGCTTCAACTGCTGCTTCAGCAGCGCTATTTCGGTATCTGCTCCGCCAGCGGACTGCGCCTGCGCTTGCGATGCAACAAGTGCCCCGATCAGGCTGACCGCGGCCACTGTCGTCAGTTTTGCTTTAGACATGATATCGCCCCTTGTTGTCCTGAACGCCAATTCGTTACCCAAATCATCCGCCAAGGGAAGTCACCTTTTTGCATTGCCGGACTTTTTCTGCGGGAACGGATGTAGGCTTGAACAACGGAAGTTGTGTTCGTATTCCAGACTTCGTCGTGAAACTAAGAAACCTCCATGACATGTGCACGACGCGTAGCACAAGTCCCCCGCAAAACATCGTGCGAGCAGGAGTTTCGCATGTCGCTTCCGTGCAACAGTTTTATATGACCGGCGTCATGTGATTCACGCGCGGTGGCACTTCGATAATGCACGTCGATAGCGGGGCTGCGGCTGACCGGGCATTGACTGGAATATGGGCAAAGCACCCTTCTATTGGCGTGCCGAACGGCCTATATTCCGACGATTTCCTTGAGAGGGCACGATGTTCCGACATTTTCGTACGGCTGCGACAATCGCCAGCCTCGCAGCTATCCTGTGCGCCGGCGCCGGAAACACGTTAGCCCAGGATCGGCGGATTCCGGTCTCGCCGACCGAACTGAAGCTGTCCTATGCGCCGATCGTGCAGCGGGTGCAGCCGGCGGTGGTCAATGTCTATGCCGCGAAAGTGATCCAAAACCGCAATCCGCTGCTCGACGACCCGATCTTCCGCCGCTTCTTCGGCGTGCCGGGCCAGCAACCGGAACAGATGCAGCGCTCGCTCGGCTCCGGGGTGATGGTGGATCCGTCGGGTCTCGTCGTGACTAACAATCACGTGATCGAGGGCGCCGACCAGGTGAAGGTATCACTGTCCGACAAGCGCGAATTCGAGGCCGAGATCGTTCTGAAGGACAGCCGCACCGATCTCGCCGTGCTGCGCCTGAAAGACGCCAAGGAGAGATTTCCGACGCTCGATTTTTCCAATTCCGATGAGTTGTTGGTCGGCGACGTCGTACTTGCGATCGGTAACCCGTTCGGGGTCGGGCAAACGGTGACCCACGGCATCGTCTCGGCGCTGGCGCGCACCCAGGTCGGCATCACGGATTATCAATTCTTCATCCAGACCGACGCGGCGATCAATCCCGGCAATTCCGGCGGTGCGCTGGTGGACATGGCAGGACGACTGGTTGGAATCAACACCGCGATCTTCTCGCGCTCTGGTGGTTCGCAAGGCATCGGCTTTGCAATTCCGGCCAATATGGTGCGGGTGGTCGTTGCCTCCGCGAAGAGCGGCGGCAAGGCGGTCAAGCGTCCCTGGCTTGGCGCGCGGCTCCAGGCGGTAACTCCGGAGATTGCGGAGACGCTTGGACTTAAGCTGCCCAGCGGTGCGCTGGTCGCCAATGTCACACCGAACAGTCCATCCGCACGGGCCGGCCTCAAGCTGTCCGACCTGATCGTGGCGATCGACGGCCAGTCGGTCGACGATCCCAATGCGTTCGATTATCGCTTCGCAACACGTCCGCTCGGCGGCAGCGCGCAGGTGGATGTGCAGCGCGGCGGCAAGCTGGTGAAGCTCTCCATCCCGCTTGAAACCGCGCCGGACAGCGGCCGCGACGAGATCACCCTGACGACGCGCTCGCCATTCCAGGGCGCCAAGGTTGCCAACATCTCGCCGGCGCTCGCCGACGAGTTGCACCTCGATTCCAGCGTCGAGGGCGTGGTGGTGACCGATATCGCCGATGACGCCACCGCGGCGAATGTTGGTTTTCAGAAGGGCGACATGATCCTCGCGGTCAACAACCTGAAGATTGCCAAGACCAGCGATCTCGAACGCGCCACCCGCGAGGCGTCCGCTTGCCGATCGATTGCGCCCGCGCGTGCTTTCGGAGGTCGTCGGCCAGGACCACATCCTCGGGCCGGATGGCGCGCTGACGCGGATGCTGGAGACGAGAACGCTGGGCTCGCTGATCTTCTGGGGTCCACCGGGTACCGGCAAGACCACCGTGGCGCGGTTACTGGCCGATGCCACCGAGCTGCACTTCGAGCAGCTGTCGGCGGTTTTTTCCGGCGTCGCCGATTTGAAGAGAGCGTTCGATGCCGCGCGTGCTCGCCGCGAGATGGGCACCGGAACCTTGCTGTTTGTCGATGAGGTGCATCGGTTCAATCGGGCGCAGCAGGATTCGTTTCTGCCGGTCATGGAGGACGGCACTGTCGTACTGGTCGGCGCGACCACGGAAAATCCGTCCTTCGAGCTCAATGCCGCGTTGCTGTCGCGCGCGCGGGTTCTGGTGTTTCATTCGCTCGACGCGGTTGCAGTCGAAAAACTCTACGCCCACGCCGAAGCGGTCGAAGGCAAAAAGCTGCCGCTTGACGCCGGGGCCCGCGCCGTGCTGGTGCGCATGGCCGACGGCGACGGCCGCGCCGCGCTGACGCTTGCGGAAGAGGTTTGGCGCGCCGCGCGCGACGGCGAGATATTCGACGCCGAGCAATTGCAGGGTGTTTTGCAACGCCGCGCGCCGATCTACGACAAGTCAGCCGATGGACTCTACAATCTGATCTCGGCCCTGCATAAGTCCGTGCGCGGTTCCGATCCAGACGCGGCGCTGTACTATCTGGCGCGCATGATGGACGCTGGCGAAGACCCGTTGTTCCTGGCGCGGCGCGTGGTGCGGATGGCGGTTGAGGATATCGGCCTGGCCGACCCGCGGGCGCTGGTCATCTGCAACGCCGCCAAGGATGCCTACGATTTTCTCGGCCATCCCGAGGGCGAACTCGCGATCGCGCAGGCGGTGATTTATCTCGCCACCGCGCCGAAATCCAACGCCGCCTACAAGGCATTTGGTGCGGCCATGCGCGTGGCGAAAGAAGGCGGCTCGCTGCTGCCCCCAAAGCATATCCTGAACTCGCCGACCAAGCTGATGAAGTCTGAAGGCTATGGCGGCGGCTATGAATACGATCACGATACGCCGGAGGCGTTTTCCGGACAGGACTATTTTCCGGAAGCCTTGGGTCGCCAGACGTTCTATGACCCGCCGGATCGCGGTTTTGAGCGCGAGATTCGCAAGCGGCTGGATTACTGGGCAAAGCTGCGGGCTGGGCGTACCGGATCAGATCGATGACCCTAGGATTTGACTGCTTCGTTGGCATCGATTGGTCGGGCGACAAAAAGCCATGGCAAAAGGGGCTGAAAGTTGCCATTGCTTATCCCGGCCGCGCCGCACCCCGGTTAGAGCAATGCCCAAGTCACAAAAGCGGATGGTCGCGCACCGAAGCTGTGAGATGGATTGAGGATAGGTTTCAAGATAAGAGAGCGCTAATCGGTATTGATTTTGCTTTCGGCTTTCCTCCTATCGCGCTTCCCGGAAACGTCGCCCTCGATTGGGACTATGTTGAGGAAATTTGTGAGCCGCACCCTAATTTCTATGGCGGCGCATTTTTTCGTCCGCCGGCATACGCACATAGTCGGTTGGTAAACAGTCCTTGGCTACCAAAGCATAGCTATTCAGCTGACCACTTAAGAATGACAGAGATTGTGGCTAAGGAGACGATCGGCGCCAGGCCACAATCCATCTTCAATGCTGTAGGTCCGGCGCAGGTGGGCCCTTCCTCAATTTCAGGGATGCGGGCATTGCGATCGCTTCAGCAGAACTGCGGCGACAGAATAGCCATTTGGCCCTTTAGTGAGATGAGCCGGACCGGTTCGGTTATCGTTGAGATTTTTCCGCGATATTTCCCCTTGTCCAAGAGAAAGAGTGCCAAACTTGCAGACCACGATAAACTAAACGCGGCGCTGGTAGCATTCGATAGTGACGAGGTGAAGTTAGCGCCGAAGTCCGAAGATGAAGGAGATGCACTGCTCAGCGCTGCAGCTCTGAGATTTTTGTCTTCCCAAGAAGTTCTGTTTCAGTTGCCAGACCAATTAGTTAGATCGCAGGGCTGGATTTTTGGCGTGCCCGTGCGGAATGGAAAATCATCATGAGCCGTCGCGTCAAGAGACCCCTGGCGAAGTCCCCCGACTCAGGCGATCGCCCGAAGGGTCCGCGTCCCTATCGGAATCCTTCGCAAGGTGATCGGCCGCCTGGTCATCGTCCCGGCGGCAAGCCGCCGGCGCGGTTCTCGGCCTCCGCGCCCCGCGCCGCGAAGTCGCCGCCCTTCGTTGCAGAGCCTCCGAGACTCGTCGTCGAGCCGCCACCGTTGCCAACCAAGGTGCAGACCGTCGTCGTCACCGCTGACGAGAACAACATGCGCGTTGATCGCTTTCTCGAGGCGCGGTTTCCCGGCCTGTCATTTTCCCACATCCAGCGCATCGTCCGCAAAGGCGAGTTGCGGGTGAACGGCAAGCGCGCCGACAGCAAGGATCGGCTGGAAGAGGGGCAGAACGTCCGCATTCCGCCGTTAAAGCTCGATGCGCCGAAGATTGTCGGCAGCCTCTCGGAGGCCGCGACCAAGACGCTTGGCGCCCTCAAGGACATGATCCTGTACGAGGATGCCGATGTGATGGTGCTGGACAAGCCGGCGGGACTGGCCGTGCAGGGCGGCTCCGGCACCACGCGCCACGTCGATCAGATGCTGGAAGTGATGCGCGACGCCAAGGGCCAGAAGCCCCGCCTGGTGCACAGGCTCGACAAGGAGACGGCGGGTTGCCTGCTGATCGCCAAGACGCGCTTTGCGGCCACCGCGTTGACCGGATCGTTTCGCGAGCGCTCGGCGCGCAAGATCTACTGGGCGCTGGTCGCCGGCGTGCCGAAGCCGAAGCAGGGACGGATATCGACCTATCTCGCCAAGGAAGAGAGCGAGGACGACACCATCATGCGCGTCGCCGCCCATGGTGACGAAGGCGCCAACCACGCCGTGACCTACTATGCCGTGGTGGAGACCTCGGCGCAAAAGCTGGCATGGGTATCTCTGAAGCCGGTCACCGGGCGCACCCATCAGTTGCGCGCGCACATGTCCCATATCGGCCACGCCATCGTCGGTGATCCCAAATATTTCAACAAGGAGAACTGGCAATTGCCGGGCGGCCTGCAGAACCGGCTGCATCTGTTGGCGCGGCGCATCGTGATTCCGCATCCGCGCGGCGGCTTTATCGACGCCACCGCACCGCTGCCGCCCCACATGCTGCAATCGTGGAACCTGCTGGGCCTGGAAGCCGACCGGTTCGACCCAATCGAAAACGCACCTGAAGAATAATTTATGTTGCGGTTGCCGTTGGGGATCACGACATATCGGTCATGACCCGAAAATTGATCATTGTCCTGTTCGTTTGCGCGATGGTGCCGGCGCTTGGTGCCGGCAACGTCGCGTTGGCCCAGATGCTCCCGCCGGGCTCGTCAATTCTGAGTCCGCCGCCACCCCCGCCACCGCGGCCGCCGAAAATCGAAGTGCCGGTGGTGCCTCAGATGGATGCAATGCCGGCTTCGCGGGACGTCCAGCCTTCGCCACGCGGCTCCTTCGGTGATCGGATCACCACTTGTCTGCAGGACGGCGCGGCCGTTGGCCTCGGCCCCAGCGCTCGTGCCGCCTACTCCCGATCATGTGCCAATCAGTAGCAGCTCAATTGCGGAATTGAGCGAGGACCGAACGCCGGGAATCGTGGGGGCTTTCGAGGATCAAGATCGCGGTCAGGAACTTCGCCATGCGGTTCGAGTGCTGGATGTTCGCACTCGCTCTTATCATACACTTGGCGTAAATTCCTCGGCCGAAACTGTTCTTAATGAAATGAGATCGAAGCCACCATGCGTGAGCTGTTTGAAGAGGTGCTTGGACAGTCTCCGCTCGACCCGGAAGAGGCGGTGCGGCAATCGACGCGCGGGCCGCAGCGCAAGCGCTTTTACACGACCGCAGGCTTTGCCGGCGCTGCGGATGGATTTGCGATCACGCTCGACGACAAACCGGTACGCACGCCCTCGCGGCAGCTTTTGCCGGCACCGACCCGCGAAATTGCCGAGGCGATCGCGGCGGAATGGGCTGCGCAAAAGGACATCATCGATCCCGTGACCATGCCGCTGACGCGGCTGGCGAACAGTGTTATCGATGCCGTGGCGGATCGCGTCGAAGCTGTTGCCGATGACGTAACAAGATATTTCGAGTCGGACCTGCTGTTCTATCGCGCCGGCCACCCCGAGGCTTTGGTTGAACGGGAAGCCCGGCACTGGGATCCGGTGCTGTTTTGGGCCGCGGATACGCTCGGAGCGCATTTCATTCTCGCCGAAGGGATCGTGCATGTGCGCCAGCCCGATCAGGCCGTCGCTGCGGCGCGGGCAGCCCTGCCGACCGAACCCTGGTCGATTGCGGCCCTCCATATCGTGACGACGCTGACGGGCTCCGCGCTGCTGGCGCTGGCGCTGATGCGCGGCCTCCTCGACGAGAATCAGGTCTGGAGCGCCGCCCACGTCGACGAGGACTGGAATAGCGAGCAATGGGGCGTGGACGGGGAGGTCGCGGCTCGGCGGGCCGGGCGTCTGATCGATTTCAAGGCCGCCGCGCGGGTTCTGAAGGCGCTTGGCTCGCACACCGGTTAACGAGAGGTTAAGTACACTTCATTAGCTTCACTTGAACTCTTTTCCGGTGAAGTGAAGTCGATGTCGATCGTCATCAATCAGAACGTTCCGGTCGTCGCCGCGCAGGGCGTGACGGCGGATGTCGTTCTGCAGCCGGGCAGTGTGATCAACGCCCGGGTGCTCCAGGTCCTCGGCAATGACCAGGCGCGGATTATAATCGGCGGCCAGTCGATCGACGTCCTCTCGCAGGTTCCGCTGCAGCCAGGCCAGGCGCTGCAGCTTGCGGTTTCGCAGACCCCCGACGGTATCAGGCTCGCGGTTGTCGACCAGCAGGGCGGCGCGTCCGCGAGCCAGAGTCTCGCCGGTTCCGCAGCTTCGCTCGACCAGGTCACCCTGACGCCCGGCGCAACGGTCAGCATTGCGGCGCAGACGACTTCAGGGATCGTTGCGCAGACAAATCAGCTCACTCCGCAGGAGACGCTCGCGGTATCGACCGCAGCGCAGATCGCGGCGACCCAGCAGACAAGTCTGGCGCCGCTGTTTGCCAATCTCGGCGTCGCCGCGGGGCTGGGCGGCCTGCCGCCGCAAGTACAGCTGGCGGTGACGCAATTGCTGGCGCAGCGGACCAGCCTGAATCAAAACCTGACCGGCGCTGATTTGAAACGGGCGTTTTTGAATTCCGGCCTGTTTCTGGAGGCTCATCTGGCGACGGGATCGGTGCCCTCGGTCGCCGTGCCGGATCTCAAGGCGGCGTTGATCGTGCTTCGCCAAGTCCTTGCCGGGTCGCTTGCCACGTCGCTCGATGGTGCGACGGTGGCGCAGAGTGCGACGCCGCAAGCAGCGGCGTTGCCGCCGGCCACAACTGTCGCGCAGGGCACGACATTGCAGGCCGTGGTGGCGTCGCAAACGGCGACGCCGGCGGTGATGGTGCTGGAGCAGGGTGCACAGCCCTCGATTTCCGGATTGTTGCAGCCTATCGCCCTCCCTGTTGCGTCTGAGCCGACGGCGTCGCCGGCACTGGCGCCGCTGCTGGCGCACGAGATCGGCCCATCCGATTTGTCGCTTCAAGACGCACCGTTGTCGATCCTGCACCAGGTTCTCGATTTCGGCGCGGCAAAACTGGTGGCTCCTCCGGCATTGACCCCCGCCGATGCGGCTGCGCGCGCCGCCGCAAACACGGCAGGATTGAGCCTGCTGCAGGAGACCCTCCAGGCCAGCCGGCAATTCGCGCTGAACTCTGGGCTCGTGCTCGACGACGGACTGATGCTCTCACTGCTGCCGGCGGTAACCGGAACGCGAGCCCGGAGCGTCGATGATGCCGCATTGGCGCGCACCAACGTGCCGCCGCCGCCGATCGGCGGCGCGCTGCCGGCGGCGCAGCCTGTGATGCCAGCTACGCTGGTATCAAATTCGCCGAGCGATACGGCGATGCATCATCTGCTCGCCGAAACCGAGGGCGCGATCGCGCGGCAGACCTTGTTGCAGGTGGCCTCCTTGCCGGACCGCGTCGAAGCTACCGCGGTGCGGCAGGATCCCGCCACGCCGCGATGGAATTTTGAGATTCCGTTCGCCACGCCGCAAGGTACCGCCGTTGCGCAGTTTGAGATTTCCCGTGACGGGGGCGGCGACGAGGTCGAAGCCGCAAAACGGGTCTGGCGCGCGCGTTTTTCCCTCGATGTTGAGCCCGCGGGACCCGTTCACGCGTTGATTTCCCTGACCGGCGACAAGACCTCGGTGCGGATGTGGGCGGAGCGGCCGGCTACCGCCGCGCAACTACGCGCCGGCGCATCGCAGCTCAGTCAGGCGCTGAGTCGCGCCGAGCTCCAGCCCGGCGAGATCGCGATCCGTGACGGCGCTCCGTCGCAACCCGCGCCGGCATCCGCCGGGCATTTCCTGGACCGGGCGCTATGAGCGCGCCGATGAAAAAGCAGCTTGCGGTCGCGCTGCACTACGACAAGGCCGGCGCGCCGCGGGTGGTCGCCAAGGGCAAGGGCCGGATCGGTGCCAAGATCATCGAGGTCGCCAGGGCGCATGACATTCCGATCGAGGAAAACGAGGTGCTGGCGGGCGCACTCTCCAATGTCGAAATCGGCGACGAAATTCCCGCAGAGCTCTACAAGGCAGTCGCCGAGGTGCTGGTGTTCGTGCTGAAGCTGTCCGGCCACGTTCGGTAGCGCTTGATCCACTTGGATTGAAGCGGCGACGTTGCGGCGTCACCTCTCCCCCCGCGGTCTCCTGTCATTTTTTCTCCACGATACAAGGCGCAGGTGGCTGCGTCGCTCTCTCATCACCGGTGCTGTCTTGATCCATCGCCGCCGTGCCCTCGGTCTTCTCGCAGCCATCGGCATTTTTCCGTCGCGCGCCTTTGCCAACGTCGCGCCTCAGCGCAGCGAGATCCGCCACCAGATGGCCAGGCATTTCGCGGATGAGGGGACAGTCGGGACCTTCGTGGGCTACAAGACCGACGACTATCTGATCCTTGCCAGCGATAAGGATCGCTCGGGGCAAGCATTTCTGCCGGCCTCCACGTTCAAGATTGCGAATTCCCTGATTGCACTGGAAACCGGCGTGGTCGAGGACCCCGACAAGGACGTGTTCAGGTGGGATGGCGTGAAACGCGCCATCGAGGCGTGGAATCGCGATCATACGCTGCGCTCGGCGATCGCGGCATCCGCGGTGCCGGTCTATCAGGAGATTGCGCGTCGCATCGGTGCCGAGCGGATGCAGAAATACGTCGATCTGATCGACTACGGCAACCGCAATATCGGCGGCGGCATCGACCAGTTCTGGCTCACCGGCGATCTGCGGATCGATTCGATCCAGCAGATCGATTTTGTCGACCGTCTGCGGCGCGGCGTGCTGCCGGTCTCGGAACGCAGCCAGGATCTGGTGCGCGATATTTTGCCGGTGACGAAGGCCGGCGACGCCATCATCCGCGCCAAGTCCGGACTGCTGGGCGCTGAAATCGGCAGGCCGTCGCTGGGCTGGCTGGTCGGCTGGGCCGAGAAGGGCAGCGCCCAGACGGTGTTCGCGCTCAATCTCGACGTCAGCGAACCGCGCCACGTCGCCGCCCGCATGACGGTGGCGCAGCAATGCCTGACCGATATCGGCGCGATTTAGCTTGCAGCATCCAACCGCGTCGGCAAGACGCTAACGCCGGTCCAGTGCGAGTGAAACCGCCGTGATGCTGGTTCCCTGTGGGCGGATAGACACGGTCTGCCTGTTGCCGCGCGTCGTCAGCGACAGATTGGCCGAGAAAGTATCACCTCGCGCCGAAGCCTCGATGCGACTGCCGACGGCACGTCCCGAGATGGTCCCGAAGGCGTTCCGGCTGGCTTCATTCCACGAGCCGGAAATCACACCACCACGGTATTGAACGTCGCTCGCCAAATTGAAGTTATAGCTATCGCTGGCGCATCTCAGGTTCAGGCGAAGTTCGGCGCCGGTCCCGCTGACATCGTAGGACGCCCGGCAGCGCAGCCGCTCCTGCGTTCCGTCTGTCGTATTCAGGACGCCGCCGCCCGACCATGAACCTGCCATGGCGGTGAAGGGAGAAGCCGCCGCGGCCTGTCCGGCACCGCCGGAAACGCATAGCGATGCCAACAGCAGCAACCCCGCCCGCGCGATATTGGATCCAGACATTTGGGGCCTCCATTCTTTTGTGATCTTTCTCGTGGTCCCGCCAAGTCCTCCGATCTGGCGCAGGAGCGCCAAACGGGTTCATTGGTTCCCTTCAGATCTGGTTTGCGCTTCTGCGCTGGACTAGGCTTCGTACCTTCACAATCATGAGAGCCTGGAGGAAATCATGAAATCCGCAGTCTGGGTGTCGTCGCTCGCCAGCGCCGCGGCCGGCGGCTGGTTCGCGGCCACCATGTTCGCGCAGCCCGCAACCAGCAAGGAACCGCGCTTTCCGCAACTAACCATGGACCAGCTCGACGAGAAGCAGAAACCGCTCGGCGAGCAGGTGATGAAAGTCTCCAGCGTCGGATTGGCCGGTCCCTACAATCCGATGTTGCGCAGTCCGGTGCTTGGGCAGCGGCTGTTCGATCTGTTCCACTATCTGCGCTGGGAAACCTCGGTGCCCACCAAGCTCAACGAGTTCGCGATCATCATCATCGGCCGGCAATGGCGATCACAGGTGGAGTGGTATGCGCACGCGCCGCTAGCGGAGAAGGCCGGGCTTTCGCCCGAGATCATCGCCGAGCTGAAAGCCAACAAGCGTCCGTCCAACATGGCTGAAGACGAGGCGACGGTGTACGATTTCGTCACCGAACTGACCACCACGCAAAAGGTTTCGGACGAAACCTACGCGCGGGCCAAGAAGATATTCAACGATCAGCAGATCGTCGATCTGACCTCGGTGGCCGGTACCTACGTCTCGATCGCGATGATGCTGGCGATGGCGGAGGAATCAACGCCGCCCGGCAAGGAAGCGCCGTTCAAGCCCGGCGAGAAATAGTCGGACGCAACAATCAAGGCGCCTTGGCCACATCCTTGCCGATGCGGCCAAGATGGGTGAAGCCGAATCCGGTCGCGTATTTCAGGCCGTAGCCGAGCGCACGGTCGAGGCCGATATGCGCCAGCCAGATCAACGAAATCGATCCGGCCGTGGGGCAGAGCATGACGATGCCGGCGAGCGCGAGCAGCAGCGGTCCAATGGTGACATGGAGCGCGTTGTAAACGATCGCGCCGAGCCGCGGACCGGCAAGATAGGCCAGAAAACTCAGGTCCGGCGCCAGAAAGAGCACCGCGTACAGCCCCCACGAGGCCCCTGAGACCAGATAGAGCAGGGTTGTGGCGCAGAACAGCACCAGCCCTTCCATCCTGAGCAAGGTGCGCACCTCGCCGGTGACCGCGCCACCACCCTTGCTGCTTTCGATGTCCGTCATTCACCGTCTCCCTGTGCGGACCCGGCATATAGGGTCTATGCGCTGCCACGGCTACGGCATGGCCGGCCTTCTGCAGCGGCGGAACGGCGTTTCCACTGCCGAAACCCCCGTGTTAGAACCCGGTCAAATCTTGCGGCAGGCGGCAAAGCTGCCAGAACCACGGGCTGGAGCACATGAAAGATATCCTGGACACCCTTGAGGACCGGCGCGCTGGCGCCAAGCTCGGCGGCGGCGAAAAGCGCATCGAGGCGCAGCACGCCCGCGGCAAGCTGACCGCGCGGGAGCGCATCGAACTGCTGCTCGACAAGGGCTCCTTCGAGGAGTTCGACATGTTCGTCGAGCATCGCTCGGTGGAATTCGGCATGGAGAAATCCAGGGTGCCGGGCGATGGCGTCGTCACCGGCTGGGGCACCGTCAACGGCCGCAAGACCTTTGTGTTCGCCAAGGACTTTACCGTCTTCGGCGGCTCGCTGTCGGAAACCCATGCCCAGAAGATCGTGAAGATCCAGGACATGGCGATGAAGGCGAGGGCGCCGATCATCGGGCTGTACGACGCCGGCGGCGCCCGGATCCAGGAAGGCGTCGCGGCACTCGCGGGCTATTCCTATGTATTCCGCCGCAACGTCATCGCCTCGGGCGTGATTCCGCAGATCTCGGTCATCATGGGCCCGTGCGCCGGCGGCGACGTCTATTCGCCGGCCATGACCGACTTCATCTTCATGGTGAAGAACACCAGCTACATGTTCGTCACCGGCCCCGATGTGGTCAAGACCGTCACCAACGAGGTGGTGACCGCCGAAGAACTCGGCGGCGCATCGGTGCACGCCACGCGCTCCTCGATTGCCGATGGCGCCTTCGAGAACGACGTCGAGACGCTGCTGCAGATGCGCCGTCTGATCGACTTCCTGCCCAGTAACAACACCGACGGCGTGCCGGAATGGCCGAGCTTTGACGACATCGGGCGCGTCGACATGTCGCTGGACACGCTGATCCCCGACAATCCGAACAAGCCCTA
>WNFI01173773.1_pt2 | contig 24675 bp, 21 predicted proteins | sample 5400471 | NCBI WGS metagenome assembly WNFI01 (sample SAMN13153348, study PRJNA577476) | soil metagenome | isolation source: 100 cm saprolite on Douglas fir-dominated hillslope | place: USA:California | collected 2013-09-17 | reverse complement strand
TGGTCATCTGTTGTAAAAAATGATTCTGCAACAAAGGTGGCATTCAACGGAACTGGCTGAGCTGAATTATGCGAAAGTTCTAGTGTGATAGCCCCACCTTGGGCCGTCACCGAGATCGTCCATCCCATTAACCTGACTGGTGTCCCGGCCGTTCCCCACTCGACTTTATCTGGCCATCCATTAATTTGAAGAATCAATTGATCTACATCAGTGTACGGATTGATCTGAATCGGCGCGGGTCTTGGTCCTTGCACAGAAGAGTGTTGCCGGAACCGAAGCCAAGCCGCATTTACGATCGCGATCTCCGTACGGTGTTGGATGGCAGTAAATAAATCAAAAGTCTTTTTCTTGGAATAACCTGTAATAAACTGCTGACGCCTAATATGACCAGTAAGGCAGTCAACAGGGTCACAGTGCTGAACTTCTTGGGTGCCACAATTTGTAGGTTTTCCGTATAAATCCTTGCATTCAGTTGCTTGGAAAGGGGTCAAATCCTTTCGAAAATGGGCTAGCACCCATTGTTCAAAAGACCTGTGGGAAAAAGCGATGTTCACCCTGCTAGCTGCGGCTCCAGCAAAGGTTTCAGGTAATCGCGGGTGCCCATCATGATCGAAAACGATCCAGGCGAAATCGGCAGATCCATCTTCTAGCACTTTTTTAGCAACTTCGTACAATTGATAAGGCGTTGTTTTAGGTTTATCTTCTCGCTCGTCGGGATAAACGTCGATTTTGCTAAAACATGTCAATGCTGCGTCTGTTTCTGCCCAGCTTTGAAAATATTGATATTCCGAAGAAGTACCCTCACAGGCAATAAACAACGTGGGCTGCAACTTTATTTTTGATCTACTCCTAGCCATTGGTCATGTTTTCTGTTCGGTCAAAAATAAAATCCAATTCTTTTATTTGCGGCAACCCTCCAAATTTTCCGCTCATATACCATCTGTCGAACGGAATATCGTCTCTTAGTCCGGGCACGTCAAGATCATAAACACTATACAACTGCGTGACCCCATATTTATCCTTTTTCGCAATCCAGATTTGATCCTTTCGAAAATTATTTCGGTCTAGCAACGTTGTTTCATGTGTTGCAAATATTAGTTGCGAATTCCACGGGTTTGTTTTTGGATGATTGAATAAATGAATAAGAAATCGGCACAAATATGGATGCAGGCTATTATCGATTTCGTCAATCCAAGTAGGTCTTCCGTGTTGTAGTTGTAAAGACATCAGAATTTCCGTGCTCAGCCCGACCAGAGTAAAAGTGCCGGCAGAGCCTTGTCGCATTAAATCAAATGTTTTTTCCCCAACAATCTCTTTATTGCTGTAAATAGGGTGAGTAGTCTTAAAAAGCTTTACCTTGCGCGTAGCTGAATAACTATCGTCAGATTCGCTTACGGAGTTCGCAGCCGTTTTTATCGGCTCTTCATCTTCCACCAAACCCATGTTTGCTACCCCCAAGTCAGCCAGACGCACCAATTTTATTACCTTATTTTTTAGCTCGACCATCTTGGGAATGTCACTCTCAAAAACTTGCTTCGCAAGTTCGTTCATTGACCGGGCCATTCCTGTGACTGAACTGTTAATCACAGAATTGCCGACCACAAAATAGTTTCTCATACCTTCCCAATACTCATCGCCGCCATTACCCAATTCAGATAAGTACAGTCGTTTTGGATTAATACTTGTAACCTCTGCTTGCCCTTTGAAAAAGTCCGCGTTTTTTGTTATAATTTTTCTTCCCCGTCTCCTATATATCAACACTTGCGCTTTTCCCGGATAATATTTAAGTATCTCTTCTATTACCCCCAGTGATTTCGATACGGAAATGGAATAAATATATTGCTGTTTGTCCCAGGCTATAAAGTTTACCGAAAACTCAACTGGCTGATCGACCGTTTCAGGACTTAATTCGAAAGGCTCTGCTAATAACAATTGGTCATTTACATCATACCGAAATGACGCAGATATAAGTTGCCGGAAAGTCCAAAATCCTCTTATCAAATTGCTTTTACCGCTTGCGTTGGCGCCATAAATTACAGCGGTTTTAAGCAATCGGAATTTTTTGCCGTTTTTAGTTGTCACCTCAGCAATATTGTCCGATTTCCCTTTGGCACCGGACGCCTCAAGGCTAAGCATCGTCTTTTCCTTGAAAGAGCGATAATTCTTGATGGTGAAATTGATGATCATTTCTGTAAATTATTTACAAAATAACGGCTATTTTTTCAGTTTATATACAAGTATGGTCATTTTTTGTATTTTTTTTACATAATTTGATCCAAGTTTAAATTATGAGCCTTTTTCGGCCATTTAAAAAGCAGTTTAAACTGCTTCAGGATCAATGATACTTATTGGGGAATCAAAGATTCTTTCTGGCACTACACTATGAATTATTTCCTTCACTATTTTCCTCGGAAATTCAGAAACCATAAAAAGATGTGTCTATTTTCCGATTTGCAGTAGAATAAACAGCGCTATAATCCTCCCCTTGCAAACCCTGCGTCACAGGTTCTTCTACTGCCTTATAACGATACATAGGATCAGGATTTACAATAGTAGAGTATTTCTTCGGAAAACCATTCCATGGAATTAGTCTGCTCGCTGGAGTTTGACCACCGGGCACATCAAAAGGCGAAAAAAAAGACGGCCTTCCTGCTTTTGAACTGCTAAAATATTCTTGTACTTTATTGCTCCATCCCTGCTGACCGGCAGCGGGCAAATCCTTTACATTCCCTGGAGGTGAAAATATTGGCATATGATGAGTTTGACACAATATAGCTGTTCGCTAATCTTTCACCTACGTGAAAAACACCCATTTTCAACTTTGAGGGACCTGAAAAGACCCGATCCATCTGAATATATCATACTGATTTAAAGAATATCTCCACTGTGTTCCCGGGGATTTGAATGCCGTGCGCAATGGCCTGGATAACTACGGCTGGCTATTAAATAGAGAATTATTAATTTGTGTTGCATAAAGCTCTTTCAACCAAATGCTTTTTCGGTCGCCAAATTGTCGGCGAACAAATGAAATAGGAAATACAATTGAGTAATATCCAATAAATAACCGTACGACCCTCACACCAGATCAATTTGTAGCAGCCTGTATGTCATTTATTTACAGGCTTTCCCCGCCTATCCACCGGTTCTTGCCAATGCCCGGACGCTGCCGCTGCTCGTGTCCAAAGCCGATGCCAGCAGCGTATCTACACCGGCCACATTGACAGCGAATTCCGTCGAAGGCGCGGTCGCGTGTGGTTTGTTAGCAGGCTGGCTGCAGGAGAGCCACAGCAAACCAATCAACTAGAAAATAATAAGTCTCGTGAAGCTATTGAAAAGTTGGTTTAAGCATGATCCCCTGCCGAAAAAGACCCCGCAGACGGCCCTACGACCGGCAGCCCAACTATCCTTTCCAGTAATTGCTGCGCGGCCTCCGGTCCCAATTCACTTTGCGAAAGAAAGGCCTGTAGCCGTAGCAGGATTTCGCCGTGCTCGATCGGTTCCTGATCGTCCAGGTAGCCCTCTTCGAGCAGGTATTGCTCTAGGTCATCTGCACTTGAAACCCGAAACCCGGACACTCCCTTATTCCCCTTTTCCCTCTCGCTATGGAAACAAAATCACCAGATGTCCGTAAAGATTGGCTTCGGAAGTGGAGCCTGGCAGATTTGTCAGCTTATAGAGGAGAGCTTAAATAGCCTGTTTTATTTATATGCCTGCCTTTGAAGTTATCCTTTACCTCTTCCACGTACCCTTTATTTCTTTATTGAATTGGCTCCTGATCACTCCAGTATTTTCCGAAATACCGAATACGGTGCTGACAGACATTATTTTTTTACTGCTTTTAGTAAGTTCAGCCATCTTCTTTTTCCGGAAGCTGGCGAAGCATTTACTGCCATCGGTAAATTCAGTTATAGCAGGCATGGCGGCGCTCCTGGGCTGTTTTATATTCTGGATTTCAATGCGTGGCGAGTTAACAAGTCAGATGTAATGATCGAGTCGTTCTTTAAGGTTTTGTCGGTAAAGCAGCAGCCGTACAATTATTCCATTGCTGGTAAGATCCGAGAATACTCGAAGAAGATTCTGCAACCCGGGAAAGAACTTCACCACCGGCTATTCGATGGGGTTAAATCGCTGATTCTTGGTTCTCATCATGGAATTTGCTAAATTTAGAAATAATATAGCTCACAAATGAAGAATAATCAATATGATAATATGAAACTAATTGCTAATCAACATACTACAATGATAGCCTCTCTTATTGGGGTGACGACTTTAGGTGTTTCAGGAATAGCAGCATCTGTAGCACTGCACTCGCCAGCAGGAATAGGTTTTAGCCTCGCAATACCCTGCATAATTCACGCATATAATATTTTTAAGGGGCACCGCAAGAATACTGAAACACACGACAATACTGACCCTAGCACATTAGTTAAGAAATTACCAGAAAATCGAAAGAAACCTCAAATCAGGGAATTCCAAAATAAAAATAGAGATAACAATAGCGAGAATGCAAACTCACAATACTATAGTCAGGATTTAGGAATTGAACATAGCTTTCTCGATGACCAGAAAATTCTAAACCAATTGCTTTTAAAAGACATTAAGGAAGTTTCAAAAAATGATATAGACCTTGTTGTAGATAATGCATTTGATCTTCCTGACAAATTGGTTGTTGACATCGTAAATGCATGTGAACAGAAGAATATTTATGAAATCACAAACATATCATCAGCATTGTCATGTCATAACATAATGTCTGAGAGCGTTAACAATGAATTGTATGCATTTTCATGTAATTAAGTATAGATTTAAATTAATTCAAAAGGCTGATGAGATTTTCATCAGCCTTTTGAATTAGAAGACTTATTTGAAATCATAAAATACAATCTTATAATCTGAATTTAAAGCAATCCCAATTTGAAAGAAAATGGGTCCATACCCTTTACAAAGTTTGTAGCTCTCCGTTCAATCTCTTCCAGTCTATCCCGGATTTCTTGCAGCCGGGGACCGAGATTTTTTGCCGAAAGTTTGTCATGGTCTTCTTTAGAGAGGCCAAAAATTGTTGGAAACAGTTTTGATCGCCACTTCACAAAACGATTTTGTCAGAATAGCATTGCAAATACAAAACTTAATGCATCTTCAATCCTACCAGCAAAAATATTTTGTACTACGCAAATAGATTGCGCAGACCGAACTATATATTTGCTCTAACTAAAACGTCGGAGTCTTTCCTTACGTAAACGCAGCATTACAGAATCTAAAAGCTCGAACGTTTCTGAAGCAGTCCTCAGACTAAGGCACGGGGATCTTAAAATAATGATAACTCGGCTAGATGTATTGAAGAAAAAAACATAAAATTCGCTAAATTTAGTATATATGACCAAGTATTTCCCATTTAGGAATATCAGACAGCTTTCACTTGATTATTGGTTAAAGGAAACTGGAAGACAGCGTTTTAACAGAAATGAAATTTTTTCCGGAGCGTTTGAGTGTCGATGGCAATTTCGTTTTCTTACAGAACCCCAGGTTAGCGATCCCCACATCAGCGTTTTTTGCAGCATGGGTGAATGGAACAGCAATATAGGTGATCTTCTGGGTGACGATCACTTTGACGGCCTTACATTTCATTCTTCAAATGCTGATGTTTTGTTTCGTTACTATACTAAAGTACTCTTAATTGCGTCAGAGATTCTCACCGACTTTCAGGATATCTTAACTATATTCCGAAACGGAAATATTGATTCCGTGAAGAAATGGGGAGAGAATGAGAAATCGCGAAATGAACTGAATCTGCATAGCATCCCAGATGCTATGCAAAATCTGATTGACTATATTAACACCCATTTGCAAACACAAAACTAGAAATCTTCATGCTTGCAACCACCATATCAACTATTATTTTGAAGACTCATCGTTTCCGCCGCCAGCTGATGATTTTATCAATGCCCAAAATGTCAATCAAACCTTAGATAACATTCGAAAAGGCTTATCCTTCAATCTACCTACCCACATCATAGTCCCGAAAATGCTTTATATTTTAGAAATTCTTATTCAGGGATACCAAACGCTGGATCGAGTATTTGAGAACAATCCGGCAAAGTTTGCCGCATTTTGCAAACTGTATGAAGGCGAGAGTGTTCGACTGATCAAAGATGATCCGCCTGGTGTTGTCGAATTTATATTTCCAGAACCAAAATGACTCGGTACTTGACTGTTGATATTATTCGCAGATTATACCATTCATTACTTCTTTCCGATCAATCCCTCTGCCATCATCCAGAAACTGAGTGCCAGTGTCTCGCCAGCAAAATCAACTGTTCAATGAAGTCCGGCTTTCTCCACCATACAATGTTGAATGCCCTTATCCTTAGTATTGAAAGAGATGGGCATTTGGGTGATTATGACGATTGACTTACCTTAGGAGTCCTAAACCTTAACGGAGATGATAAAAAGCCTTCTCGATTTTAAAAAATGGGTTGCACCTACTATGCATGCATTGGCAGGGCGCTATCTTGAAAAAGAAAATGCACCTACGGGGAGAGTTCATAACCAATGGAAAAATTTCACGGGCGAACTGTCGCCTCTGGATATCTACAAATACTTGAAAGCTCGATTTGGAGAGCCAAACGGGGTATCAATGATTATGAAAAATCCAACAGTTGACAATCTAATTCATTGGCATTACACGATTGATGGCGACGAACTTGAAATAAATTTCTGGGGGCACAGCAGCGGACTCGAAATTAGCGTTTGGGGAAATGGGTCAATTAATTCTGCCGAGGATCGTACAGCGTTTGTTGCAGCCATAAAGGCAGACTTCGGGAAATATGGCGCAGAGATGGGCAATGTCCATAAACAGCTTGAAAAATGGAAATTGTTTCTTAATCCATTCGTGCGGCTGCATCAATCTATTCATTTAATGTTGGAGGAGTTGGAATCTATTGACATCACAGAACCGACTTTTTCGAAAGAGGTAGATCCTGACAATGAATCTTATTTCGACGATTTGAGAAATTGGACCAAAAACGTTACAAAAGCGGCTGCGCTAGGTACAACGATCCGAATGTTGTTCCCTGTAATGGCGGAGGCGTTCGTTAATTTGGTAATCTTCATTTTTAGAAGATCAGAACTGAAAGATGACGGGAGACTTTACGACGGACTCATTCGACAGGCGATTGATGTTCGAGTGAAGTCGTTGAACATGATTTGCGACGGGTTTAATGGGCCAATTAGCGGGGACGATGAACGATTCAAAGATTTTCATAATTTAATGAACGGCAGGAACGATTTTTTACATGGAAACGTCAATCCTGCAAAGTTGGAGGTGGAGGATCTGTATTTTGATCAGAAAAATATTCCATTGTATAAGAGCGATAACGGCGTTATAAAGAAAATGTTCGGCCATCATCAAAAGGGAGTTACTCTGGATGAAGTCAGAAGCGACGAACGTGTAATCAATGGCTTTATGGAAATGGTGTTGGAGAAGTTAGAACAGGAGAATTTCGAAGAATTCATAGGATTGATGGGAGAGAGGTTTCCGGCAATCAACGAGAAAACAAAGAAAATTGAAATCAAACTCCCGAATAACTATGTCGAAGGAATAGCGATTCCAGGGAAAGACGTGGAGGTTAATCCAGACTTTCAACGGTTTGTGAGCGCTGAGGGGTACATCCAATTATACTACCCGGCGTCATGGAAATATCATCCGGTGGAAGGGCGGCATATTTTTTCACCGTATGCAGCGAATGAAGGAAAGCAGATCAGCGTCATTATAATGCCAATTGAACTTGTTGATATGAAGGACAAAATAGCAGGGCTAGAGAGACGAGAGAAGAAAACAATTCAAAGCAGTGAATGGTATATCCTTCCAGCGAAGAAACGATAAGGGTTGATATATAAAGGGTTTGTAAAGATTGTGAATAATGATTGGGTGCAAGTGACTTTTAGTTATGAAGTCGGGAAGAAAGAGACGGAGTTCTCTGACGTAATGATTGAATCCATACTTGGCAGTATCAAGTTTATCCCAAAAGAGGAGTCGGAATCAGTTGTGAGTAAATATAAGTTTGAATTGTTCTTGCGTGGAATGGCAGCGTCTGAGCTCTTACTAAGAAGAGCCCGTGAGAATGACGCCTATTTCGAGACATCCAACCTTTTACGATGTCAAATAGATGGATTATTGCGCATTGCAGTAGTGCTGAAAACGCAAATCCTTGCGAACAGCGATATCTTAGAAGACAAGTGGGTTTACTCATGGCGAGGACCAGATAGCATTAAAGTAGATGCTGTTGTTGAGGAGGCCCAGCGATTAAAACTAGCTTCTCCCGCCTTTTGGGATGAGTTTGATCGAGTTTGGCAAGCCGGAGATTTTATTGATAGTTCCTTCGCAATAACTCCAATAACGATGCCTGGAATAGAGGAGTACTTGGTATTTCTGGAAGAAGGAAGAAACCTGTTGTTTAACGAGGCATATGACTTGGAAACCAAACTAATCGAATTGGGGATCTGGAAATCCGAACGAATTGTGAGTAGAGACGGCTTTGTTATGGAAAATTTGCCTGCGCCAAACGCGAAAATTGTCCAGAAGTCATTTTTGAAGAAACTTCGAAAAACTTTAACAAAGATAGATAGGGACGATAAGATCGAGTAGACTGATCCTATTAGATTACGTCTGGCCCGCTCATAGGAGCAAAATCCGGAATAAAAATGAGATGTAAGTAATTGCGTTTTTGTACTTTTAATAACCCCAAACCTAAGTTTTACACATATGTCAGAAACATTAACCATTCGAAGAGTCATCGACAGAATAATTACTGGCGAAGTCAGAATTCCCGCGTTCCAGAGAGATTGGGTCTGGACTCCTCAGCAAGTCAGCTTTCTCTTAGACAGCATATACAAGAGCTTTCCCGTCGGAATGGTATTCCTCTGGAAAACGAATACCAAGCTTGAAACTGAAAAGGACTTAGGCAATTATACGCTTCCCGAACCAAGAAAGGAACACCCTGTTTACTACGTCCTTGACGGTCAACAGCGACTTACCTCTTTATTTAGCGTCTTTCAAACTGAGCTTCAAAGGTCAGACAACTATGAATGGCTGGATGTATATTTTGATTTCAACGCTAGTGACGGGAAGCAGGATAGCAAGTTTGTCGCATTAGGCAATGCTGACGTCATCGAAAATAAGCATTTTCCGATGTCCGCACTATTTGACGCAAACAAATTTTATCTAGAGGTAAGCAAGTTAGATCAGGAGAAAAGGGAGACAATCTTGAAAGTACAGCAGATTTTTCAAGAATATTTGCTGCCGTCTCAGGAATTCGAAACCGATGACAAGGAGAGCATTGCTATAGTATTCGAGCGGATAAACAGAGCTGGAACTCCGTTGAATACCTATCAACTGCTTACAGCGTGGAGTTGGAGTGCAGATTTTGATTTACAAGACGAATTCTCCGAGCTGAGCGATGAGCTTGCGCCGTACGGTTTTGGAAATTTGGCACAGGATAAGGACTTGCAACTTAGATGTTGTAGTGGAATCATTAAGGGAGAAACGCTTCCAGCAACGATTGTCAGTTTAAAGGGAGATGAAGTACGAAATAACTTCAAAATTATTAGAAATGGAATAAAAGGTGCGATAGAATTTTTAAAGGATCAACTTAAAGTTCATTCCTTAGATTGGCTACCCTACTCTTCAATGATTATTTCGCTAAGCGCTTTCTTCGCAACAGAAAATGAAAACGGTCGTGGGTATACCGACTTACAGAGGAGAGAATTGATCAAATGGTTTTGGCGATCTAACCTGTCTCGAAGATACAGTGCAGGAGTTCAGGACAAGCATAAACAGGACATTGCTTTAATGAAGGCTTTACGTGAGGATGAAACAACAAATTTGAACGAGTTTGACTGCAAAGTCGATGAATCATTTTTCCTAGATACTCCTTTTAATGTTGGTTCTACAAATACGAAAACATTTGTTCTAATGCTGGCCAATAAGGGGCCAAGGTCCTTTATTTCCGGTGCAAATGTCAGACTCGGTGACGTGCTCAAAACGGTGAACAGGAATGAGTTTCACCATATTTTTCCCAAAAAACATCTTGAGAGACTTGGGGTCGATAAAAAAATGATAAATTGTCTAACCAATTTTTGTTTCCTCAATAATGCTGACAATCAATCAATCAAAGACAAAGACCCAAAAGTCTACAAGGCGCTGTTACCAGGCGCTTCGATCCACAACATTTTGGATAGTGCTGTTTGCCCATCAAATTCTTTGGATGTAGAGTATGAACAATTTTTAAAGGAGCGGTCAAGCTACCTCGTAGAGTGGGCGAAGACCTTAATAGCCTAATCAATGCGCGTCGTCCAAGCTTTATAAACGCCTTAATTTTATGCATCGCTGATCAATACAAACAGGGAAGGCAGCTTTTAAATCAGACAACAACTATGAATGAATTTGATGTTGGAAAATATCTGCAGCTTTTATATGAAGAATTATTATTGAATGGTGAACCTAAGAAAATTGACCTGACGGCAAATTGGTGTCAGACCTTTCCATCGAAGCCTGGCGTTTATCTTTTTCGTGATAAATCGAAAATTATCTATGTAGGCGAGACGGGAAACCTTTCCTTGCGGATGGCTGACTTGCGGCGTACCGTCAACCACACCCTTCGCAGAAACATCGGAAACACGCTTTTTTCAAAAATTGATGGTTGGACTAAGGCCACCTCGAGGAATAAATTTAACGAAAGGATTGAGGCGATGCTTGACGAGCATTTTCGCAGCAATCTTACCATCGCTGTTTTACCTGTGCGCCTAGGTAGGTGTGAGTTGGAGGAAAAGGTTATATCAATACACCGTCCCGAATACAATTACAAAGGCAAACGGGTGTCTCTGTAAAGAGCAATAGGGCGTCAGGTCAGTATAATTAATTGGAACATAGCGATTATCCGAATTTATCTCTTAATCACGTTATAATTCTAGCTGACATCATGTATCAAGTTGATTATCAATATAACTGTTCCTATCATTATTCTGCTCATCTTGACCCTACCCTGCTGGAAATTTATTCCCTGGCCAAAGGGCAGGAGAAACCGAATACTACCTTACGACTCGGATTAGCTCCTGACAACTTTGATACTACTGTTCAGGTCCTGCAGCAACAGGATATCTTTTTTCATCAGGCGCCTGCGACTAGGAATGGGGCGTAATGACCATCGTGGAAGATCCACAGGGTCGTAAAATCGAGTTGTATAAAAAATAAGCCTTCCTTATGCCCATCCCTGACCTATTCAAAGATGCCTTTGCCTCCATCGACACGATTCCTTTTCGGTCGCTGTCGGAGAGCGATATATCTAATATATTAGAGACCCACATTCCTGCCGACAAGACAGGCTATTCGACCGAGGAGATGGCGGAAATAATAGCCTTCCGGTTCTTAGAAAACTATTCGGCGGACAAAAATTCTTGGGGTACGTTTTTCGGACCGGCCGCCATTCGCCCTAATGAAGAAGGCTCTATCGATGAATTTCCATCCCTATCGTTTATTACAGCAGCAACAATCATGTATTGGGAAGAACGGTGTACCATCGCCCAACACCCGGTATTAGCCGCGCGGTATGCAGGGTTGGCGCACGATTTTCACCCCAAAGTCACAGGTCAACCAGCAAATTACTTGTTTGCCAAGATGCATTGCGTAGCCTTGCTGGACACCATTGATCAAAACCTATACAAAGTCCATATCTATGCCGTGGGGAAATTGCGTAGAGCCCTTGCCGTCGCCCTGCAATTGAATGACGAGGTCCTGATCGGAAAAGTCAAAGCGACTATTCTACAACTGGAAAATACGGTTCCTTTCAATGAACAACGAAACTGGTGGGGGTTTGCGTTTGATCTGTTGGTGGGCAATAAAAAAAAGTTGCTTACCCCTGAAGAAGAGTTGACAATTATTCAGCAGCTGCATGACCGGATGACGGCACTCGCCCCTGTCAATGCTTCGGCCACCGAAGCCGCCGCTATTCGGTTGGCTCGCTATTATCTGGGAAAGAAAAATCAACTGGCAATCAAACAAGTGTTGGAAGCTCTGAAAGAAGCCGTCGAAAAAGCCACCAGTGGTGCCGCGCCTATCCAGCAGGCGCATGAGATAGATCGTTTATACCACCTGTTTGTCCAGTTCCAACTTCATTCGGAAGCACAAGCCCTTTTAATTCAGCTACGAGCCATCAGCAAAGAAACGGATAAGGAAATGAAAAGTGTAGCTGGCTCTGTTACCCTTTCGCAAGATAAGATAGATGAATACGTCAATAGAATGCTGACCGGCAACTCGGAATCTATTTTCTCTAGGATTGTTCAGGTCCAAACACCTAAAATAAAAGAAGCCAAGGATGAATTGCTAAAACTGTCTCAGGTGGCGCCGTTCGTATATTTAGCCAATCGCACCCTTGTTGACAAAAAGGGAAGACAGATCGCGGCTATCGGCCCTTTGAGCGAAGATCCTGAAAGTCACTTGGTTACTCAACTCAGTGACACGATGCGGATCGGCACGCTTTTTCTGCATGTTGTCTTTGAAGAAGGGGAAAAAAGAGGCATATTTACTGTTTCGGAGATTCTGCAATGCTTAAAAAATTCCTGCATCATCTCAGAAGATCGATTTTTTTTGTTTCAAAAAGGGCTCGAAGCCTATTTCAGTAAAGACTATATCGTAACGCTTCATGTACTCATTCCTCAATTTGAAGAAGCCATAAGAAATCTTATTGAGTTAAATGGAGGAAGTATCTTGGTATACAAGAACAACGGCTATAATTTAAAAAACCTGGACCATCTACTGCGAGACAAAATTATTTCCGATGTATTTGGAGAAGATATCAGCCTCTATTTTAAGGTCTTGTTTACTGATAACCGAGGCTGGAACTTACGGAATGAAATTGCCCATGGTATTCTTGACCCTTCCCATTACAATAAACAAACAGCGGACAGGCTCTTACATGCGATATTAAGCCTGGGATTCGTCCGGCTGATCGACAAAAAAGAGCCATGAAGCAAACCTCTTCCTGCTATTTTCCTTCAAACGACAATCGACACTAATTTTTTTAGTATATTTAGGTATTCAACTTACAATATGAATGCATTGACATTAACGGGAACCGATCTTTTCATTGGATGGTTGGCGGAAGAGGATGAACCGCTGTACGCCCTCTTCCGTCGGGCTGTAAGCGTTGAAACCTATGATAACCAGCAAAGCTGTTTGCTGCATCTTTTTACCGAAAACACCACGTTTACGGCCGAACAACAAATGGCCCTGCAGCATCGTTGGCTAGAGTATTGCGAAATATTCGACTTGCCTGTGAATCCGGATAGTTTGCAAGACTTGTCCGGTTGGTCATTAAAGAAAATTTTCGACACCTATTCAGGTAAATTCGTGAAATTCATCTTGATCGATGGCGTTAGCTTCTTTGGACGCCTTCAGTATTTGCACTATACACACTCTCCACATGATCCAACGCCACCTACTCGCACCTCCTTTCTTGAAGTTATCAAGTATCCCAATTTTTACACAGATCAGAATGCCCTTTCCTCCCATACGGAATCTATTGTTGTCGCCCAGGACCAAATAAAACATATTGTACCCGTCAGCCGTTGAAACCTTTATAATGTTACCAAAATAGGTTCACCAGGTATTTCGAATCAATTTCCAGAAATGATAATAGCTATCTAAGAATTGGAACTCAAGCTCAAATTGATATCGAAAGCGAAAAGAAACGGAGAAAGTTTGCAAATAACATACAATCAATTTTTTATATTATCATTAGCACATAATTTTTACACATTTTGTTTATAGGTAATTATAAATCAGCAAGATAAGAATCTCACCTAGCTCACAAATGCTCTGCTTATGACTGTTCTTTTTTTCGCTTAAAAGCTTCCAGTTGCCCAGCGTTAGCTTTTCTTTGTTCAATCGGTAAGCTTTCAACATATCTTTTGGTCGTTTCTGGTTTCTTGTGCCCAAGTTCCTCTCCAATTTCAATGAGGCTCGCTCCACCTAGCCGCCGCGTGGTAGAATACGTATGCCTGGCAACTTGGCAACCAACCCTTTTATCGATCTTCAGATCATCCAGGATATATTGCATCCATTTATTAATGAACTTGGTGAAATACTCGACCATTTAATATTGCCTTAGAGGGGTCATGCTCGGTTGGAAGATGGGAAAAATATATTTTTCCGGAGCCTGATCTTCATTGCCATATTCGGCAATGGTTGGCAGCATATCTTCATTTAAAAATACAGAAATCTTTGGAGGCCCTTCTCGGAAGGCATCCTCCGTTTTCGCCCTTTCAAATTCCAGAAACTCACCCGTAATATTCTTGTACTGCAATAAACAGATATCCTTTGGATTCATGCCCTGACCGAAGTACATAAAAAACCAAAATGACCTAGCTTTTCGCATAGAGGGCCTATTCAGGTCGCATTCGTAATAATAAATCTGCTCGATAGTATGCTGGTCGAAGGCCTTTTTAGTATTGTTTGACTCTGGAATCATGAATTGACGCCTGCCAAATGGGTAACAACCCTCCTTTTTGATGACCTTGAGATGAATGGCTTCATTAAACATCGTCCTGAGCGTGATAAGATACATGCCGATAGTAGACTTGCTGCACTTTCTTTTCTTGATTTCATCTGTATGGTTCTTCATCCAGTCGGCATAATTGCGCAAATAAGCAGCTGTAATTTTCTTAAAAGGCAAATTCCCTCCGAAAAGTTTCAAAGAGGCGTATGCGCAATGGTAAAGCACGGCTGTTTTCACTTTTCCGCCTGATAACTTCTCTTTGATCCGCGCCAGATAAACCTCGCCGATCGTACCCGGCCCGGGCATTTCCTGTAGAATGGGGAATTTTTTGTGAAACGGCGCGAAATCGAATTCCTGTAAACCTGGAGGCAGGGGTTCGGCTTTGACGCGGGTCTGCACAAAGACGGGGTTATCTTTGATAAAATCCCGGACGAAGTCTTTAAAGGAGAAAGGGTCCATCTCCTTCGCGAAATTCGTGGCGCTCCGTTCAATCTCTGCCAGCTTATCCCGGACCACCTGAAGCCTAGTGCCAAGGTTTTTTGCGGTAAGTTTATCATGGTCCTCTTTGGATAGGCCAAGGACAGTGGGAAACAACTTTGACTCACCGGAATGATATACCCTCAGTTTGTAGGGATAATCGTTAGTCTTCCTCCTAAAGTTTCGGGTATCAAAGTAAATTTCAACTGAAACTGACATAAAATTTGATTTTCGTTTGATTAATCTTTCCCTATATTTGCAAACCATTTGCACAAAAACCTCGTTTAAATGAGGTTTGTCCTGAAAAGGCGAAGATAGCAAGGGAGTATTTAATCTTTGAAAATCAAGTGGTTAAGTTAAGTTAAAGGGCGTTAAAATAGGTTAGCCCTCTGTGCCTTCTTACAAGCAGAGGGTCGGCGGTTCGAACCCGTCAACTCCCACCACGAAGTCCCGCGAGGGACTTTGTAATTTAAACCGGAGGATTGATCCGGGTTTTGTGAGAAAGATTTTGAAGGGAAAGATTTATATTTGCAGTCCGAAAATGTCTCTGTAGCTCAGTTGGTAGAGCAGCTGACTCTTAATCAGCGGGTCGACGGTTCGAACCCGTCCGGGGACACCAAAAATGAAGCACTTACGAAGTAAAATTTGTAGGTGCTTTTTTATTTAAGGCTTTTTCGTACAATTGCAGTTATACCAAAGTCAAGATACTATGGGGCATCAATCATTGCGGACAAACGAAGAGGATCAACCATCTGCCCGGAACAGCCTGATTATAAACAATCAACAAAAGCAAGCTCTCAGCAAACAACAGCAAACGTTCAACAGGTTGGTTAAGAAAATAGAAAAGCTACAGGCGGAACTAGAAAAAACAACCCATTCCCTCCAGCAAAAACTGGATTTTTATGGGAAGCATATTTATCCATTGGAGCAGCGGGAGATTGTGCTGCTGAAGGAATTGACCAGAAGTCTGTATCAATTCTTCCAGGAAAACCATCTTTTTTCCAGAAACGACCGGGCTATTCTGGGGGAAATCATTTCGATGCAATTGCATAACATCCTCCACCTGGAACAGACCGAGCCTGACGATGAATTTAAAGAAATATTCAAGGCCGTGGAAAAGAGGGATTATGATGAAGCCGCCGAAGAAGAACTTGACCTGATGAAAGAGGAAATGGCATCTATGTTTGAAGACATGGGAGTTGACTTCAATATGGATGATATGGATCGCAAGATGACGGAAGAGGAGATCTTTCAAAAAATGAGGGAGCTGCAGGAGCAGTTCCGGAAAAACGCGGAGAGGAATGACTCTCCCCCCAGGAAGAAGACAAAAAAGCAATTGGAAAAAGAAGCAGCTGAAAAAAAGCTGGAGGAAGCAAGGGCAAAAAGTATCAATAGTATTTATAAACAGCTGGTTAAAATCTTCCACCCCGATCTGGAGCAGGATCCGGACCTCAGGTTGGAAAAGGAAGAATTAATGAAAAAACTGACCACTTCCTACAAAAGCGGCGACCTGCATACTCTTTTAAAGCTGGAGCTGCAATGGATACAGAAAGAAGGGATTAATGTTGACAAACTGACCGATGATAAACTGGCGTTGTATAATGAATCCCTCAAACAGCAGGCAAACGATCTGGAAGGGGAAATAAATCAGCTTCTGCATCATCCACGCTATCAGCCGCTATACCAATTTGCCATAAGTCCGGATCAACTACTTTATATCAGCGTTAACGATATCAAACAGCAAAAAAAATCGTTGATAAAAGACATATCGCAAAGTCTCTCGGCCCTTCAGGGCAATCAAAACAGGGCCCTGGTCGAAATAAGACAGGTTATACATGCATTTAAAAATAGCCGGTGACAAACCAAGATATTATGAAATCCTTTTTGATCGCCATTTTTATGCTGGATTATATCAAAAGCTTAGGTATCGACATAGTTTGGCTAAATCCTATCTTCCCTTCACCTAATGATGACAACGGTTATGATATCAGTGATTACCGGGGTGTCATGAAGGAATTTGGCACCATGGAAGACTTTAATACGTTATTGAAGGGATTGCATGAAAGAGGCATCAAATTGATATTAGACCTTGTGGCCAACCATTCCAGTGATGAGCACCCCTGGTTTCAGCAATCCCGTAGTTCCAGAACCAACCCATACCGGGATTATTACCATTGGTGGCCCGCCGAAAAGGGAAAGCCCCCTTTCCGGCGAAGTTTCTTTGATGTCAATAACGACGCCTGGAAATATGATTCTCTGACTAACGCCTACTACCTGCATTATTATTCCATAAAACAACCTGATTTGAATTGGGAAAACCCGAAGCTGAGAAAAGAAATATATGATATCATGCATTTTTGGCTGAAAAAAGGAATTGACGGTTTTAGAATGGATGTAATACCATTTATTTCAAAGGATACAACCTATCCTGAAATGGCGGCAGATAAAAGAGGGCTATTGGATTCCAGGTCGTTTTATGCCAATGGCCCACACCTACACAAATATTTAAATGAAATGAACCGGGAGGTATTGAGTAAATATGACGTTATGAGCGTTGGGGAAGGATCGGGTATGAATATTAACCAGGTTCTGAATTTTGTCGATCCTGATAGAAATGAATTAAACATGATTTATCATTTTGAAGGCAGGAATATTCCTTATTTATCGGCAAAGGCTCCCCTACCTGAACCTAATTATAACTTCATGGAATTTAAAAAAGTTTATACCCGATGGGATAGCGCACTTGCTCAAAAAGGCTGGGGAACTATTTATTTGGGCAATCATGATGTGCCCAGGATGGTATCACGCTGGGGTAATGACGATCCGAAATACAGGGACTTATCCTCTAAGATGCTGACCACTTTTTTGCTTACGATGCGCAGTACTCCTTACTACCTTGCCGGTGATGAACTGGGCATGACCAATATTAAGTTCGATAAAATTGAAGATTACAGGGACATTAAAACGATTAACCGATACAAAGAAATCCAATCAAAAGGTGGAGATATTCAGGCATTTATAGATGATCAGAAAATCATTTCGAGGGATAATGCCCGTACGCCCTTTCAATGGGACGCCAGTTCAAACGCAGGCTTTACCACTGGCACCCCATGGATCAAAGCGAACCCGGATTATACAACGGTCAACGTCGCTGTCCAGGAAAAAGATCCCAACTCTACCTTGAATTACTTTAGGCAACTCATCCAATTGAGGAAACGAGAGTTGACTTTGGTGTATGGAAAGTATTCTCTTTTAGATAAAGACAATCCTTCGGTATATGCCTATACAAGAGAATGGGAGGGCAAAAAAATATTGATTCTATTAAATTTCACAGCAAAAGAGGCCCCTGTTAATCTTAATGATATTGATTTCAGGAAAGCGAAACTCTTACAAGGCAATTATATGAAAATGGCAAAAAATAGATTGAGCTTACGGCCTTACGAGGCGGCGATCTATCGTTTGTGAGCTTGACTGGCCTGACCGTGTTAAATTACAGGCTTTTTGCCTGTTTTCTTTTTCGTGCCCTCGTAGGTCTCCCCATCCATATAGATCTTAATGCCGCTCACTTTTGACCGCTCATCTCTGGTAAAAGTAACGGTACCTTCATGATCTCCGTCGTTAAAGCGGAAGACTTCCCCATCCATATGTGTTAAGAGGCCCTTCGCACCGCCGGCGTTAAAAGCCAGCGTGCTGTCCTTCCAATATACCTTGACGTCCTTAACGGGAAAGCTGGGAGTGATGATGAAGTAAGTGCCCTGATAACCGGCATAGCGGACAGAGTCCGTTTGGGCATGTAATTCAGTGCTTGTAAATAAAATAAGAAAGCAAAACACGTTTGAAACGATCCATTTCATGGTAAACTTAATTTAAGATAAATAATAGCGGTCAGACAGGGCAAAATTGCTAAAAAGAGGGTCCCGTAAAGGATTAAAAAACCGGGAAGTGGACAAAAAGGGGCTTGAACATTGATCATCGAGGATGAGATGCTGATGAACGATCCCCCATCCATTGCCTATTAATAATGCCTCTTCAACCTTCCTTTTGTCCATTTCACCTTTTTATCAATCCTTTCACCGGTCATAGGTTGTAATATTTGCTTATAATCAGGACAATTCATGGACCGGGCCCAAAAAATACGGATTACATACAATTTGGTGGTATTGCTGTTGCCGTACTGGGAGCTTATTGCCCAGGAAAAGCCGGATACCCTATCGATAGGCACCTTGCAGGAAGTGTTATCGGTTGCGGTAAAAAATAATCCGGGGCAGGAAGTATACCGGCAACAAGTACGCCAGGCCAGGTACAATTACCAGGCGGCCCAAGGTTATTGGTATCCCGCCGTATCCGGCAGTCTTTCAGGGCAGCAGAATCTGAGTCTGGCTGTAACACCTGTTCCGGGTATATTGGTAGGACAACCAGGAACAACTTATTATGCGCAATTCGGCAAAAGATATGCTTATAATGCCGGTATCAACGTGACGCAGAACCTGTTTGACTGGCCCCTGACGCTGCAGGCGGCAATCGGCAAAAGCAATATCCTGCTGGTGCAAGCACAACAGGACGCGTATATCCAGACATTGAAGAACCAGGCTGCCAATTATTACTTTTCGGCATGGATTGCCAGGGCTTCCCTCGATATATCCCGTACAGATCTTCTTTATGCCGATAGTCTGGTGGCCCTGGCGAAGCAACGCCTGGAAGAGGGAACAGCCGATGTGCTGGCATTCAACCAGGCATCCATCAATTATAACAACGTACAGCAAAACATATTGCAAAGCCGGCAATTGTATGACCAAGGCATAGAGAACCTGAAAATTATTTTAGGAGTCAGGCCTGCCACAGTGCTGGTGCTCGCGGGAAGATTCGATCCCGACTCCCTGGTCACAGGCGCAGGCGGGAGCGTCGGCGCCGATAAGAACCTGCAAGTCTATCTCCGGCAGGAATGGATAACGGTACTTCAAAGAAGGCAACAAAAAGCGGCGGCTTATCCTATACTGTCCCTCTCCGGTTATTTCGGGGACCAACAATACCGGAATGACTTTGGATTGTCCTTCGCCAACCATAGCTGGTCAGATTACCGGTATATAGGGGTCAACCTGTCGATCCCGATTTTTACCGGTCTGACCAATTTTTATAAATACAGAAGCTCACAAGTCCAACAGGGCATTGCCCGATTACAATATGAAAACGCCTTAAAACAAAGCCTGGTCAATGATCAGCTCCTGGTAAAAAGTTTTCTGAACTACCAGGAAATGGTGAGAGCTTCCCGGGCCAATTTTGTCCTCTATGGCCATGACCTGCTATTGAACCAGCAAAAATACCGGGAAGGTATCGTCAATATGGATGTGTATTGCAGGGCTTTCGAGGATTACCTGCTGGCTGAGAACGTGTATTTGAATAATCTTTCCCAATGGCTGTCTACCTGGGGAACTATTTTGTCAAGAGAATAAATTTTATCGGTATGAATTTTTTTTTAAGAACAAAATATTATGGGTCCCTGCTCTTTTGCGGGTTGTGTATCCTGGAAGGCTGCCGGCAGCCGGATGAGATAAGGCCCTCGAGGAAGGACATTATAGATGCTGTTTTCGGAAGCGGGCTTATCCAGCAAAGAGAACAGTATGCGGTTGCGGCGAATGCCGATGGATATTTAAAGGCCGTATATGTCACCGCAGGAGATTCCATAAAGGCAGGAAAAAATTTATTCCAGCTGTCTGACGAAGTGCCGCGGGCGCAGGTTGCCAATGCGTTCGCTAATTACCGGTACGCCCGGGAAAATATGGCTGACGATGCGCCGCAGATCGATCAATTAAAGGTCCAGATCGTCCAGGCGCAGGAAAAGTACCGCACCGACTCGATGAATTACCTGCGTTACCAGCGGCTCGTACAAACACAAGCTGTTGCTACTTCCGATTATGAAAATATGAAGCTTAGTTTTCAGTCCTCAGCGGCGAATGTAAAGGTCCTGCAACATTCATTAGCAGACCTGGAGAGGACATTCACCCTGAACCTGGAGAATTCCAGATCCCAATATAAGATTCAACAGGAAAATAATAATTACTATACGGTTGCTTCCAGGGCCGATGGCGCCGTGCTGGAGGTCGACAAGCTGGCAGGCGATTATGTTAAAAAGGGTGATGTCATTGCGAGAATTGGCGCGGGCTCCCCCTATATTAAATTATACATTGCAGAAGACGATATACAACGGATAGGGCCGGGCCAACTGGCGCTGATCTCGCTGAACAACCGGAAAGAGCAGGTATTCCGGGCCGCCATCACCAAAATAATCCCTTTTTTTGACAATACCCAACAGGCTTATACGGTGGAAGCGACCTTTATCGATCCTCCCGCAAAACTCCTGAATGGCACCCAGTTGCAAGCGAACATCCTTGTAGCCGAAAAGAAACAGGCGATGGTGATCCCCTCCTGGTATCTTATCAATGGGGATTATGTGATGATTAAAGGTAGTGATCACAAGCAACCCGTTAAAGTAGGTATACGTACCCTGGAATGGTCTGAAATTCTCCAGGGTCTTCATGAACAGGACGTACTGATCCAACCTAAATAAAATGAGTATGTTATCCCCAACGAATGTAAAGATTGCCCGCGTTCATCTGACGTCTAAGATGAAGCAGACGGTCATTGCCTTACTCGGCGTGGTCTTCGGCATATCCATGTATGTTTTTATGAATAGCTTTATGGCGGGAGTGAATGATACACAAACCACGCTGGCCTTCACTTCCCTGGCACATATCCGGATTTATAACGATGGCCCGCCAGACAATAGCAACCTGGTGAAAAAGGCCTTCCCCCCCAGTGTACTCGTGAATGTCAGGAATGCGAAGGTGATCCGGTATACGGATGGCATCAAAAGTTCCGCTGATATGCTGGCGCTGATCGGTAAGCAACCGGAAGTGACCGGCATAGCCCCCCAGGTGAACATCAATGTCTTTTTCAGGAGCGGCGGCAATAAGATCAATGGCATTCTTTCAGGGGTCGATGTGGAGAATGAGAAGAAGCTATTCAATATATCGTCCTATATGATAGCCGGCAACTGGGAGGAGCTGCTGTACCGGCAGAACGGGGTGATCGTAGGAGCCGATCTGGCTAAAAGCATGAGCTTGAACATGAATGACAATGTGAATATCCTTACTTCGGATAATGTGGCGCAGAATTATAAAGTGATCGGCGTTTTCCGGACCTATGATATCAGCGTAGATAAATCAAAGGCCTACCTGAATATCAATGCCGCCCGGCAATTGCTGGCTAAAAACCAGGAATATGTAACAGATCTGCAGGTCGATATAAGCGATTTCCGGCATACGGAGGACCTGGTACGGAGACTGGCGTCTGTTTTACCTTATAAAGTGGAGAGCTGGCAAATGGCGAAAGAGGGAATGCAGGCAGGTTCGAAATTGCGGGATTGGATCGCCATGACTGTATCTATAACCATATTGCTGGTAGCAGGATTTGGCATTTATAACATCATGAATATGACTATTAGTGAGCGGATCCGGGAAATAGCCATCCTTAAGGCAATGGGGTTTTCAGGAAGGGATATCCAGGAAATTTTTTTGATCCAGGCAATGGTCATAGGCGTGACCGGTGGGTTCCTGGGTATGCTGTCCGGCTTCCTGGTATGCGTGGGCGTCAATCATATCCCTTTTAAACTCAGCGGATTGGATCATCTGCCGATGGCCTACCAGGCAAAAGATTACGGAATGTCCTTTGTTTTTGGTCTCCTCACCACCCTTTTGGCGGGATACCTGCCCGCGAAGAAAGCTTCCCGGGTAGACCCTGTTATCATCATACGCGGATAAAAAAAATGAATACTATCATTGCCCTGAAGGCGACAAATATTACCAAATACTTTTACCAGCCTCATCCTTTTAAGGTATTGAAAGCCGTAAGCTTTGAGGTGAGGAAAGGCGAATTTCTAACGTTAACAGGCAAATCGGGTAGCGGCAAATCCACTTTATTGTATATCCTGTCTACTATGGATACAGATTTTGAAGGCGAGCTGGTTATCAACGGGCAAATGCTGAATGGACGATCGCAAAATCAACTGGCGGCCTTTCGTAACGAGCATATCGGCTTTGTATTCCAGTTTCATTATCTGCTACCCGAATTTACGGCGCTGGAAAATATCATGCTCCCGGCATTAAAGCTTAAAAAGAAGACAAAGGCTGAAATCGAAGAGAAAGCCTATCAAAGCCTGTCCCTGCTGGGATTGCGGGGGCAGGCCCGGCAACAAGCCGGTAAACTGTCGGGGGGCCAGCAACAGCGGGTGGCCATCGCCCGGGCGCTGATCAATGACCCGGCTATCATCATGGGCGACGAGCCAACCGGTAACCTGGACTCCGCAAATACGGCTATTGTGTTCGATATTTTCCGGGACCTGTCAAAAGAACTCGGGCAAACCATTATTGCGGTCACCCATGACGAGGATTTTGCAAGCCGCAGCGACCGGACCATAGAATTAAGCGATGGCCATGAGATATAAAAAATTATCATTTCTATTTCTACTGCTATTGTTGGCAGTTCGAAGCCTGGCACAGACTATTGTTGTGTCGGGTGTTATCAGAGATGCCGCTACGGGGCAGCCTTTGAAAAATGCGAGTATCCTGGATAGGTCCCGGAAAAGGGGGACCCGTTCCGACTCCCTGGGCAGATTTTCTTTACCGGTCAGGGCTCCCGATACCCGCTTGGAGATTTCCATGATAGGTTATGGCGGCAAAACCATTACTGCCGGAACGGATAGCGCGGCCAGTATGAATATTGTGCTGGAACAGGACATTAAAAGCCTGGCAATGGTAGTCGTCACCAATAATAAAAGAAGCAAATACCGGAACAAAGACAACCCGGCTGTCGAGCTGATCAGAAAAGTCATCGCCAATAAGGGTTCCAACCGGCCGGGGGCTTTTGATTATGCCACGTATGAAAAGTATGAAAAAGCGGAAATATGCCTTCGGGATGTATCGCGGGAGAAGCTCAATCGTCCCAGGTACAAACCCTACCAATTCCTGTTTGCCCATCCCGATTCGCTGGCGGCAGACTCGTCCCTGCTATATCCCGTCTACCTGGAAGAAACCCTTTCCAATAACTATTACAAAAAAAAGCCACCCCAAACCAGGCAGATCATTACAGCGGAAAAAAAGGCGGATTTCGGGAATTTAATCGATTCAAAGGGCATCAGCACTTACATAAATGCACTATATGCCGACATAGATATTTACGACAACAATATCACCCTGTTCACCAACCAGTTTGTAAGCCCTATCTCTACGGTGGCAACGACTTTCTACGAGTATTATATTGAGGATACGATCATCAGTCATGGACAAAGAGTAGTCCGGCTGAATTATACCCCACGCAACCCGGATGACCTGCTGTTCAGGGGCCTGCTTTATATAACCCTGGATGGGAACTATTCGGTCGAAAAAGCCACTTTGACCGTCAGCAAAAAGATCAACCTTAACTTCATCAAAGATTTACATATAACGCAGGATTTTGAAAGGACCCCCGGCGGGCATTATTACCTGCTCACTTCCGATATATCGGCAAGCTTTTCTTTTTCGGCAAAAGAAAAGGGAAGAATTTATGGGAGAAAGATCGTCTCTTACAGCCACCTGGTCACTAACCAGCCTATTGC
>WNFI01668498.1_pt1 | contig 24681 bp, 20 predicted proteins | sample 5400471 | NCBI WGS metagenome assembly WNFI01 (sample SAMN13153348, study PRJNA577476) | soil metagenome | isolation source: 100 cm saprolite on Douglas fir-dominated hillslope | place: USA:California | collected 2013-09-17 | reverse complement strand
ATGAAGACAAACCATTTTCATCCATTGAATCCGTTCTCACACATATCGCGGATGCCATCTCTGCTGCACGTCCCGGTGCGCGGTATGAGGATGTAGAAAATTATGGCGTAAGACTGAAGGAAATGGAAGATATGGCAAAAAAATATGAGGGTGTTGAAGATGCGTATGCGTTTGAAGCAGGGCGGGAACTCAGGGTTATCATTAATCCGGGGAAATTAGATGATGCGCAGACAACAATTATTGCCAAAAAAATCCGCGATCAAGTCAGTGCTGCGCTTGCGGTGCCGGGAGATATCAAAGTAACAGCGATCCGCGAATTCAGAGCAGTATCTTCAGAAGCCGCGTAATATTATCTATTCCTTTTCAAAACCATTGCATCTCCGGATCTATAAGCAATCACAAATTCTTTGCTTTTCAAAAGGCCATAAATGCTGTCTTCTAATTCTTTTTGTGTTTTGGTGGATTCCCAGAAATTGACGATTGGCTGATTAGGGTGTAAATCTACGAGAATATATTCAGCTTTTTTTAGATTTTGTGGAAAGTAGTAAATATTTTTTCTTGCCGCAACGTGGGGCGCAAAGTGGTTGGTTGTTAACAAATATGCATCTTTTGGTACGTGTGCGACTGCGCGATCATTGTCCGCGATCCAGCTTTCTTTGTAGTAAAATTGTTTTTTCAGTAAACTATTTAAAGGTTGATGCAGTGTGAAATCCAACAAAAGCGCATCAATGATTAGGAGGCAGGCAACAATAGTTTTTGTTTTATTTACATTAAACCAATTAGGTTTGAGTTTCATCAAACGCATATATCCAAGGACAGTTGCAAAACACATGATTGATGTGAGATAGCTTCTGTAATGCAAATAAATCCCCCATCTACCCGGAAAATTTGGATTTGAGAAATTAATGAGAAAATGGATAAGAGGAAGGAGTAAAAACCATCCTGAAAAAATTGGAATAAATAAGAAATTGATAAAAGATAACAATACTGTTTGTATTTTAATTGGCGAACTAAAGAAGACTGAAAAGAAATATTGCGGTGTAAAAGAGAAATAGCTGAGAGATAAGGATGTTGTTGAAAAATGGACAAGACCCGGCATGAAATATTTGGTGACAAAAATAAAGAAGCTGAGAGAAGTAATAATCATTACAATACCAAGTTTCCAATTAATTCTTGTGATGATTAAATACAGTGATAACCCGGCAATATATAAAGCAGCATCTTCCTTTGCGCCTAGCATTATCAGGGAAAGTAATACGTAGGTTTTCCATTGTTTTCGAAACATGGTCAGTAGAACCCAAGGGAGAAATGATGCTGCGTATGTTGCAGTATGAAAATCAAATGTGACAGGGAATTGTGTACCGAAGAAAATTAAATAAGTAAATGCTAGTGCTAATGCGAAAAATACATGCTGCAGTTTTTCTTTTGTGAATAAAAATACTGCGTAAGCACCAAAGCAATAAAAGAAAGACTGCACAATAAAGAACATAATCTGGTTACTCCATAGCCAATACAGAGGCGTTTCCAGAACAAAACTTGGACTGAAATGATCCGCCCAGACCAAGTCGCCAAATGTCGGATAGAGAGTAACAAAAGGTGCACGAAAGTGCATATAATCCCAAAACATCTGTATATAAATGGCAAAATCAAGACCTGTTTGGTAGTGCTGGTGTTTGGTTAGAGAAATGAATGTATAGAGTGAAGCAAAGATACATATTAATATAAAAATAAGAAGTTTTTTAATTTGTTTCATTGCATTCATTCTAACAAATATACTTACTTAGCGAAAGTCTATTCTCATAAAAATTTCCATGAGTTTAAATTCTTACTTGACAATATAATCATTTACATTGTATTGTTGAGCTAATTAAAACAGCCGACACTAAAGTTTTGGCGAGTTAAAGGTGGTGAAGAAATTTGACAAAAAAAGATTTAATTGAAGTTGTTGCAAAAAAAGCTAATTTAACCAATAAAGCCGCAAAGGATTCCGTGCATGTATTGCTGCAAACAATTCGTGATTCATTGAAGCGTGGAGAAAAAGTGGTAATCACCGGCTTTGGTACATTCAGCATTCGCAAACGCGCGTCACGGGTAGGACGTAACCCTAAAACAGGCGCCAAGATCACGATCTCAGCAAGAAAGTCACCGGGCTTCACTCCGGGAAAGACATTGAAGAAAGTTGTACGATAAGAAAAAGCAACTTCGTCACCTAAAGAAATTTCCTTTTAAGGCAGGGAATTTCTTTTTTTGGTATAATAATCTTTACTCTTGTCATTATATGCCGATTATTTCAGTAAAAAATTTATCTAAACACTACAAATCCTACAAAAAAGAACCGGGCTTTCTTGGTTCTTTGAAATCTTTAGTGAATCGGAAGTATGAAACCATAAAGGCGGTGGAAAATATTTCCTTTGATATTGAGGAGGGAGAATTGATTGGATTTATTGGACCAAATGGTGCAGGAAAAACAACAACGCTGAAAACTCTTTCCGGTTTACTGTATCCCACACATGGAAAAGTTTCTGTTTTGGGGTTCACGCCTTTTGAAAGAAAGAAACAATTTCTCAAACAAATTGCATTAGTTATGGGTCAGAAAAATCAATTATGGTGGGATTTGCCGCCTATTGAAACGTTTTTGCTGAATAAAGAAATTTATGAAGTGCCGGATAAACAATTCAAAACGGTTTTGGCAGATTTAACAAAACTTTTAGAAATTGAAGATATTCTGAAAGTACAGGTACGTAAACTTTCTTTGGGACAGCGCATGAAATGTGAATTGGTCGCTGCTCTTCTTCATTCTCCTAAAGTATTATTTCTTGACGAACCCACTATTGGTCTGGATGTAGTAATGCAAAAGAAACTAAGAGAATTTATCAAAGAATACAACGAGAAATATAGAGCGACGATTATTCTGACCAGCCATTATATGGGTGACGTTGAGGCGCTCTGTAAACGGGTCATTATCATTAATCGTGGGACAATTTTGTTTGACGGGTTATTGTCAGATGTGGTGAAAAAATTCGCGCCTTTCAAAGTAATTAATGTTATTTTTGGTGAATATGCTGACCCTAAGAAAATTGAAGGATTAGGAGAAGTAAAACGTTTCCTCTTCCCTGAACTCACACTGCATGTCAGCCGTGGCCAGACAAATGAAGTAATCACAAAAATCATGAAACACTTTTCTGTAGACGATATCAAAATTGAAGATCCCGATATCGAAGATATCATAAGAGATGTTTTTACAAAAGCAAATGAATAATATATGCGCTATGTCAGAATTTTCTTACTTCATTTACAAAGTACCTTTGCAGAACGTGCAAGATCATTTGTCTGGTTTTTAATGTCACTCTTAAATCCTCTTATGCTTCTTTTATTTTGGCGAGGTGAGATTCAAATGAACAATTCACGATCGATTAATTGGTCACTAACAACAATTACTTCTTACTATTTTCTACAAATTATTGTTGGCTCAATGCTGATGTCTCATACAGAAGATGATGTAGCAAGGCGTGATATAGAAGAAGGAAATTTAGCAGCATATTTACTTCGTCCTTTTTCTTATTATGGAATTAAATTGCTTAATGAGTTGTCATATCGAATATTGCAAGGAGGAATGGGAATATTGGTATTGATTATCTTTTATTTCTTTTTTGGGAATTTTTTGACTATTGCTAATTCTCCTTTAAAGATTTTTTTAAGCATAATTATTGCAATTCTTGCATTTATTGTTTCCTTTACGTATAAAATGGTTTTGGGAATTGTTGCTTTTTGGCTTACAGATATTGGTGGAATATTTCAGTTATCTGAAATGTTAATTTTTATTTTTGCTGGGTATATCATTCCGTTGTCTCTATTCCCTTCACAACTTCAACAGATATCATATTTATTACCTTATGGATATATTATTTATTTTCCTATTGTTGCATTTCAAGGAAAGCTTACGTTAGTAGAGTTACTTCAAGTAATAGGTATGCAACTTGTGTGGGCTGGAATATTATTTGGATTATATAAATTTTTATGGAAACGGGGAATTCGGAAGTTTTCAGGAGTAGGGCAGTAAGAAAAAATAAACTATGAAACGTTATATTAAGATTTATTCATTATTATTACGATTAAATTTATCAGCTCTGCTTGCGTATAGAGCAAATTTTATTAATAGTGTGATTGGAACTGTAGGGTGGGGATTTGTATCAATTGCATCAATGTTTCTTCTCACAAGTAGAGTGACAACTGTCTACGGATGGACCAGAGAAGAACTTTTGACAGTAACAGGAGTGTATAGTGTAATTATAGGTATATTTCATATGCTTTGTTCTAGAAACGTAGAGCGTTTTTCGCGCATCATTAACTTAGGACAACTTGATAGTATCTTGCTCAAGCCAACTGATCCACAATTTATGGTTAGTCTCTGGCTTTTTAATTATGCTTCCGTTTTCCGTATTATTATGGGAATAATATTTACTATATATATGCTGCAAAAAATGCATATCGTAGTCACGTTAATAAGTTTTTTTGGTTTTATTATCCTAATGATTTCCGGGTTACTATTATTGTATTCTGTATGGTTTTCTATCATAACTATTACAATTTGGTTTACAAATTTGACAAATCTTGTAGATTTCTTATATGGTTTTAGTAATTTAGGACGCTATCCCCCTGAAATGATTCGCCGAACAGGAAATCTATTTCTTTTCATTTTTTTACCTTTGACATTTATTGCAACAATACCAATAAAAGCAATCTTGCAAAAAGCATTACCAAGTGATGTGCTTATGCTTCTTTTAATTTCTTGGGGATTTTTTTTCTTAACTCGAAAGTTTTTCAAATTCGCTTTACGTTTTTACACCAGTGCGAGTGGATGAGATTGCCGCGCTATCGCTCGCAATGACGAAGATATGAAGAAGTACTTTTTGATTGCTCGTGATATGTGGGATGAGATGTTGACGTATCGGTTAAACATGATTATGTGGCGGGTGCGGGTAGTGTTGAATATTCTGGTTATGTATTTTCTCTGGTCTGCAATTTTGCCTGTTAACAAAACATTGTTTGGGTATAGTCAATCACTTATGTTAACCTACATTTTTGCAACCTCTTTGATTGCTCCTCTTGTACTTGCTTCTCGGAGTAGCGCAGTGGGGGATGAAATTAAAAGTGGCGACTTGTCTAATTTTTTGCTGCGTCCTATAAACTATTTTTATTATTGGTTTGCTAAAGACGCAGGAGATAAGGCAATGAATGTCTTATTTTCTGTTGTTGAATTAACCATTCTTTTTATATTTCTGCGGCCGCCGATATTTTTACAAACAAACTTGCTATTTCTTTTTCTTTCACTTATTGCGACGTTAAGCGCAGTTATTATATATTTTTACTTAAACTTTCTGATTGGTCTTTGTGGATTTTGGATTTCAGAAACATGGCCCTTGCGATTCTTATTTATAATTATCTTTATTCAATTTTTTTCCGGAGGATTATTTCCATTAGATATTTTGCCCAAACCCATCTATACCATTTTTCAGATGTTACCATTCACCTATTTGCAATTTTTTCCCATAAAAATTTATCTTGGGCAACTATCTATGCAAAATATCGCATTCGGCTTGAGTATTTCCTTCCTGTGGGTTATAGTGCTTTATTATTTTACTAATTTTGTGTGGAAGAAAGGTTTGCAGGTATACACTGCACAAGGAAGATAAATAATAGATTATGAATCGATATATTAAGATCTGGTGGATGTTGGCTGTTAGCGCATTTCAGGATGCATTTTCTTCGCGGTTGAGTGTAGTCATACTTGTTGTGGGTAAACTATTACGTTTTGCGCTTTTTTTCTTTTTTTTAGTATTGATTGGAGCAAAAACAAAATTAATTGCCGGGTATTCTCTTAATCATATTATTTTTTTCTTCTTTACCTATCAATTATTGGATACATTGCCCCAACTTTTCTTGCGTGAAGTGTATAGATTTAGAAGCTATGTGGTAAGCGGAGATTTTGATTATTTTTTAGTAAAACCCATATCACCCTTATTCCGTGCGTTGTTTGGCGGCAGTGATGTATTGGATATTCCTATGACAATTATTTCCGTTATTGCATTAATAATTACTGCAATGCATATAGGGAATATTTCCGTGGTAGGTATTATTGTCTATATAATCCTGGTTACGAATGCATTTTTGATAGCAGTATCTCTGCATATTTTAGTATTGGCAATTGGTGTGGTCTCGACAGAAGTTGATAACGCAATTATGCTATATCGGGACCTAACGCAAATGGGACGGGTACCGGTTGATATTTACAAAGAACCTTTGCGTGGACTCATAACATTTGTTATACCAGTTGGTATTATGATGACATTTCCTGCAAAAGCTCTCCTGGGTGTTTTGTCATGGGAGTTTGTTGTTTTATCTGTTGGTATCGGGTTAGGATTGTTTTATGTGTGCCTACATATTTGGAGATATGCCTTGAGGCATTATGGGAGTGCGAGCAGCTAAGCTAAATTTGCGCATTTAACTTATTTAAGTGCTATACTCAATCTATGACCATACGTTTACGTACTGTTTTTTTTATCACCCTGGGTATTTTGTGTGTTTGGTTTTTATATTTAGAGGCTTCAATACTGAGGCCGTTTATTCTTGCAGGAATTTTTGCCTATATTTTTAACCCTGTTGTGAACTTTTTTACTCACAAAGTAAAGCTTCCACGGACTCTGGTCATTCTTATTATTTACGCAGTACTGTTAACAGGTATTATCTATTTGAGTACGCTTTTGACTCAACGAATTATCACAGAATCTTCAGATATAACCCTCTATGTAAATTCTATTTATAAAAGCGCGAGAATACAGATTGAAGGGTTGCCTGATTGGATTAGACCGACTGCAGTTGATGCATTAATATCAGCGAGAAGATTAACAAATGGCCAAACAGGTTCTTTTGCTCCTCTAGTTCCTCAAGCTGTTGAGAGATTGATTGGTTTTATCATTTTTCTTTTCTCTGCTTTTTATTTTCTCAAAGACGGGGAAAGTTTTTTTAGGAAATTTTTATCCTATGTACCGAGTGATTATAAAATAGATGTAGAGGTATTATTCCGAAAGATTAACAGTGTCTTAAGCGGCTACTTACGTGGTCAAATATTTCTGATATTCCTGATGACTATCTGGACGTTTATCGCTTTAGCAATTTTAGGTGTGCGCTTTTCTCTTCTGATTGCAGTATTTTCCGGTTTTGCGGAAATTGTTCCGGTTATAGGACCAATACTTGCAGCTGCATTAGCAGTATTAGTTGTTATGGTAACAGGACATTCTAACTTTGGTTTGCAGCCAATTCAGGCGGCATTCATTGTCATTGCAATATATTTTGTTTTGCGTCATGTGGAAGATTATTTTATTATTCCGCAAATCATGGGGAAAATTACTAAGTTGCCGCCATTTGTTATTTTCTTTGCTGTTATTTCCGGCGGACACCTATGGGGAATTTTAGGACTTATTCTTGCTGTGCCGATTGCAGCAGTTATCCGTCTTTTGTTAGAATTTTCAATGGATCAGATAAATGGACGAAAACATCCTCATAGTGTCCCAGGAAGCGAATAAGCCAGATTTTGTTTCCATGTCGCAATCTATCTATGCCCTCGTACTTCGGTACTCCTGTAAAGCAAGTCATAATGTACCTATCGGAGGTTGCAGCAGGTAGGATTGCCCGTTTCACACCCACTCGTCTCTGTTGCTCTCAAATGATGTCAATTCACCATCTGTTCCAAACTTTGTTTAGCGGGATAAAAGTTTGAACACCAGCTATCTCTAGTCAGGACTTACGTCCCATCCCCGGCCTTACACCTGTCTGGACTTTCCTCCACGTTCATGTAAACTGAACGTAGTAGCGACCTTGCTTCCTGGGACATGTTTTATTATAGGATTTGTGAAACAGAAAAGCAATAAAGGGGTTTGTTGACAGTTTTATATCAATATGAAAGGATAAATACATCTAATATGAAATTTGTTTCTTACACAAAGACAATTATTAAGAATCCTCAAAAGGCGTTTCTACAAATAATTAAAGATAAAAAAAAGAATAAGTATATTATTGCATTTGCTGTGTTTATTATTATCGATAATTTTTTGGTAGCTCTACTTTCATCTAAACAAGTAATAACCCATAAAACTCCTGTGTCTTTCGCTTTTCCTAAGAATTTTCCTACTCTAGGAAGTTACTATATTTTTTTAGGAGTTCCCATGTGGTTGATGTTTAATCTTTTACTACATGGTATAAGTAGGTTATTTTCTAAAAAAGGATCATATGTGCAGTTACTCGTGACTTCAAGTTTTATAGGTTTTATAATAGCGATTCCAATAGCAATTGTTCGATTAATTGATTATTTTCTCGTTTTTCCAGCGACTCATATAGTTGTTTATGTAATTTTATTGTATAGTTTATATCTTAATATAGTATCTTTACATGTAATTTATGCAGTTAACAAACAAAAAGCATTTGTAATACTATTGATACAGATTTTTTCTATAATTTTATTAGTTGTTCTTATTGGTATTATTTTTCTAATTATATTTGTTGCAAACTATTATAAAGGACTTCACTAATTTCAGTGAGTATTACATAGTATTTTATACTCACAATTTATACAAAATACTGATTTACTGCAAATGAAATCGCTGGTTACGATTGCATCAACCCGTTGTAGAATTGTTGCTTTAGCTTCTTCTAATTGTTCTCTGGTTCTGGTTGTTGTCACTTTAATATTTTCTTCAACATAATGCAAAGATAGTTTTACAAAATCGGGTTCACGGGGCAAAACTCCATCATGGACTTCAGCAGCTGCAAGACCATAAAAAGTCATCTGCAAATTTTTTGCCAATTCTTTCTCATCGGGAATATTACTGCCTGTTTTGTAGTCAATAATCTCAATAGTATCTTCATCAATCTGGTCTATCCTATCAATTCTCCCGCCAACTTTGAGATTTAATTTCCAGTCAGTGGGATGTTTAATAGTAAAGATAAAGGGTATTTCTAAAGCAATTGGCAATCGATCCGGATGGAAGTCATGTTCTATAAATTTTTTGACAACATACGTTGCTCTTTCCAATGCAAGGGCAGCATGATCTTTGGATGCATATCCTTCATTGATAAATGTAGATTTTACAATTGCTGGAATATCATCAAAAGATACTGTTTCTTTGTAGACATGCATTTGGTAAAAGTCTCTCAGTGCTGCATGGACGCTGGTCCCGAATGTTTGCGCGGAAGTTTGCGTTGTAGGAATTTTTAAGATATACCGTAATTTATAATGTAGTGGACAAATATCAAATGTCTGCAATTGTGAATAAGAAATATACGTAATTCGATTAATCAAGGCATTTTCTACTGCAATCATAGTAGAAGTTACATTATCCTTTTCAGCGAACATATCCAGGAGGGATAATTGGTTTGCTTTAAGCGCATTTTTTGTTTTTTTTCTGTTAACGAAATCTTCGCCTACTGTTTCATAGACAAATGGAGAAATTTTTCTTTCTCTTTTTCCTTCTCCATAAAAATTTGCTGCAGATAAAAATAATTTATCTCTCGCGCGTGTTACTGCGACATAAAAAAGCCTGCGCTCTTCCTGTAAATGATAATCTCCTTCCGGTAAAATTTCTTTGATTATTCCTTCAGAAATAGGTATTTGCTCACGGCGTTCCCGTGAAGGAAAGCGTTGGGTTACAAGACTTACGAGAAAGACTATAGGGAACTCCAGGCCTTTGCTGGAATGGATTGTCAGAATATTGACTGCGTTATTATCTGCCCAGTCAATATTTGCAGCAAGCGGGCTTTCTCCCATTTGCATCGATAAATCAATCCAATCAACAATCGCAAAAACAGAAGCATCTTCATGTTGTGCTTCATAAGATTTTAATTTTTCAAAAAACTTTGCAATATTTAATGCTTTTGATTCTTCTAACGCCGTTGTTGGATTAATAAAAGATTCGAGTAAGCCGGAGTTTTCCAAAAAAAAGTACAATATTTTTCCTGCTGTTTGTTTTGGTATCTGAGAAATATGCTGCTGCAACATTTTTACAATGGTTGTAAGTTTTTCTTTTTTTTCTTCCGGTAAACTGATTTCCTCAAGTTGTTCCAAGACTTCAAATAAACACAAATTTTTCTTTTTGCCGTAGTTTAACAATGTTGCAATATCTCGCGCATGCATGCCAAATATCTGCATGTTGAGTACTCGATATAATGATGCGGTATCTTCAAAGTTGTATAACACTTTTAAATATGCTATCAAATCTTTGATTTCTTCCTGGTGAAAAAGCTGTCCGGGTCCTAAAAATTGGTAGGGAATACCTGCATGTTCCAATGCGCGAATGAATGGTTGCGCATGGTCATTCGCTCTTACTAAAATCGCAAAATCTTTAAAGGAATATCCCCCTTTGGTGAATTTTCGTGTTAATTCTTTAATTTTAGCTACAACATTTTCTGCTTCATTTTCTACTCTATCGGCAAATAAAAAATCAATTGTATCACCTTGAATATTTCTCACAGCTTCTAATTTTTTATTAATATTTTCTTTGATTTCCAACCTATCAGGGTTATTATTTTGAATAAGCGTATATGCGCTGTCTAAAATATGTTTTGTTGAACGATAGTTTTTTGTTAATGTGACAATTTTGACATCTGGAAAATGTTTACGGAATTGAATCATATTAGAAATCGCGGCGCCGCGCCATCTATAAATCGCCTGGTCATCGTCTCCGACAACTGTAATGTTCTTCCGTTTTCCGGCTAAGAGAATTGCTAATTGGTTTTGTGCATAGTTTGTGTCCTGAAACTCGTCGATTAATACGTATTCAAATTGTTTTTGATAAAAAGCTAAAATATTGGGTCGCAGTCTAAAGAGTTTTAATACATTTGCGATTAAATCCGAGAAATCCATGACACCCTCTTTCTCTTTGAGTTCTTCATATGTTTTGTATGCCTGAGCAAGCTCAGATATCTTTTTTGCTTCCAATTCCTCAGCGTCTAGAGGCGAGCGTCTAGCGTCTTCAGCATGTTTGATGTATTGCTCAGGAGTTATGTCTTCATCTTTCAAACGGGAAAAGTGCTGTAACAATCCTTGTATAAATTTATACGGATTGCCAATTGGACGGAAATAATCTAGGTGTATTTTGAATAAATGCTGCCGCAAAAAAAGTATTGCTTCTGCTTCTGTTGCTAGTTTGTATGCAGGATTTAACCCTATATTGATTGCTTCATTGCGTAAAATGCGATCGCAGAATGCGTGGAATGTGGCAATCCACATTTGGGTGTACCCGTACGGCATAGCTATATCAATGCGTTCTTCCATCTCCTGCGCCGCTTTTTCTGTAAAGGTGAGTGCTAAAATGTTGGCAGGACTTACTTTTTTATCAAGTATCAAATGTTTAATTCTTTCAGTAACAACAGTAGTTTTGCCTGTTCCAGCTCCTGCAATAATAAGTAATGGACCCTCACCGTGGATAATTGCTGCTTCTTGTTCTGGATTTAAACTTTTAGTTTCGGACATAGGTGTTTTATTGTAGCACAATGAGAATTAAAAAATAAAATGTAAAAATGAAAAATGTCAGTAGAGTATTTTTCTTTATGAAGGATGTTTTATTGCTTTTTTATATTTTCATTTTTATTTTACTATGATTGTTCCCCCTTGGGTGAAATTTAGGTGGTTATGATAGCCGTAGGTGCCTGGTTTATCAAATACTAAGGAAAGTGTCTCGCCGTTATTAAAGATACCGAGATTGAGCGGAGGATAATCTGTGTGAGCTGGATGAGGATTTGAATTGACTGTTGCTTTGTTGCCTGATGTATTTGTCCAGGTGACTTTTGTACCTGCTTTGATAGTTACTGTTTTTGGTAAAAAACCGTCTGCGGTAAATGTTATTGCTTGCATATTGTTTACCGTTTGGCTTGAAGAAATAGCTGAAGGTGTCTGTTTTTGAGTTGGTGCTACAGCAGGTTTTTTCCCTAGAATAAGAGCGCCACCAACTGCTAAAATGAAAATAACAATTGCGATAATTAATTTATTCTTCATGAGCATATAATAGTTCGTTTTTAAGATAAATGCAAGAGTAAAAAACAATTGTTACGTTGTTAAAGAACATGATACTACGCTAGATTTTATTAATAATTTAAGCTAAGCTAATAGTTAATGAATCAGCCTCAGGCATTTACTCTATCATTCATAAAAAAAGAACAGGTTGCAAGAAATGCATATTCTTTCTATTTTGACAGGACAAAAGTAACTATAGATTTTTACCCAGGACAATATATTCGTTTAACACTGCCAATACCGTCTATAGACGGTAGGGATAATTGGCGGTATTTTACTGTTGCTTCATCTCCGTTGGGAAAAGAGTATTTGATACTTACGACAAAAGAAGGGCAAAGTGATTTTAAGAAAGAACTGTTTACTTTATCACAAAACCAAACGGGGACTTTTTTTGGACCTATGGGTGGATTTTATTTGCGTGAAGAGGATACAAGTGAAAAAGTGTATATTACAAACGGCATTGGTATTACGCCTTTTTATAGCATGATAACCTATGTCGCTGAAAAAAAGTTGCAAATTTCGATAACACTTTTCGTGTCATTTTCTATTCCTGAAGAAATGGTATATATTGATGCGTTAACACAAATTGCAAATGAACATGCAAATATAAAGGTTATTTATACTATTACCCGACCTGAATTGTCTCATCAAAAATGGGCAGGTGAAACCGGCAGAATTTCTGAAGAATTGATCAAAAAATACGTACCGGATATTCAAAAGCCAACATATTATATAACCGGTTCACAGAAAATGGTTGAAGAGACGGAGGAGTTGTTGGAAAAGATGGGTATTGTTTCAGAACAGGTAAAAGTAGAGCAGTTTACGGGATATTAACCTCTATTTCTTCCTCTTCACCAATTTGCTTAGTAGCATCTAATTTTTGCCCTAGTGTCGAAAAACCTTTTGTTACATTGTGATATTGGCCTGAAGCGTTATTTAAATGTTTACCTAGTACATCCAGCGAATCATTTACTTTTTCATAATCTATTTTCAATGCACGTAATAATTTGAAAACTTCCCTGGAACGAAGTTCTATTTTCTTGCCTTCAAAAGATAGGAGTATGGTTTGTAAATGCGCATACAATGTTGAAGGTGAAACAAAATAGATTCGTTGGGATCGTGCATATTCAAGAATATCATCTAAATTCACAATTTCATAAAAAACTGATTCGCTGGGAATATACATCAGCGCGAAATCCATAGTGCCTTCTTCCGGTAAAATATACTTCCTGGCAATCGCATCAATATGTTTTTTGACATCTCTGGTAAATTCACGTTTGAAAGCTAATTTTTCTTCTGCGTTCTGTGCTTTTCCCATTTTGATAAAATTTTCCATAGGAAATTTTGCGTCAATTGGCAGTATTCCGGCATCAGTTTTTATGGCGGCATCAACTTTTTCTCCTGATTTAAAAGTGTATTGTAAATGGAAACTATTTTTGGGAAAAATTTGAGAAATCAAATCAGTTAATACATGTTCTCCGATATTGCCCCGAAGTTTGGGACTTTTCAGAAATTCTTGAAGTTCTTGCATATTGCGTCCAATTTCACTCATCTTTCCTACTTCACGGTTAACATCACGTACTGCTTCCGCAGCCTTATCGAGTCTCTCATGTAATTGCTTTGCATTTTCTTGCAAAACTTTTGTCATATTTGCTGAATTGTTAGTTAAAGATTCATTAAGGCTCTTATTTGTTGTTTCCATTGAAGCTTGCATTGTTTTAAGCCATTCGAGGAGCGCAGTATCAGTGGATTTATTTTGTAGTTGAGAGAGTTTACGGCTGAAAAAATAGGAGGATAAACCAAAACCTAGAATTATAATAACAATAAATACAAAAAATTCTGTCTGCATAATGTTATTCTAGCAGATTTTCTTCTTTTGTCATTCTGGTAAACTTTTATCTTTTTTTCATGCCCATCATGAAATCTCCGGCAAATGCTACAGCCATAACAATAAGTCCTAAGATAATTCCTGACATGCCGGAAATATTGAGTAAGGATGCAAGCAAAAATCCTATGCCAAGTCCAAAAAGACTATGCAGCATTGTATGCGGTTTCACGCATTCATCCATATGTTTTTTATTCATGTAAAATCACCTCCTATCTAACGAAAAATTCAAAATCCGAATATCGAAAAAGATCAAATTAAGAAAACTGATCCGGTACTAAAATAAGCGTAATCGTTTTAAGTATCTTCTGCAAGGGTGAAAAATGTTAACTTTAAAATGTGTTCCAGAGGATTTGGTTGGTTACTTCGTGATGCATTGTTACTTCTGAAGTTTTGACTAATGTGCCTAGGTCTTTTGGACTTCTATTAGCAACAGCGTATTTAAATGATAGATATTTTTGTTTGTTGGCTTCACCGAGAACTTTTGAAACGAATTTACTTCTTTCAAATAAATCTATAGCTTCATAGATATTACCGGGAAGTATTCGTTGTCTTAGACGTTTCATTTCCTGCAGTTTTTCTCCTTCAAGACCTGTTTTTAAAATAGTATAGAGAACCAAATATGGATTGGAATCAGGAGCTACAGAACGGATTTCAATACGGGCAGTTTTTTCATTGGCTACAGGAATGCGGATCATAGAACCACGGTCAATTGCTGAAACTTTAATTTGGTTCGGCGCTTCAAAATGAGGATCAAGTCGTCGATACGCATTGACGCTTGAGTTGAGGGCAAGACAAATTTCGGGTGCATGATTTAATAATTTTCCAATAAAATTCCATGCTGTAGTAGATAATCCGTCTTTGCCTTTTTTGTCGTAAAATATATTTTTTCCTGCTTTTGCCAAAGAAAAATTGGTATGCATGCCATTGCCATTAATGCCTGCAACAGGTTTGGGTAAAAAGGTTGCAGTCATACCCATGTTATTCGCAACCTGACGGCAGATGAGTTTGTATAATTGAATTTGGTCGCATGCTCGCAGTGCATGAGTATAGGAAAAATTCATTTCAAATTGTGATGGTGCTACTTCAGGATGATCCTTTTCATTAGAAAATCCCATTGCCCGTTGTGCTTCAGCAGCTGCATCGATAAACAATCGTAGCTTATCTAAAGGTAAAGAATGAAAATAACCGCCTATAGAGGTAAGTGTAAAGCCTGTTTTTTGCTCATATCGTTGTTCTGCATTGATGTCATCTACAAGAAATCCTTCTAATTCCGGCGCAGCGAATGCTGTCATATCCTGATCTTGTTTGAGTTTTTGCAGATATAATTGTAGTTGTCCGCGAAAGTCGGATTCATACGGTATTCTATCGCGTCCAAGGATATTGGCAAACATAATTACTTTTCCTGATCCGAAAATATCTGCAGGAAGCCAGACAATACTTGCCCAATCAATTGAAAGACGCAAATCCGATTCATGCAATGCAGTAAATCCACGGATAGATGAACCGTCAAATGTTAGATTCTCAGCAGACGCAAGTAGAAATTTTTTATCATAATCAAGCATATGCAGCCGTCCCTCAATATCGCTGAAACATAATGTGACTGCTTTGATACGCTTTTCTTTTTCCAGATAGTCACGGTATTCTTTTTCAAGATCACTCAAGGAGATATTATCTCGTTTCTCCTTTGCTGCAAGATTCATTTCTTCCAGCTGATCATACGGAATTTCTAAAAAGTTTTTTAATGATATATCAGACATAGAATGAACAGGTTTAATTAAGGTAATTATGAGGACAGCAGCGTCTTCGGGGTCTTCATCATTGAAGAATGACTTATTTATACAAAGAATTTATTTTTTTGTCAATACCATTATAGTGCCATGAACAGTAATACAGCGCCTGCGATTGATATTGCGAGTCCAATAGCGCCAATTTTAATAAAAGTATCTCCAGGTCCCGTCGGCATCATAGATGGTCGAGGAGGGCGCGGGGTTGCTGTAGGCTGGATAAACACAGCAACTGTGGTCGGTTGGGGTTGTATTGTGACAACTACAATTACTGTAGGAGTGGGAGTTACCGCTGGTCCCGGTGTATTAGTTGGAGCAGGGGTATTGGTCGGCGCGGGTGTACTAGTGGGTGCGGGAGTGTTAGACGGTACTGGCGTAGCAGTTGGAACCGGCGTATCTGTAGGAGCAGGTGTTTCGCTTGGAAGCAATGTAGGAGTTGGACTAGGTGTAGGAGTTGCTGTTGGTAATGGACATAGTTGTGTTGCCTTTCCTGCATTAGCATTTATACCGCAAGCATTTGCGGAAGTAACAGAACATGTATATGATTTTCCTCCTTCTGAAGTAAATGAGGCACTTGTTGCCGGTGCAGTCACATCTCCTTCTTTTATTACGGTATTTGTTACGGTTTCAGTAATCTTATAATGGTACCCTGTTGCATTTTGTGCAGCATCCCATTCACAAGAAGCAGTGTTTGCAGAACAGACAGGGGGAGTTGGCGTAGTGTTACCATTACCAATGGTTACAGAAAGAGGAGATGTTGATGAAAGCACATTCACATTTGCAGAGTCGCTGCTTCCAATAGAATACACTGCGGTTTGGTCACCAAAGGTTATACTTGTCGAACCATTTCCCGCAACTGCTTTCATGTGTAAAGTTGCAACAGTAGATTTAGCTGTGATTGCTTTTGTCGGATCAGATCCTGTACCTACAGTGACAATAATGCTGCATTGCGTGCCGGTACAGGTGCCAGCTGTCGGTCCTTCAAGCGTTTGACTGAATACTGTGTTATTAATAGTTATTGCGGCAGGAGATGCCGGAGTCAATTGTGAAGAGTCATAAGATATAACCAGCTTAACAACAGAAACCAAATTGCTTCCCGGATCAATAGTGATATCCGTGTTAAATGTTTGATCCGGAGTCACAGATATACTTGGTGTTGAAAAGGATAATACAGATGAGGGCGCAGCTTTACTCTTTGGTTGTGTTTGAAATTTTGTGATATACACAGTTATTCCTATTGCAAGCAAAAGAAATACTGCCATACCAAAGACGAATACATTTCGTTGTTGTTTTATTGTTGTTAATCTATTCATATTTATTGACTGCAATTACTGCATTTTACTCTAACATTTATTACAGGAGCAGGTGTTACGCAAACAGTTGGCGTAGGTGTCGCAGATGGAACTGGTGTAGGGGTAGGAGTTGGAACGGCACAAGTTTTTGTCGTTGACACAGAACCTCCTGTACCGCAAACATTCGTTGCGCTTACACTGCATTTATATATCTCTCCTGGAACAGAAGGAAAAGATACTGAAGGAGCGGATACATCTCCTTGTTGGATAACAGTGGAAGAAGTTGTGTCTTCTATACTATAGTGATAGGTATCTATATTTGATAACGGAGTCCATTTGCATGTTGATTCAGTCGGAACACAAATTGCTGGAATAGGTGGTGTAGGAGAAAGAATAGGAGTAGAAGACGGTTTAGGGGTAGTAGTTGGCGTAGGTGTCTTGCTGGGTATAGGAGTTGCACTTGGTGAAGGCTTTGGCGTTGGAGTATGAGAAGCGGCAGTACATGTTATTCCTGTTTCACAAATCCCGGATGCGCCAATGTTATTTCCACTATAGGTACAACTTGTATTATTATCTATTGCTGATATATGCAAATCGGCCTGATACGTACCGCAAGCGTTTCCTGTGGTCGGCGCTCTTGTAATCACAAGCTTATAAGGTGAGTTAACAGTAATTGTTTTACTAATGGGATTACTATTACATTGAGACGGAGAACCTGTAGCATATGGTTCGGTACAAAAATCACTAAATTGTGTCAAATTGATACTATGAGGTTTACCATCGTTGCTTTTAATATCAGCAGTCCAAGTATAACTGGAGATACCAGGGTTTGTCCCGTGTCCATTTAAACGTGGACATACGGGAACTTCTGAGAGAATAATCGTTAATTTATTGCAGGTATCGTGAGTGGTTGTTTGGTAGACTTGTGCATTTTGCTGAAAAATCTGTGATTGCCGGGTAAGATATACAGTAGTTGGAAGCCCAACTAGTACGAGGAACGCAAGAAATCCTAAAACAATTTTTTTACTTATTACAATTTGCATATGTTATGGTGTTGGACTTGGACAATTGGGACAGGTAATTTGTAAATTACTTACGTTACCGGGTGTCGGGCATGCTGTAGGTGTCGGGGTTGGAAGTGAAGTGGCATTGCCAAAATTTTTATTAGGATTATTACTGCCATTGGCAATACTCACGGAGTAATTGTTGGGATTTGTCGGTATAGTTAGTTCCCAACCGGTTTGTATTGTTTCATCAACTGTATAGGTACCATCGCAAATTCCGGTAAATTTATAAGCTCCTGAACTATCGCTGTTTGCTGTTGCGACTATTTGGTTATTTGTTCCGCCTTTAAGATTAATTGTCCAATTTACCAATGGGGACTCACCAGAATCAAATTGTTTATTGCGGTTTGCATCATTAAAAACAGTACCTGACACAGAACCTTTACCAAAAATTTGAGATATATCTTGATAGATATGGTCTAAGTCCGTAGTAGATGGAGAGTAGTAATATTGAGCACTGGTCATTGTTGCGATCTGCTGGAGGAATTTTTCATTTATACCTGTTTGCGCATTGCCATTTTTATTCCCAAGGCCAATAGTAAAGAACGCTGTTTGATTTGTAGTATAACCGGCTTTTACTGCATCGATTGCTTTTGTTTCAGCTGTAGGTGTTGCCACTTGATTAGTATTTCCTAAAATAGTATTTGCTAACCCGTCAGTTAATAAAATGGTGACTTTCTTGATATTTGATCTTCCATGCGCGCTAATTTCCTGATTATTTGTTACCACTCCGCATTCAGTACACGTAGTGCCATTTGCCTTGATTTGACCAATTTTTGTCTTAACTGAAGCGTAATTATTAGTAAGTGGAGTATCAAGTGAAGCGGTTGTTGCAAATGTTACTATTCCAACTCTATTTCTTGTGTCTTGAGCAACTAAATCAACAAATTTTTGTGCTGCCGCAATCGCCGCTCCTATTTTTGTACTGCTGGATCCTAACGGACTATTCATGCTTCCTGAACGATCAATGATGAGCATAATATCTGCCGGTGCATTCCCGCATGTTGTTTGCAGTCCGGGAGTGGGAGTAATTACTGTTGCTCTCTGACGATTTTCAGTAGAATTTCGTAAGGCAAGTAAGCTTATTGGTAGAGTAACGAGAATAAGCAGAGCAATACCCAGTGCAAAAAGTTTTTTTTTGTTTGTGTTTCCGGAATTATTCCGATTAAATTTAAATAGAGTATCCCCCATACCTTTTAGAGTACGGGAGAAAGGAAATGCTTGTCAACAAGGAGAACAAATTTACAAACTGATCCTTGACAGTAATTTTTGCGTATGATATAACAATACTCACTCTAGCAAAAGATTTTAAAGAAGCATGAGGTGAGTGAGACGTGCTTCTTTCTTTTTTGTGATATAACTTGCCCTACTCATTTTACACCGATGCTTAAGAAAGATAATATTCGACAAAATTGGGGGAAAAAATACTCCGGCCTACCAAAGCTTGATCTCCTTGCTATTCAAAAACGATCATATAAATGGTTTCAGGAGCATGCAATTGGTGACATTCTCCGGGAAATTTCTCCTATTGATGATTTTACGGAAAAAAATTGGAATTTAACCCTCAAAGATTATCGATTGGGAAAAGCTGCAATTACTCCGGAAGCTGCTGTTGCCAAAGGGGTTACTTTTGATGCCCCACTTTATGTCCAAACATCTCTATTAAATAAAAAAACCGGTAAGTCTCTTAGTCAGGAAATCTTTTTAGGTGACATTCCGCAAATGACAGAGCGCGGAACATTTATCGTCAATGGGATTGAAAGAACAGTTGTTAACCAGCTCGTCCGTTCCCCGGGCGTATTTTTTACTGCAACAGTGGATACTGTTACGGGAAAAGCCCTGCATAGCGCAGAAATTCGTCCAATTCATGGTTCCTGGCTGGAATTTGCGACAACAAGACATGGAGTTGTGACTGTCAAAATCGACAGACGCAGAAAATTTCCTGTTACCACATTTCTTCGTGCGCTTGGAGTCTCTTCTAATGAAGATATAAAAGCAAAATTTGCATCAGTTGATAGCGGCAATGATTCCTTTATAGAGACAACACTTGCAAAAGACGAGACAGCTACAGAAACAGAAGCGCTTATTGAAATTTTCAAAAAAATGCATCCTGGTGAACCGATTGTCCTTGAGAAAGTCCGTGAAAATTTCCAAGGGCTCTTTTTTAATAACAGACGGTATGATCTGGGAATTGTCGGGCGATATAAGATTAATAAAAAACTCGGAGAAACACCGGGGTTTTTCCCGTCTGACGGACGCGTGTTAACTGTTGATGATATTTTTGGAACGATTGCATATCTTATCGGTTTAACAAAGGGCGTTGGCGTGATCGACGATATTGATTCATTAGCCAACCGTCGTATCCGAAGCGTTGGAGAACTCGTTGCAACAACTGCATTTAGAGTGGGTATTCTCCGTTTGGAGCGTAGTGTGAAAGAGAGAATGACATTGATTCAGCCAGATGTACCAGTTTCAATCTCTAATTTGATTAATGCAAGACCGATCATGGCAGCTCTGAATGAATTTTTCAGAACTTCTCAATTATCTACTATTCTTGATCAATGTAATCCGCTTTCGGAAATTGATAACCTCAATCGTTTGACTGTCATGGGAACCGGCGGTATCTCCCGTGAACGCGCAGCGTTTTCCATCCGGGATATTAATAGTTCACAATACGGTAGGATTTGTCCTATCCGGTCTCCTGAAGGGCCAAATATTGGTTTGGTTAACTATTTAGCGCTTTTTGCCCGAGTCAATGAATATGGCTTTTTGGAAACACCATATAGAAAAGTGACTGTTGAAAAAAACGGGAAGGGAACAAAAGTAACAGCATCAGATGAAATTGAGTACGTGAGTGCTGATGATGAGCAAAGATATTATATTACCCATGCGGGTATGGTGACAGAAGAAGGTGTTATCGAAGATGACAGAGTACCTGCTCGATACAGAGGAGAATTTTTGGAAATAGAAAAAGAAAAGATTTCTTATGTAGATATTACGCCACTCCAGGTTGTCGGATCGGCTGCATCACTTATCCCGTTTGTTGCTAATGACGATGCACAGCGCTCACTCATGGGAACCCACATGCAATGTCAGGCAGTGCCTCTGGTTCATCCGCACAGTCCTAGATATCACCTTTTTTCACTTTCTGATCTTTTACAACCATGGTTGTAAAAGATCAGAAAGTGAAAAAAGGTGATATCTTGATTGACGGGCCAGCATCGCAAGATGGAGAATTAGCACTGGGACAGAATTTAATTATTGCCTATGCGTCATTTGACGGGTTGGGTTATGAAGATGCAATTGTTATTTCCGAAAGGCTTGTTAAAGAAGACGCCTTATCTTCAATTCATATTGAAAAACATGAAGCAGCAGTAGTTGAAACAAAACTTGGTCCTGAAGAAACAACCAGAGATATTCCAAATGTCGGCGAAGAAGATTTGCGTAATTTAACCATGGATGGTATTATTGCAGTCGGCAGTGAAGTTGGACCAGGCGATATTCTAGTTGGAAAGATTGCACCGAAAGGTGAAACAGAATTAACAGCAGAAGAACGATTACTCCGTGCTATTTTCGGAGAACAGGCAAGAGAAGTCCGTGATACCAGTCTGCGTATGCCTCATGGAGAACGCGGAACTGTTGTCAACGTGCAGATTTTAGACCGCAAAAAAGGTGATGAACTTGAACCCGGAACACTCAGAAAAATTATTGTTGAAGTTGCACAGTTCAGGCATGTTGTAGTGGGAGATAAATTAGCAGGACGGCATGGGAACAAAGGAGTTATTTCTAAAATTTTGCCGGAAGCAGATATGCCGTATTTAGCAGACGGTACACCGGTTGATATTGTTATTTCACCAATTTCTGTACTTGCCCGTATGAATTTGGGACAGTTATTGGAAGCGCATCTTGGGTGGGCAGCATATAAATTAAATACCAAAATTGCTATACCGGTATTTGAAGATATTAAAGAAGAAAAAATTGTTGAACTGCTAAAGCATGCAGGCGCAGCAGAAGATGGAAAAGCAGTGTTGTATGATGGAAGAACAGGGAAAAAGTTTGAAAATCCCGTCGTTGTCGGTATTGAATACATGATGAAGTTGATTCACATGGTGGAAGACAAGGCACATGCGAGATCAACAGGTCCATACTCATTGGTTACGCAACAGCCATTGGGTGGAAAAGCACAAATGGGAGGTCAAAGACTTGGAGAAATGGAAGTCTGGGCACTCGAAGCGCACAGAGCAAGATATACCTTGCAGGAAATGTTGACAATTAAATCAGATGATGTAGTCGGCAGATCAAAAGCTTTTGAAGCAATTGTTAAAGGAACAGATATTCCTACACCAAAAGTCCCTGAGTCATTTAAAGTATTGATCAAAGAATTACAAGCACTTGGTCTCAATATTGTCCCAGTACAACCGGCAATAGTCGTGGATGACCAGACAGCACCTGTTGCGCAAGTATCTGCGACCGATGATACATCTGCAACAGCAACACCAGCAACTCTTGCAGCAGATGCAGAAGAGGAAAAAGCAGAAAAAGAAGCAAAAGAATTACAACACGAACTTGAAGGAGATGTAGTTGCATCTAATTAATTATGGATAAGAATAATCTTAAAAAATTAAAAGACGTAACAATACTTGATTTTAAATCTCTCAAGATTTTACTTGCTGATAAAGATGATATTCTCAATTGGTCATACGGCGAGGTGACAAAACCTGAGACGATTAACTACCGCACACTTCGTCCGGAAAAGGACGGGTTGTTTGACGAACGGATTTTTGGTCCGACGAAAGATTGGGAATGTTATTGCGGAAAATATAAGAGAATCCGCTACAAAGGCATTATCTGTGATAAATGCGGTGTTGAAGTGACGTTATCACGTGTCAGACGAGAACGCATGGGGCATATCAAGCTTGCTTCCCCTGTTTCTCATGTATGGTATTTCAAAGGATCTTCGTCTCCTTTGGCGTTAATTCTCGATATTTCTCAGAAAAATCTTGAGTCAGTTGTGTATTATGCTTCACATTTAGTAATTACTGTAGATGAAAAAAAGAAAAAAGAAGCCATGGATACACTTGCTGCGACTATTGAAAAGCGTAAAGATATTCTCAAGCAAGATAAAGATAAAGAAGAAGAAAGAGTATCAACAGAAATTGAAACGAAAATCAAAGAAACTAAAGAAATGAAAGTTGCGGGTGAGCAGAAAAAACTCATTGTTGAAGAATTAGAATTAACAAAACGCCAAAAAACAGCAAAGTTAAATGATAGATTTGAATCTGAAAGTAAAAAAATTGATGAAATTGCTGATGCGTTATCAGGACTTCTCAAAAGCCTCAAAGTTTCATCAGTGTTGTCAGAAGATGAATATTATAAATTACTTGAATATGATATTCCTGTCTTTTTTGAAATCAAGACCGGCGCGGAAGCTATTTTAGAATTAGTTCGTGACCTTGATTTAGGTCAACTCATTGTTGCTTTGCGAAAAGAAATAGAAAAAGCAGGCGGTCAGAAATATCTCAAACTTGTCAAGAGACTTCGTCTCATTGAGAACATGAAAAAAGCGCAAGTCAGCCCAAGTGCTATGGTGATGACTGTATTGCCTGTTATTCCACCAGACCTGCGGCCAATGGTACAGCTTGCGGGAGGTCGTTTTGCTACCAGTGACTTAAATGATTTGTACAGAAGAGTTATTAACCGCAATAACCGTCTGAGACACCTCATGCTGCTTGGTGCTCCTGAAATTATTTTAAGAAATGAAAAACGTATGCTCCAGGAATCAGTTGATTCTTTGATTGATGCGTCTCAAAGATCAAGTCAGGTATCAGCATCACCCCTTAGATCTTTATCAGACATGCTGCGGGGAAAGCAAGGACGTTTCAGACAGAATCTTTTGGGAAAACGAGTTGATTATTCAGGCCGTTCAGTTATTGTCGTCGGACCAAACCTCAAGCTTTCAGAATGCGGTTTGCCAAAAGAAATGGCGCTTGAGATGTTCAAGCCATTCGTATTACGTGAAGTTATTGTCAGAGGCTTTGCTCCAAATATAAAATCTGCAAAACGGTTTATAGAAAAGCGGCCGCCAGAAGTGTTTGATATTCTTGAAGAAATTACACGAAATCATCCGGTATTACTCAACCGCGCGCCTACCTTACATAAACTCGGTATTCAAGCTTTTTATCCACGCTTGATTGAAGGCTCTGCCATTTCCTTGCATCCTTGTGTATGCGCAGGGTATAATGCGGATTTTGACGGAGATCAGATGGCAGTGCATATTCCTTTGTCTAAAAAGGCACAGGAAGAAGCTATTGAGCTCATGATGCCGCGCAATAATTTACTCAAACCAGCTGACGGTAGTCCAATCACTTTGCCAAATAAGGAAATGGCGTTAGGTATTTTCTATATGACAACAATGGCTGAGCATTTGCGCAAAGAAGAATTATCACTTTTCGCAGATGCAAATGAAGCATTTATGGCACATGCACTGGATAAAATTAACTTACGTGAACCGATTACGGTCAGGGTAAACAGTGCGGATAATAAAAAAGAAGTTGTAGAAACAACTATTGGCCGCTTGATGTTCAACGAG
>WNFI01155679.1_pt2 | contig 24683 bp, 20 predicted proteins | sample 5400471 | NCBI WGS metagenome assembly WNFI01 (sample SAMN13153348, study PRJNA577476) | soil metagenome | isolation source: 100 cm saprolite on Douglas fir-dominated hillslope | place: USA:California | collected 2013-09-17 | reverse complement strand
TCCTACTGGTATTTTTGCCAGTTTTTTGAATTCGACGGCCGGAATACAAGTGGGTTGACAGGTGGGAGCAGGAGTAGGGGAATGCCAATCCGAATACAAGTGTTATCGAAGCAGTTTACTGCCCTGATGTGCTCTCTTTTGCTGGTTCCCGGCCAGCCGTCCTTGGTGGCACTGGGGCAAGAGCCGCAGCAGGCTACGGCGACCGAGGAGCAGGGTCCAAAGATTCCGAATGATCAGCTGGACTCCCTAGTGGCCCCAATCGCTCTTTATCCGGATCCGCTCTTGGCTCAAGTTCTTGCTGCATCAACCTACCCACTGGAAATCGTGCAGCTTCAGCAGTGGCTCACGAAGAACAAAGACCTGAAGGACAAGGCCTTGGCGGACGCGGTCCAGAAGCAACCTTGGGACCCGAGCGTCCAGTCGATGGCTGCGCTTCCCGATGTCGTCAAGCGACTGGCGGACGACATTGGGTGGGCGACAGATCTTGGAAATGCTGTTCTGGCACAGCAAGCTGACGTGATGGACGCGGTACAGCGCATGCGCGCGAAGGCCAAGGACAAGGGCAACCTCAAGTCGACTGAGCAGATGCAGGTCGAAACAAAAACTGTGGAAAGCAAGGAAGTTATTGTCATCCAACAATCTAAGCCAGATGTTGTCTACGTCCCCAGCTATGACCCCGTGGTTGTCTACGGTGCGCCTCCGTACCCGTACCCGCCGATCGCCTACCCGCCTCCTGGCTATTACGCTGGGGGCCTGGCGCTTTCTTTCGGTGTTGGGATGATGGTTGGAGCAGCCATGGGCGGGGGCTGGTGCTGCAACAGCGGGTGGGGCGGAGGAGGTAACAATAACATAAATATAAATAATAATAATAATTTTGTAAATAACTCAAATAGACAAAACGTGTCCAACAGGCAAAACACGGGCGGCAATCGAACCAGTGGCGGTAACAGTTGGCAGCACAATTCCCAGCACCGTGGTGGCGCTCCGTATTCCAACAAAGCAACGGCCAACAAGTCGAGGGATCGGGGTGGAGGCATGGAGCGGGGTGGAGGCGGCGCAAACCGCGCGGGCGGCGGAGGCGGTGATAAGGTCGGGAACCGGAGTGTCTCGTCTGGTTCCGGTGCTGGTTCCAAGGGTGGGGGCTTCGGCGGCGCTTCAGGCGGCAGCAGCAAGAGCGCGAAGGCAAGTAGTTCACGCGGTTCGTCCAGTATGGGTGGCTCGCGCGGCGGTGGCGGCGGGCGCGGCGGTGGCGGCGGACGCAGGAGGTAATCAATACCATGGACAAGGAGATGCACATGCAGTCAAAGCCAGCGAATATAAACGGATTGGACATCCTCTCAGCGCTATTGCTGGTTGCCTTGCTTTGCAGCGCGGCGCTGTTTTCAGCCATGCAGCCATCCGAACCGCAGGCAACCAAGCCATCTCAATCGGCACAGAAATCGTTCGCAACACCCAAAGAAGCCGTCGAAGCGATAATTCTGGCGACGGAGAATTTCGATCAACCTGCTCTGATGGCGATTCTCGGTCCAAGTGGCGATGACTTGGTGTCTTCGGAAGACCCCGTTCAGGACAAAAGGAATGCAGCTGCCTTTGCAGCAAAGGCCCGCGAAAAAAATGACGTCGTCATCGACCCTAAGAATTCCAAGCGCGCCATCATGTCCGTCGGCAATGATAATTGGCCTCTTCCAATCCCGCTCGTGAACAAAGGAGGAAAGTGGCTTTTCGACACCAAGGCCGGCCGCGAAGAGATTCTATTCCGTCGCATTGGCGCCAATGAACTGGACGCCATCGAAATCTGCCGTGGTTACGTGGATGCACAGAAGGCATACGCTTTGGAAAAACACGATAATGCAGAGGTCAATCAGTACGCGCAGCGAATCATAAGTACGCCGGGTAAGCACGATGGTCTTGCATGGAGGAATCCAGATGAGACCTTTGGAGGTCCCATCGCCGAGGGGATTGCCAAGGCCCTAGAGCAAGGCTACACCAATAAAGGTCAACCGTATCACGGCTACTATTTCAAGATCTTGAAAGGACAGGGCGCCGGTGCGCCGCTGGGTCAAATTGACTTCGTCGTGAACGGGGCGATGATCGGAGGCTTTGCTCTTGTCGCTGCCCCAGCAGAATACCGCGTGACCGGGGTAAAGACATTCCTTGTTAGCTATGAAGGAATCGTCTTCCAGAAGGACTTAGGGCCGGACACCCACCAGATCTTCAAGGACATGGAACTCTACAACCCCGACAAAACGTGGAATCCCACGGACGACAACTGGTGACGGCTAGTGCCTCGTTCAGTCGGATCTATCTCAAAGGAGAATACAAGGATGAAAAAATTAGCTTTTTTAACGGTCTCGCTTCTTTTGTTCGGAGTAAGCGCTGCCGTAGCTCAGGATGTTCGCTACGATTTCGACAAGGATAAAGACTTTTCTAAATACAAGACTTACAAGTGGGTGCCCATCAAGGGTGCCGACCAGGGCGATGACCTGACGTCCAAGAAGGTAACCTCTGCGATTGACACCGAACTTGCCACGAAAGGGTTCACCAAAACGGAGGCGGACACTGCTGATCTCTACATCGGCTACCAGACCGCCATCGGGCAAGAGAAAGAGTTCACTTCGTATAACACGGGTTGGGGCTATGGTGGTGGCTGGGGTGGAGGATGGTACGGCGGCGGAATGGGCTCGACCTCGACTTATGGGTCTACGTCCACGGTCTACGTCGGCCAGCTCGATGTCAGTGTTTACGATCCCGCCCAAAAGCAGCTCGTTTGGCGCGGGGTTGCGTCGAAGACACTCGATCCCAAGGCGAAACCCGAAAAGAAGGAGAAGAACATCGCCAAAGCGGTCGCAAAGCTCCTAAAGAACTTTCCGCCCACACCGAAGAAATAGTGGACTCTTCCTTCTGCTGCCAGGTTGTTTTAGTTAAAAGCCAAGCAACCGTGTACAAAGCGATTCGGGATGTTCAGCTATTGCTGATTCGCTCGACGCTAGAGAACGCTTGCCGCGGTCAATGAAACCAAAGACTGGTTTGTTGTTCAAGCCCCCATCGCGGAGCCGTGCGCGGGAAGCTCCGAACTCACAGCTCCGCGAGCTCCAATGCTCCTTGTGCACCTGCAAAGCGATGATCGTCACTTTCTGGTATTTCTACCAGTTTCTTATCAAGTGGATTAGTGGCCCTCTTAGCTAGAAGTATTTTGGAAAGCAGGGCCTGAAGTGGCAACCTCCCATCGAACTCTTGTCGGAATCGCGCTCTTCGTTCTTGAACTTGCCATCACGTTACCGGCTACTGCGCAATCTCAATCCAGTGACCTTCTTCCATATCCCAGCCCGTCGCCTGCTCCGGATTCTGGGGCATCATCTACTCGAGTGCTGCCCCTCATCGAGCCTGTCCGAGTCACCACAGGGCAGCAGGGAGGCGTCGATTGGCTCCATCTCATCGGACAGTCTCTCTATTTCATGAGTATCGAGAATGCGTTTCGTTGTTCCACCGAACGAGGAACCCGCGATGGATTCTCCAATCCTTTTTTCCGTGGCTACTTGAACTCAGTGGGGAACCTGCATGGCTGGAGTGATGGCGATCCATTCTACGTGAACTATGTTGGTCACCCCATGCAGGGGGCCGTGTCTGGATATCTCTGGACGCAAAACGACCGTGGATATCGCGACATTCAGTTCGGACAGAATCGCAGGTATTGGAAGGGGAAGCTCCGAGGCGCAGCGTATTCCTATATTTACAGCGTCTTGTTCGAGATTGGGCCGATGAGCGAAGCATCGATCGGTAACATCCAAGCCTTATACCCGCAACAAGGATTCGTCGATCACGTTGTTACCCCCGTGATTGGGTTGGGATGGTCGATCACTGAAGACGCGCTCGATCAATACGTCATCCGGTACGTCGAAAGGCATACTTCGAACGACTGGACCCGCTTGCTTGTTCGTGGTGGATTGAATCCTGCTCGCTCTATGGCCAGCGTTTTGGCGCTTCGGCCTCCGTGGTATCGAGATAATCGACCGGGCGTAGACTCCTCTCAGCTTCAAGATCTCGAATTCATGGAGTCTTTAAGAGAACGAAACACTGTTCTAGTGGAGGTTTCGCCTCCCCCTGGAGTTGCCCCTTTTGAATTCAATCTCACGGCCACAATCAAGACTTACCTGGGAGACGCACACGCAGAACCCTGCGTGGGTGGCGGAGGCACTGCAGCACTGCGCGTGGCTTCACAATGGCAGTTTGTCGTTGAAGTTAGTGGTTGCAAGCTGCTTGGTCTCGCAAACAATCTCAGTGGAGATTCTCTCAGTTACCTGGCTGGAGCGCGCTGGATCCCTAATCCCATTGGGCGCTGGACATCTCACGCCGAACTTCTGATTGGTGGCACCAAGCTCACACAAGAACTCGTTTACCCTGAGCTTGAAAAGGCAGCCAAAGCATCAACCGCGAACTCTACTGCTGCTTACGTACTCCACGCCATGTACACCAAAGATTGGGAGACCAACGGTTTCACGATCCAGGCCGGCACCGGTTTAGACGTAAAACTCAACAATGCCCTCTCTTACCGCGTCGCCAATCTTGAGTACTCTCACTCCTGGACCAAAGAATTGAACGGCATCAAATACCAAAACGGTTTGCAGTTTACCACTGGCCTGGTCCTCCGTATGGGTACGTGGTGACGGATCTACGCAATTTAGTCTCGCGGTTTAGGATGACCGCAAGAGCGCGGCGATTTTCCAACGCTGACGAGACGACGAGTATTTAACTGGGCTGCCTATTTGTGAAGCACGCTGGATATCTTACTCGAGGCATCCTTGATGGAGAAAAAGCGTGGCAGGCAGTGCAGCAGCGTCTAACCTCTTCTATAGCCAACACCTTCGTTTTCGGAATTTCTAAGTCGGAACCAGCTTCAGGTTTCACCAACAGGATCTCGCTCCCATCCTTCAGTAACGTCCCCCGCAAGCTCAACTTGACTTGTCCCAAGGTCAGTCGCACTATGACGGCTCGTCCAATCCAACGTTCAAATGGGCTCTCCATGCTCTCCCCCGTCCGTGTCTGTTTCCAAGAACAGGGAGCATCTGCTGCAACTGAGAGCAAAAACACTGTCAAAAATAACAGCCAATGACAGTTTGTGGAGAGCAGACGCCGTAATAGTCTTGCGGGCGCGTTGTCGATCGGATGAAGCGGAGTAAAAGGCTGCGAATTCGAGCGGTGTGGAGGTCTGGCAATTGTTGGCGGTTGCTCGCGGACACGCGGGAGCCTCCAGAGCCGCGAGAAAGCCGTGATGAAGCCCTTCCGTGGCGGTCAGTCAGTCTTCTGTTTTCTTACGTTCGCAGCTTGTGGCCCTTTCGCACCTGCTACAATCTCAAATTCTACGCAATCTCCTTCGGATAGGCTCCGATATCCTTCCCCAAGAATTGCCGAGTAATGAACAAAAACATCCGGACCATCTTCTCGGCCGATAAAACCATACCCCTTCGCGTTACTGAACCATTTAATTTTGCCAATCACTTTCCTTACCTCGTTATTCATTCGCAGAATCCGCCAGAAGGCCAGAGTTTAGAAAACGTACTGAGATCTTTCGGAGTGGTGAAGTACACAGAAAACGACTCGAGAGCCTTGTAGCACTTACGAGAAATCTCTTAATGGATATTAATGTCCATACCTGATGAGGTCGTTGCTCTTGAGCAAGGATGAGTCAGCAGATGTTAGTCACTGCACCATTTTAAGATGCGCGAAGAAGAAAAGGCGAAGAACGGCGGAGGATTACTCGCAGCCAGGGGACACGAAACGACGACCATCATTTGCAAGCTTGATGGCTGGAATCAGATCGCTAGCCAATCGCGGTTTCAGCACGTAGCCACATGCGCCCGTCTCCATGGCAGCACGACAGGTATCAGGATCTTTGTTGACCGTGAGGAACACAATCTTGATGGACGCGTTGCCTTCTAGCGAGCGTCTGGCTGCTTGGATTCCATTGAGGATAGGCATGGATACATCGAGTACGAGGACATCCGGAACCAGTTGGGCAGCAGCGTCTACAGCTGCTTGACCGCCAGTCACAGTGCCAACCACCTCGCAACCGTTGCCAGACAGAAACTCACGGACGTACTCAAGTATCTGGCTGTTGTCGTCAGCTAACAATACGCGGATTTTGGACAAGCGCGTGCACCGTCCCTACAATCAGGTAAAACACGCTTCATTCGACAAAGTCTCTTGCTATGAAGGGGTCTAGGGCGCGGAAAGCCCCGCTTCCGCGCTGGGGACATGCAAGCTTGGGCTGCACGCATAATGCCGAACGTTCAGGAAGATGTCAATTTTTATCTTTAAGCAACACAACTACTGTAAAGAAGTCCTTTCAGGTGGACAACCGCAATTGAGGAAGATATTTGACCAACAACACTTCGTTTCCCTTCTCGCTGTACACGAGCTCGTCCACTAGGTGCCTAGTCAGCATGACGCCATAACCGCCAGGACGCAGTCCCTGCGCTTCGCGGAAAGGAGCGTGACGAATCGGATCATACGCCGGATTGTTGATAGCTGCATGGTGTATTTCTCCCAGCGAGAAACCCTGGCCCGGATCCTTAATCCTGCACAAAACCATCCTTCGCGCGCGGACATAGGCGACTTCAACGTATTGGCTGGGATCGAAATTACCTCCGTGCTCGATGGCATTTAGCAGCATCTCTCGGAAGGCGGTTGCCACGTCGTCCTTTTCGGGGTCCGGAAAATCCCACATCTCTTTGAAGAATTGCACTAATCTATCCGCCGTTTTCAGATCGCAACGGGCAATGACGTCAATCCATTCCGGCGTGGCAGAGACAAGTTCGATGCCTTCATCCCAAGTTGGTTCCAACGTGGCAATGTGTACTATTTCGGCCAGCGATGCAGCCGAAAAAGGCTTGGAAAAATAGCTGAATGCACGTTCGCGCATGGCTTTGACGACGTCGGCGGGAGTACTTTGGTCCGTCAGAATGATGAAGCGGACATGTGGGCGAAAGCGGCGGATTTTGCGAAGTAAATCGACATCTTCTCTACCCGTGGTCTTTGCCCCGGTGATGATTAGATCGAAGAATACTGTTTCGGTAAGCTTCAGGATAGCCTTGTTGTCCGCAGCATGCACAATGTGCCACTCGTCAGGCTTGAGAACGCTGCGGAGAACGTGAGTTACGTCCGGGTCGGCATCAACGATAAGCGCAAGCTTCAGCGGAGCCGTTGAAGTTTGTACTGGCGCAGTGGCCTCCATAGGTTTGTCTCCTCTAGATGCTTTCGTTCAAAAAAATGAAACACGCTCCCCGAAGACGAATACGCTCGGGCAGATGACGTGTGAACTGTCAAAAATGCCGGTGGTCTGAATTGTCTGCAGCTGCCCTCAGTTTGCCTGCCATGCAACACTGAAAATCATCCGCGAAAAGTCTCCCCGAAAATCGGTTGAGGCCCCCGATCGCTGCAACGACAGAAACTCACTTTTCCAGATTGCCAGTTCGCCATCTAATGCTCGGCCGGTCAGGCTGTTAGTTTTGACAGTTCACCACCAGGGATGTACGGCCTAAGGTGACGTACGGCGAGCGAAGCACGAGTTTGAATGCGAAAACAGTAGATCACATGCAGCGTGTGCGGGACGCTCCTACAAAGGCTCGCGCAACGTTAGTTGCGGAGAATCAGTAAAGTTTGGCTCGAGAGAGATAAGCGCCTGCGCGTCTCAACGCTAAGGCCGATGAAGACATAGCTGCATACGTGGTTGATTCGCAACTCGATCTTGCGCAGGCCGCGAAAGCGAGTAAAGGGGAACCATCATGAGTGTTGCAGCAAGAGCATCCAACGTTCGAGTGGATCAGTTCTTTACAGGTGCAGAAGCGCGGTTCGATCGCTGGCGTTCGCTGCTCCAAGCAGCGCGCGCGTGGGAAGGAACCGCAAGACAGCGTCCCGAAGATGAGAAATACCAGGCAGCCATAACCGTTTCTTTTGCGGAACTGCGTCAGTGGGAAGATTTTTTTGCCTACCCGGGACAAGCGTTGTTGCGGTCGCTTAGCGAACGTATCGCTTCGGGTGACGCCGGAGGAACGGCCCGCCTGGTGCAGTCCCTCAGCACTGCACTGCTCACCCATTCCTACCGTTCAAACCTGACCGACTGGGAAGGCGAGGAACAGTCCCCGATTGGTCTCTCCGATAGGGTGCCAGGAGCCGGCGAAGAAACTGCACCGCACCGTCCTTATTTTGAAGTGCTGGTTGTAAGCCCCGCCCGTCCGGCAGCATGGTCGGAACTGGCACAAGAGCTGCGCAAGCTGCGCAGGCCGCAGGATAAGTTCATTTACGAGCCAGTATTCGTCGGCAGTTTTGAGGATGGCGTGCTAGCAACGATCCTGAACGGCGGGCTCGAAGCGGTAATGATCTACGAAGGTATTCCTTTCGCATCGTCCCACCACAATCCAGTTTTGCGCGAGGTTCTTACTTCGCACCTCGCGGCCAGCGGGATTGGCGCAAATTCAGTGCAGTACGGCCTGGCGCTTGCCCAGGGATTGAAGCAGCTGCGTCCTGAGCTGGATATCTATTTCCTGAGTGATCGCGAAGTGGAGAAGGTGGCTGGCGACACCAGCGCTGCCTGCGTCCGGCGCGTTTTCTATCAAGTTGAGGAGCCACTCGAATTGCACCTGAGCATTCTCGACGGTATCGCCGACCGGTACGACACTCCGTACTTCGACAACTTGCAAAAATATGCGCAACGGCCAATGGGAACGTTCCACGCATTGCCGGTCGCGAGAGGAAAGTCCATCTTCAAGTCGAATTGGATCCGCGACATGGGTAAGTTTTACGGATTAAACCTCTTTCTGGCCGAGTCCTCGGCAACAACCGGTGGCCTCGATAGCCTGCTGGAACCTACGGGAAACATCAAGGTCGCCCAAGAAAAGGCAGCCCGTGCATTTGGAGCGGACCACGTCTTCTTCGTTACCAACGGCACTTCGACATCGAACAAGATGGTCGAGCAGGCGTTGCTAGCACCAGGAGACATCATGCTGGTCGACCGCAATTGCCACAAGTCGCATCATTACGGCGCAGTTATCTCCGGTGCCTTACCTTTATACGTGGAGGCATATCCGCTCACTCAATACTCCATGTATGGTGCGGTACCACTACGGACAATCAAGAAAGCTCTGCTCGATTTGAAAGCAGAGGGAAAACTCGATCGAGCAAGGCTTTTGGTGCTCACAAACTGCACCTTTGACGGGCATATCTATAACGTCGAACGGGTCATGGAAGAATGCCTGGCAATCAAGCCCGACCTGATCTTCTTGTGGGACGAAGCATGGTTTGGATTTGCGAGATGGAGTCCGTTCTATCGCCGGCGGACGGCGATGGGAGCGGCGGCTATTCTGGAAAGCAAGTTCAAGGATCCGGCTTACCGCGCGGCGTACAAAGAGCAGGAAAAGAAGCTAGGCGCCGATCTTGACCCTAAAGACAAAAGCCTTCTCGAAACTCGACTGCTCGCCAACCCGGACAAAGTTCGATTGCGGGTCTACCAAACAAATTCCACACACAAATCAATGTCTTGCCTGCGGCAAGGATCGATGGTGCTCGTGAAGGACCCGGATTTCCACACCGTCGAAGAACAGTTCCATGAGGCTGTTTTCACGCACGCATCCACCTCACCGAACCTCCAGATCATTGCCTCCTTGGACGTTGCCAGGCGGCAGATGGAGCTGGAAGGCTACGAACTAGTGAATCGAGCCATCCAGTTGGCTCTGGATGTGCGCAGGGAAGTGAACTCTCATCCGCTGATCTCGAAATACTTCCGGGTGCTTGGAGCGGACGACATGATTCCCGCCGAATTCCGGAATTCGGGGTTTGTAGATTACCTGACTCCGGGAGCGAACTGGGCGACCGCCGTGAAAGCGCTGAAAGAGGACGAATTCGCTCTCGACGCAACACGGCTTACCCTCGTTTGCGGCTCGGCCGGTTTCGATGGCACGCAATTCAAGAACCTACTCGCAGCGGAGTACGACATTCAGCTCAATAAGACGTCGCGTAACAGCGTTCTACTCCAAACCAATATCAACAACACTCGCAGCGACATTGCACAACTGATCAAAGTACTCGTGGAAATTTCGCAAGGAATCGAGAAAAAGCTTGCGGACGGCGGAACAAAGGGAAGGGAAGCATTCGCGTCGCGCGTCAAATCCTTGATGACGGATGTTCCTAATCTTCCGAACTTCAGCTCCTTTTACGGCCGCTTCCGTGAAGATCCCTCCAGCAAGACCAGTGAAGGCGACATGCGTTCTGCATTCTTCGGAGCGTATCGCGAAGAGCAATGCGAACACTTGAAACTCTCCAGTCCGGAGATTGACAAGCGTTTGAAAGAGGGGCCGGAACTGGTCTCGGCGAACTTCGTAATTCCTTATCCGCCGGGATTCCCGATTGTGTTTCGGATGTGTCGGGGAATGCCAAGCGGAAACACGCACGTGCGGCGGCAGGGGACTAAGCGCGACGCACTACTCAATGGCTTTAGTTAGCAGAGCACGGCTAGCAGCAGGCAGGTCATCAGAACTCGAGCTTCAAACAAGACCTTCACGAAACAGGGAGCAAGACGATGTTCATATTTGCATGGTTCGCTGACACCCTCCGGCACTATCCGGAGATCGCCATTTTCCTCACGCTCGCTATCGGATACTACTTCGGAAAATTCACCTACAAGGGCATTGGCTTGGGGTCGGTGACCGCCACCCTGCTGGCTGGGGTCGTGATCGGACAAATCGGAATCACCATCTCGCAGCCTCTCAAGGCGACAGTTTTCCTCCTGTTCCTTTTTGCCGTCGGCTATGCCGTTGGGCCGCAGTTCGTCCGCGGTGTCGCCAAGGACGGCGTGCCGCAAGCAATCTTTGCGGTAGTCCAATGCCTGCTTTGCCTGGCGGTCACGGTCATAATCGTCAAGGTAGCGGGCTACAACCTCGGGTTTGCAGCAGGTTTATATTCTGGGTCGCAAACCATTTCCGCAGCGATGGGGCTGTCGACCGACGCGATCAACAGACTTGGCTTGGCCGCCGACCAGGCGAAGAACCTGCTCGACTCTATGCCGGTTGCCTACGCCGTGACCTATCTGTTTGGCACTGTAGGCTCGGCACTTGTGATTGCACTGCTCGGTCCGGCCCTTCTCCGCATCGATCTGCCCGCAGCGTGTAAAGACTACGAGGACAAACATGGGGGCAGCAAGGAACTTGGAGGACCGGGGACGGCCTGGCGTCGTTGGGAAGTACGTGCGTTCCGTGTACAACCGGGCGCAAGAGTCATTGGCCTTCGCGCCATCGAGGCCGAGGCGCTGCTTCCCCAAGCGCGCGTTTTTGTTCAGCGCATACGTCGTAACGGGGTCATCGAGGAGGCGAATGCGGAAACGGTATTGCGCGAGGACGACGTAGTCGCGGTCGCAGGGGCCCGCGAAGCGCTCGTGAGTATTATCGGCGAACGCGCAAAAATGGTCGCGGCCGTAGGTTCTCGCGAGACCACTGCAAGCCCTACCCAAAGAGTCGCGATAGAGGTTGACGATCCCGAACTTCTGAGCGTTCCCGTGGAGGGAGTGGATGTTTACGTAACCAATAAGGAGGTGGACGGCAAGACTCTCGCTGAACTTGCAGAATTACCCAACGCTCGTGGCGTCTTCCTGCGGAAGATCACCCGGGGCGCTGTTGCCACTTCAATTCCTATTCTGCCAAATACGAAAATTTTCCGCGGCGACATCGTTACTGTGGCCGGTCGTACCCAGGATACTAATGCCGCTGTCAAGATCCTGGGTGTCCCGGATCGCCCGACCGACGTCGCTGACGTCGCGTTTATTGGCGCCGGGATCACAGTGGGAGCGCTCATCGGCGCGCTGGTCTGGAAGGTATCCGGTGTGCCCCTGACGCTCTCAACCGCTGGCGGCGCGCTGATCTCGGGACTAATTTGCGGCTGGTTACGCTCGGTGCATCCCAAGTTCGGTCGCATCCCGACCTCGACGGTCTGGTTTATGAACTCCGTCGGCCTCAATATCTTCATCGCCATAGTGGGCATTTCAGCCGGCCCCGGTTTCGTCAACGGCTTGCGCACGCAAGGCGCTGGCTTGTTCCTATGGGGAGCCCTGGCAACGGCGGTGCCCCTCATCTTGGGCATGTTCATCGGCAAGTACCTATTCCGCTTCCACGACGCGCTTCTACTTGGCATTGTTTCCGGGGCACGCACGACGACGGCTTCGCTCGGCTTGGTCTGCGACATCGGCAAGAGCCAGGTGCCCGCACTGGGGTACACAGTGACCTATGCTATCGGCAACACCCTTCTTACGATCTGGGGCATGGTCGCCATCATGCTTCTGTCGTAACGTTCTCTGAAAGGTGACAATCATGGACCTCGTAAAGCTACGCAAGTTCGAGACGCTGGGCCCGTTTGAGATTAAAGATGAACTGATCAATCTTGCTAAGAAAACGTCCCGTACGACGCAGTCGGCATTCCTCAACGCGGGCCGCGGCAACCCCAACTGGATCGCCACCACTCCGCGCGAAGGCTTCTTCCTGCTCGGTCAGTTCGCGGTTACCGAAAGCAAGCGGGTGATGGAACATCCCGCCGGTGTCGGTGGGATGCCGCAGCTTCAAGGCATCGCTAGCCGTTTCGAAGCCTGGCTCGCCAAGCATGCCGACATGCCCGGTGCGTCGTTTCTCACGAGGATGGTGCCGTATGCAATAAAGACGTTCGGGTTCGAGCCGGACGTCTTCGTCCACGAGCTCGTGGACTCGATCATCGGCGACAATTACCCCGTTCCTGACCGCATGCTGGTCCATAACGAGCGCATCGTGCACGAGTACCTGATGTGGGCGGTATGCGGGAAGCCGAGGCCGGCAGGCAAGTTCGACCTCTACGCCGTCGAAGGCGGCACGGCTGCGATGTGCTACATCTTCAAGTCGATGAAGGCCAATCGCTTGCTGCACTCCGGAGACACGATCGCGCTGGGCACGCCGATCTTTACACCGTACCTCGAACTGCCCCATCTAGAAGACTACGGGCTGCATTTCATTACCATCCAAGCCCCGCAAGAGAACCGCTTTCAGTTTACGGACATGGAGCTGAAGAAGCTGGAAGATCCCCAGGTCAAGGCGTTCTTTCTCGTCAATCCCGGAAATCCAACGGGCGTCGCAGTGAGCAAAGAAGTCATCGCCAAGATCGCAAATTTGGTAAAGACGAAACGTCCCGACCTGATGATCCTGACTGACGACGTCTATGGAACGTTCGTGCACGATTTCCGATCTCTGCTCGGCGAGCTACCGTACAACACTATCGGCGTCTACTCGTATTCCAAGTATGTCGGCTGTACCGGGTGGCGCCTCGGCGTCATCGCGGTCCACGAAGAGAATATTTTCGACAAGATGATCGCGAAGCTCCCGGATGCCGATCTGAAAGCGCTCGACAAACGGTATGGCACGCTGGTTCTTGAGCCGCGCAAGATCAAGTTCATCGACCGCATCGTGGCCGACAGCCGGGATGTGGCCCTCAACCACACGGCCGGGCTGGCCCTGCCACAACAGGTCATGATGAGCCTGTTCTCCCTTGCTGAGATGATGGATGGAGCCAAGCTGTACCAGAAGGCCTGCCTGGAGATCGTGCACCGGCGCGCCAAGGCAATGATTGACGGTCTCGGCATCGAAGTTACACCGAACGCGTTGTACAACGCCTACTACGGTCTCATCGACTTCGAGTTCTTTGCACGCAAGAATATCGGCGAGGACGCCGTCGAATACCTGAAGAAGAACGTCCACCCGCTCGACCTCGCCTTCCGCTTGGCGGAGGATCATGGGATCGTGCTGCTGAACGGCGGCGGCTTCGAGGCGCCGGACTGGTCTTTGCGTGTGTCCCTGGCCAATTTGCCCGACGAAGCGTATGAGGAAATCGGACGCGGCGTTCGATCGATCGCGCGCGGTTACCGGGATGCCTTCGAAGCCTCGAAGGGCCCCCAAAAATCTAAACAAGCGGCCGCGCGATAAATTAGTCGAGGCAATTCGGAACCCAAGCGGCAGGCGATGCCATTGCGAAGTCGCTTGGGATATGCCCGCTTCGACCGGGAGCATCCGGCTCACCTACCAACTGCAGACCTCATTTTGGGAGGTTGTGCAAAGCGAGACCGCCGCAAAAGGAATGGCATATGGAATGGTTGGCGAAACTCTTTACGAAGTATCCCGAAATGGGAGTTTACCTGGCAGTTGGCATAGGGTACTTGTTCGGGCGGCTAAAGTTTCGGGGTGTTGGACTTGGCGTGGTAACAGGATCTTTGCTGGGAGGGATCCTGATTGGAAATTTTTTTCACGTGCCTGTTTCCGACCAAGCCAAATCGCTCGTGTTCCTCCTATTCCTTTTCGGAATCGGTTACTCGGTGGGGCCTAGCTTTTTTCAGAATCTCAAAGGAGAGGGCTGGCGCTGGGCTGTGCTCGGTGTATTTGTTCCTGCCATTGGCCTCATAACAGCGTTTACCGTCGCTCATTTCTTGAAACTGGACCCAGGCTATTCCGCCGGGATGCTTTCTGGCGCCTTGACGGAATCGCCCGCAATCGGCACTGCAAGCGAAACTATTCGTTCCCTATCCTTGAGCGACGAACTAAAGCAGCAATGGATCGCGCACATAGCTGTAGCGGACGCGATCTGCTACATCTTCGGGACGTTGGGTGTGGTCTGGTGTTGCAGCAGCCTCGGACCGAAGCTCCTTCGCTTCGATCTGCGTGCAGAGTCGAAAAGAGTGGAAGCGAACTTGGGAATTCAACGATCCAAGCTTGGCGTTTATTCCGCATGGCAACCCATCGGTTTTCGCGCCTATACAATTGCTCAAGATGGGCTCGCCGTTGGCAAAACACTCGCAGAAGCCGAGCAGGGGGTGCCAGGTGCCCGTCTCTTTATCGAGCGAATTCGGCGTAAAGGGGAGATCTTCTCACCTGTCGGCGCCACCGTACTCGAGCCAAATGACACGGTCGCTGTGATAGGGCGTACCGAAATCATGATCAAGGCACTTGGTCCGACCGCGAGAGAGGTCGCTGACCCGGAACTTCTGGCAATTCCAGTTGCATTCTTCGATCTATACATCACTTGCAAAACCTTCGCAGGCAAGACTCTCCAGGAGATCGTTGATGGCGTCGGGGAAGCTCGCGGTGTTTTGCTCCGAGGCATTACGCGCGGTGGCCACGGGATTCCGATCGGGACAAACACGCTTATCGAACGCGGCGACACCCTCCATATAACCGGATCTGAAGCAGCCGTCCAGAAGTTGGCCCCTCTAGCTGGCCGTGTAATTCGCCCAACGGAAGAGAGCGATCTTGCGGTACTCGGATTAGCTATCTTCATCGGAATATTGGTCGGAGCCACGATCATTATACCTTTAGGCCACCTGAGAATAGCGCTAGGCACTAGCGTCGGTACTCTCCTGGCTGGGGTGATCGTTGGATGGATGCGGTCAGTACGGCCCTGGTTCGGAATAATCCCAGATGCTGCGATTCTTTTTATGCGGTCGATTGGTTTGGCAGCGTTCGTGGCGATGATTGGGCTAAAAGCGGGCCCAGTTTTTTTGCAGGCCGTGAGAGAGTTTGGCTACGTCCTCTTCCTTGGAGGCATCGTGGTGACGCTTACACCCCTCATTGCTGGCCTTTTCTTCGGCCGTTATGTTCTTAGACTCAACCCTGCGCTATTGGTTGGAGGAATCGCCGGCGCTCAGACGATGATCGCGGGTGTGGCCGCAGTGCAAGAAAAATCGGACAGCCCTGTCGCTACCCTGGGCTATTCATACACAGTTGCCTTTGGTCATGTCCTGCTAACGACCTGGGGAACCATTATCGTCTCGCTCATGACCTGACGGAAAGTGATGGCGTAAAAGACTTCTGAACGGGCACGCCTACGGCAATTTTCACAATCTCGGCATTTCGTGGCAGCTGTGAATACTCGCAGAGGTACTTAGTCTGACTAGACTCAATAATGCCCGTGCCATAGGAGAAGATGTATGGGACAAAAATTACGCGGGGCACAGTTGGCATTGGTGGTGTCGTTTGTTGTACCCGCTTTTTTCCTTGGGGAGGCCGCGCAGAGAAGCCGAACACTAGTGATAAATGGCCATCCCGGAGAAGTTGCGGTCATCGAAAGAGAGGGACATGCCTATGCGGAGATTGAGGCACTAGCGCGAATGACCAATGCCTCGCTGAGCTTCAACGGAAATCAGATCGTGCTGACATTCCCTGGTGCGGCCGGACCGGCTTCCGCGACAACTCAGCCTTCTCCGTCCGGCTTCACCAAGGACTTCATCAGGGCGGGTATCGAAGAAATGGCCGTGATTAGGGAGTGGCGAAGTACGGTAAGGAACGCCGTCCAGCGGGGATATCCGGTAACTGAAGATTGGATAGACGGTTATCGGGCTCGTGCCGAACAGAGCCTGCGATTGTTATCCTTGGCGGCCACAACAGAATCTGACAAAAGGGCAGTTCAGCTGCTCACGAATGAGTTCAACAATATGAAGAATTTGAGTGATCGATTGGTGGAGGCGAACAAATCCAGGACATACGTTCCCCCTGAATCACTCAATAATGATCCGCTGGACCAAAAAATTCTGAATTGCGCGCGCGCGCTCGCTGCGATGGCCGCAAATGGCCAGTTTGCGGATGACGGTTCGTGCCATTGATGTTCCTAAAGCTGGATCAAAGAATAAGAAATGGACTGCAGTGCTCGAGGAAGCCGTGCTCACTCGCAGATTGCCCAGGGACTGACACCTTTCAGGGTCCCATGCAATTGCAAAAACTCCAGCAAAGCCAGAACTGCCTATCTTCTCGCTGTTGCGGAAGGCCGCGGAGCGGGACATCTCCGTACTGATGTGCGAAGGCCGATTTGTGAGAATGCACTGGTTATGACATTCCCTGGACTCACTATGATTTGGCTGCTGGGCGATCAGCTAGTCGGAACACATTCAACCGCGGGCTTTGGCACTCTCTCGAAAATTGCAAAGGGGGATTGTGGTCCCTACAGTGCCATCTGGGACGTGAACACGAAGGAGCGAAGTACGTATGTTCAATCTGCTGGACCGCCCATTTCTCAGTTTTTTGGTCTCTCTAATTATATTTTGGATTTCGGCGTGGATCGGCGGCTGGATCCGCATGAAGCAAGGCAACCAGAAGGAAGACAGCCACGAGGATTTCGCATTCGTTTGGGGACGCGGCGAAAGTGCATGCATTGTTGAGGAGCTATCTTGATCAGCGCGTACTTTGTTACAAGACGCGAGACGAGCAACAGCTTCGGCAGGTCAACGCTCAAACAGTTCGACTGCAGATTGAGATGTGGTCCACAGTCAGCGCGCTCGCCGCGGCGAAGCCAACTCCTGTGGCGGCTCTTATTCTTGCCGGCATGAACGATGTACTGAACTCACAGGGATACACACAGGCCGCGTGGTGGAACCGCATTCCAATTGCCGCATGGGCATTGCTGATGATTATTTCCATCTTCTGTAACATATTAGTAGGTTACGTCGCCCATGGAAGGAGCGCCTTCCTCTTCCTGATTTTGCCTATCGCCCTTTCCATATCACTGTTTCTAATAGCAGACATCGATAGCCCCCATTACGGGATTATTCGAGTTGCGCCCCAAAATCTAGAGAGCCTAGTTGAGTCCTTGCATTCGCAATGATTCTGAACCATCCAGCAGAGAACTTCTCGAACTAGTTGGGTCTGCCTAGCCAGGAGTATTGCCATCCAACGGAGAGATTCTGAAAGTTGCCGCCGTACCTGATGTAGGCGCCATTGTTGTAGCTGAGTTTTATTGCCTGGTGCCTGGTCATAGGAATTGAAGCAGTTGCCCCAATGCGAGAATTCCTCTGGCGCGTCGCGTCGTTTTGGACACCATTTAGGGACGTGCTACCACCGAACCAATAATTCCCATCAAGGGAGACCCACAACCTGGGTTTGAAATCGTAGCTGACGTGCCATTCGAAAGAGCCGATTGGGCTTTGCGATTGCGTGTTGGTGCCAGATGAGAATTGATTGCGCGAGAAGAAATCAGAGTTTGTGGTAAAGAACCAGCCCCCTCCGAATGCATCAAGAATCTAATGGCCCCAGCGTCTGGAATAGCCAACCTCTGGTTTGAGAGCCCAGCGATTGGTGCCGTAATTGATAAGTTTGGTCGGATCGTATTGGCCCGTAGGAGGAACCAGTTTGATACTGACCCCGATAATGGTCTTTTGCCTCCATTTTAAATATTCCTGAACGTTCATTGCTGGACCGCCTTTGAGGTTCACAGAAAACCGAATGCTAGACGCTAAGAGACCGGAACGGTACGCGAGCGTCTCCGCGTCGGCGACAGTCCCTCGGAAGTTTCCAACGCCGTACGGCAAGGAAGCGCTAAACATAGCGGTGCGGCCAAAAAAGTTGAGTGAGTGGGAAATGCTGAGAATAGAGACGTTAGCTCTCGCTCTGGCGTCGGCTATAGGGGTTGTTCCGTCAAAGATAATGTTTCCGTCGAAGAAGGAATACGTAAGGTTGACAGCGTTCGAGTGCAAAGGGGTGATGACATAAGCCCGGGGAGCAAGATCCTGCGCCCGGCAGATGGCGGCGGCGGCAAGACATACGCCGAAAAGCAGAACAATCGCGCGCGACTCTGCTCTTAAACACGTCATTTTCAATAATATAGGGACTTGGCCAAGCCTTAACAGCTGTAACTATTGACAGTTCACCTCTTCTTCGAAGGCATCTACGATGCGAATGGATTCCGTCATTCCTGTGGTTGAACCATGTGGATGTCGACTTGGCAGGAATACTTCGGAACATGAGAACGTTTTGAGGCGGTTGATGGCCACATCGTTGAGGCCGGCGCGATCCACTGAGCTTAAGCCCTTGGATGTAGGCAAGGGAGCCACAGAGCATAAGTATCCGTCCCTGTATTTGACGAATTGCAAGGACGAGTTGTGCGTGCACAGGACTTCATGAGCTCAATAGCTTATGAGCGTGATGGCGAAGAACTGTTTCATCATGGCCTTTACCTCGACATGCGGGAGTGGGGGATCACGTTTTTACACTGGAGACGCTTTGAGATGGGAACTGACGGCAAGAGAACTTCTCCAGAGCGCACGGGAGAGCAGCCATGACCAAGACCGCGGAAAATGAACGTCTGGAAGCCGTCATTTCTCGAAGCATTCCATGGAAAAAATGGGGCCCTTACCTAAGTGAGCGTCAGTGGGGCACAGTCCGCGAGGATTATAGCGAAGGGGGTGATGCCTGGAATTACTTCACCCACGAGCATGCCCGGTCGCGCGCCTACCGCTGGGGCGAAGACGGTTTAGCTGGGATTTCCGATGACAAACAACGCCTCTGCTTCGCGCTGGCCTTGTGGAACGGCAAGGACTCGATCCTCAAGGAGCGACTCTTTGGCTTGACCAACAACGAGGGCAACCACGGCGAGGATGTGAAGGAGTACTACTTTTATCTCGACAGCACGCCAACCCACTCCTACATGAAGTACCTCTATAAGTACCCGCAGGCGGCCTATCCCTACGCCGATCTGGTGGAGACGAACCGCAGTCGCTCGAAGAACGAGATGGAGTATGAGCTGCTCGACACCGGCGTTTTCAATGATGACCGGTATTTCGACGTCTTTGTCGAGTACGCCAAAGAAGGTCCGGAAGACATCCTGGTGCGGATCACGGCACTCAACCATGGACCGGACGCGGCTGAACTGCATCTCTTGCCGACGCTCTGGTTCCGGAACGACTGGTCGAAGTGGATTGCCGCATCCAACAGGGCCGCCGAGAAACCAATCCTAAAGCAGATTGAAGCCCCTGCGGGCACGAGCGCAGTAGTGGTGATGCATTCGCTGCTGGGTAAATACATCTTCTCTTGCGAAGGCGACGTGCGTCTTCTCTTCACGGAGAACGAAACAAACCACGAGTTGCTTTTTCCCGGGCAAAAGAACGAGAGCCCTCACGTCAAGGACGGCATCAACAACTGCGTGGTGCAGAGCAATCACGGCGCCGTAAATTCCGATCAGAAGGGCACCAAGGTCGCCGCGCACTACCAATTCCATGTAGGCGGCGGTCAGAGCAAGGTAATTCGCTTGCGGCTCCAAAGCAGTTCTTCGGACCTGAAAGCCAAACCCTTCGGAAAACAATTTGATGAGGTCTTCGCTGACCGGCTACGTGAAGCCGATGAGTTTTACAAGTCCGTTACGCCACCATCAGTGAATGCAGACACAGCCAAAGTAATGCGCCAGGCTCTCGCCGGCATGCTCTGGAGCAAGCAGTTCTTCTTCTTCGACGGTGACAACTGGCTGGACGAGCACCACTCCAACCCGCTTCATCATGGGTATCGGAATTCCCGGAACTCGGAGTGGTACCACATGCTGAACCAGGACATCATCTCCATGCCCGACAAGTGGGAATACCCCTGGTACGCAGCTTGGGATCTTGCCTTCCACACGCTCCCGCTTTCCATCGTGGACCCTGACTTCGCCAAGCAGCAGATGGATCTGATGCTCCGCACCGCCTACCTGCATCCCAACGGCCAGATGCCTGCCTACGAGTGGAACTTTAGCGACGTGAACCCCCCGGTCCACGCGTTCGCCAGTCTCTTTTTGTACCGCGCTGAAATGGCCCTTCGCGGCGAGACGGACGTGGAGTTTCTCAAGGCGACGTTCAACAAGCTCTTGCTGAACTTCACCTGGTGGGTGAACCGAAAGGACCGCTTCGGAAAGAACGTGTTTGAGGGAGGCTTCCTCGGTCTCGACAACATCGGCGTTTTCGACCGTAGCGCCCCGTTGCCCACCGGCGGCCACCTGGAGCAGGCGGACGGCACGGCCTGGATGGCCTTGTTCAGCCAGAATATGCTGGAACTCGCATTCGAGATCACCCTCCACGATCGCACGTACGAACCCATGATCATGAAGTTCGCCGAGCACTTTTACTATATCGGCGCAGCCATGAACCGGCAGGGTCGCGATGGCATGTGGGACGAGGAGGACGGCTTCTACTACGATCTGCTGCGGCTGCCAGACGGCAGCTCTCAGAGGCTCAAGGTGCGCTCCATGGTGGGACTACTTCCGCTCTGTGCGACTACGGTTACTGAAAAATCGATGCGGGATCAAATTCCGCAGACGATAACTATGGTGCAGGAACGCCTGCGCCGCATTCCCGAACTCAAGGCGACCATCCACCCTACGGGCGTGGGACACCTTGGCGTAGCTGAGCGCGGCATCATGGCCCTGGTCAACCCCGAACGGCTACGACGGATCCTGACCAAGATGCTCGACGAGAATGAGTTCATGAGCCCCTACGGGATCCGCTCGCTCTCCAAGTTCCACCAGCAGCATCCGTTTGTCTTAAACGTAGGCGGCCACGAGTACCGCGTGGACTATTTGCCGGCCGAGTCCAACACCGGCATGTTCGGCGGCAACTCCAACTGGCGGGGACCGGTTTGGATGCCGGTGAATCTGCTCATCATCCGGGCGTTGCTGAACTTTTATTTGTACTACGGCGACAATTTCAAAATCGAATGTCCCACCGGCTCCGGCAAACTGATGAACCTCTTCGAGGTAAGCAAGGAGATCTCGGACCGGCTGACTCGCATCTTCTTGCGCGATGAGGGTGGTCGGCGGCCCGTCTATGGCGGTACGGAGAAGTTCCAGAGCGATCCCTTCTGGCGCGACAACATCTATTTCTTTGAGTACTTCCATGGCGACAATGGCGCCGGATTAGGCGCCAGTCACCAGACCGGCTGGACCGGGCTCGTGGCCAAGCTTATCCAACTATATGGATCCATTGATGCAAAGAGCGCCTTGGAACTGGGCAAGCGGGCCGCATTCACTGATGTACCTGACAAAACGCGAAGCGCAGCGGCCAGGGCCATGGCCGGAGGCGAACGCTAATAAGCCGGCAAGAAATGGGCGTACCTCCGCTCTCTTTAACCATGAGAAATTGAGACTCTTAAGTGATCAGGTTTATTATCCGGGAAGCGCCCTTCTTGGGAACAAGTCTAGAATTCCTCCGGCACAAAGTGTCTTCCCTTCAGAGGAATCTGATCGTCATAACTTTCTTTGGTCTTGCGCTTTGGCAATTTCACTTCTTCCCGCGGGACTTTGCGGTAAGGGATCATGCCCAATAAATGAGTAATGCAATTTAGCCGCGCTTTCCTTTTGTCGTCCGTGCGAACGATGTACCAGGGTGCGTGCTTGCTGTCGGTTGCCTCCAGCATTTTGTCTCGCGCATGGGAGTATTCGTACCAGCGTCGAAACGACTCCAAGTCCATTGGGCTGAGCTTCCACTGACGGAGAGGGTCCTTAATGCGCGCTTCAAATCGGCGCTGCTGTTCCTTCTTGCCAACCTCCATCCAATACTTGATGAGAATGATTCCAGCGTCCACAATGTACTTCTCAAATTCGGGGCAGAGTTGCAGGAACCTTCGATGCTGTTCTTTGGTGCAAAAATCCATCACGTATTCCACTCCCGCGCGGTTGTACCAACTCCTGTCGAAGATGACAATTTCCCCGGCAGCAGGAAAATGCTGCGTGTAACGCTGCATGTACATTTGGCTTTTTTCGCGATCGGATGGAGCGGGCAGCGCCACCAAACGGAAAACGCGCGGACTGACCCGCTCTGTAATAGCGCGAATTGTACCGCCTTTGCCGGCAGCATCACGTCCTTCGAAGACCACAATCACTCGAAGCCCTTTATATTTGATCCAGTCCTGAAGCTTACAGAGCTCCTCTTGGAGATGGTTGAGCTCCTTCTCGTATTCCTTGCGCTTCAGACGTCCGTCATCGTTACCACCTTCCTTTTTCGCCATCGAGAATCACTCCTTAGTTCTATAAGGGCTTTGGACTACTGCTGCCCAAGATCAGGACAAGTCCAAGAGCATATGGTCAGATGAATCCGTCCCCCGATAAGAGGCGAGCACGTCCATAGGAATACCTTTGGCTCTTCGTCCTATATTCAATAATCAGCCGTTGAAGTGCACTGGTAACTGGCAAAAATTACAGCTAGCGAACAATTTCTCCGCGAAATCGTTCGCCGAACTGTCATGGCAGGAAGGGTGTCACGACATGGCTACTTCTTAGTGTTAGGCGGAAAGTCCTTAAACGACTTTAATACGAGTTCGTTGACTTCTTTATCTAAATTGCGAATGGCCTTGTTGGGATCACGAAATGTCTTGTTGTATTTCGTTTCCCATACGATTTTCCCAGACTCGTCAGCAATGTAGAACTCGATTTGGCCCTTCACCTTTAGCCAGGTTGCCGGAGCCAGCGCTGGACCGTTTCCCAACCCGTACGTAGGGGCGCGATCAACAGGACTAAGGGGAGTTGAGTTCGCCTGTGCCGGACCTCCAGCACTGATCCGCATGTCTGAGCCCCCATCATAGTTAATGTAGAAGTCCGGTCTATCCTTCACTTCGACAAAGCCTCTCGCGATTAGGGTCTGATTCACGGCCTTCACGATCTTCAGGTCCATCATTTCATTGGTATCGGGGTGCTGGTGAGTCATCAGGTGGTTTTCCCGCCAGGCGTAACGCTTGTGTCCGGAAAAGTCAAAGGTCTTGTCGTAAGTGGTGGAGGTCTTCTGAGCAAAAGCGATTGGGGCCGTTAGCATTATGAAAAAGAGCAGGCTCAGCTGGCAGGCCCGATCCCTCGATAGCGACCTATTTGCTGGGTAGCCAGTGAGCGTCGCCAGTCGTGGGGCCGCTTTCGTAAAAAATGCTGCCCGCAGGTTTTTGGGCAGGATCACGTTATCGATCATGGGCGTGGTCTGCGCGGCCCGAACCTGATCGTTTCTAGGTTCGGCGACGGCGGAAGTTACTATTTGTCTCTATCCACTTTCACGAAGCTATACTTGGCGCTGAACTGGATGCGGGGAGCGTTTGCCTTTTGACCGTCTTGCCGCACGATCCAACCGTACAGGAACTCCGCGCCGACATTGAGCGATCCATAGGGGTTCCAGATCAAGTTGGTTCCAGTGTACGTGCCATGGTTGTACGGGATAAACGAGGACGACGCCGTCTGGGCGAAGTTGGAATTGTTTACCGCTGCGTAAGAATAGATCGCGCTGGACCGAAGAGTTTTTTGCCAGTAGTGCTGATAGGATGCTTCGACACCCACGGCGGGAGTTGCCTTGAGAGAAGTGGCTGATGATGCTTCTGCGTCGATTCCCAGGCCGGAAGTATCTTGCAAGTAGCGCGAAATTCCGTGTCCCGCTGCCACAGCAAGAATCATGTTGTCCTTGCCAATCGTCTTGAAGCCGCTGGATGCGTTCAGACCCCATCCAAAGACAGAGCCCGTTTTTGCAATTCCCGTGGCGTCCGGCGGCAGAAATGCTGCGATGGAGCGAAATATGCCGGCGACCTGGACGTGGCCGCCCTCAAATTCCTTTCGTACACGAATCGCACCGTCCGGGCTCGGAGAATTAGGTTGAGCTGAGAATTGCTGCGTTTTGAAGGCGACATCGGAACTGGGTTTTTCCACGGAAATATAGAATGTGGTGCTTGGGCTCAGCGCAAATCCATACCGCAACTGCGGGTTGCGAACGCTGACCATTCCGTTGGGGCCCTGGAAGTCGAGGGTGTCGGGGAAAGCGTCTGGATCCATGAAATTTGAGAATGTCTGGCCTACCAGGAAGTTTCTTACTTGCGCGTAAGCATGGCGCAGGCGCGGCGTTGTTGCGTTGGTTCCAAACAAGTCGCCTTCCACATAGA
>WNFI01679203.1_pt1 | contig 24687 bp, 20 predicted proteins | sample 5400471 | NCBI WGS metagenome assembly WNFI01 (sample SAMN13153348, study PRJNA577476) | soil metagenome | isolation source: 100 cm saprolite on Douglas fir-dominated hillslope | place: USA:California | collected 2013-09-17 | reverse complement strand
GATGTAGTTGTGGTTCAGCATCCTGGCCTCTTCCTGAGCCAGGACAACAACCCGCCGCGCCCGGTCGGTAAACCTCTCGAACATCTCGTCGCTCCTCACAGGGCGGTCGGGGGAGGCCCTGAGGTGTTGCCCCTTCCCTTCCGCATCGTAGCCGGTGCACGGGGTAACGCCTCGCGTGCAATATGTCGCACGTGTAAAACGTTCCCCTGCGGCCCGCCGTTCACCCCATAAAACCTGGGTCAGACAGGCAGTGTTCCCGGCTACGCCGGGAGCGAACGCCCGGCGATATGCCGGGCCGCGGCGGCACTGAGGGTGCATCGCCGTCCCTCGCGGCCCCGAGCGCGCATCTCGCGGTCCCGGGCCAGCACCAAGCAGGAACGCGTCATCGGGGGGCCAGTCGAGGCCCGCCGGGCGGGGGGCTGGGTCAGAGGGGCCGAGCGGAGGGGCCGAGCGGAGGGATCGGTCGGCGGGGTCGGTCGGCGGGCAGGCCCGCCGGCCAGCGGCGCACACATGACAACCGGGACATGGTGCGCCGCTGGTATTCCCGACCATGCTGGCCCGATACCGGGCTAGCCCTGCATCGGCGCTAGCCGACCCCGGGCTGAAAGCCCTACCACGGATGCCTGGCCCGCCAGACGAAGGCGGCCAAGCCGGAATGGCACGCGATCGCGTGCCGGATCTGCTCGCCGCGGGATGCCGGCTCGCTAATGCGAGGCCTCGTACTCCGCGATGATCTGAGCCGGAATACGACCCCGCTCGCTTACCTTGTGACCGCGCTGCCTAGCCCACGCTCTGATCTCGGCGAGGCTGAACGACACCGTCTCGGACGCCTCGCCCCCATCGAGATCGTCGACGAGCAGCACCTGAACCTTCTGCGCCATGGGAGCCAGCCTTTCTGCTGAGCAAGCCTTTTAGGAGTTGCTAAAACATATACCAGAACGCTTGGCTTTGCCAATTCGTGCCACACTGATTCGTGGCGCGAGTTCCACATCGCGGGTTGGAGGCAATCTGAAGATGGCTGTAACTCTCCGTAATCAGTACGGGATCGGGTGTCATCAATCGGCTCCCGATGCGTCCTCATCATCCGACTGCGCACTCGCTTGGCTGCTGGCGGTATCAGGAATCGTGCCGTCACCCGAAATATCGCCAGACTCATCCTGATCGCGACGCCTGCGAGATGCACCCATCTCATGCCGCAGGAACGCGGCGACTGCGATGACGAATGCGGCGCCCACCAGAAGCGGGGGCGCCAGCACCGTCAGATCCTTGAGCACCGGACTCACCGTTCCTTAACACTGAGCCGGAGTGAGTCCTGCCCGTTCGGGCCACCGAACGGTCTTGCTGCCCTGGAACCTGCTGGCGATCCTCTGGCCAGGAAGGGTCTTCCCCCGCCCTTCGGCTGCCCCGCTGCCCCGCTGCCTCGCGGACCAGCAGATCCCGGCGTCCGGAGCGCGCGGACAGGTAGCTCTCCCGGCCGGTCCGCCGCGAGCTACCCGGCAGCTTGCTTCCGTCCTCCGGTGGGGCACAGTCACACCTCCACCGCCGGCTCCGTACTTACAGTTCATCGTGCTTTCCTGGCGACAAGACGGCGATCGCGAACCGCCTGCCGCGGCCAGGTCACTAGAGTGCTGGCCTCGCGCCATCCGACCAGCGCCACCCAGGCATCTGCCAGCAAGGCCGATGCCGCCGCCGCCCAGGGCGGACCTCCGGCCAGCCTCCGCCACCAGCCCGGCAGTCGAACCGCCTGATAAGCATTCTCGCCGATCGCGGCGGGCCCGCGGCCACCGGCCCGCCCGGAGCGGCGGCCAGGAGACAGATGGTTCCGAACCGATCATGCTCGGCCGGCCGCAACCGCGCCGCGATGTCAGACCCGCGTGGCAGTATCGGATCGGCCAGGAAGCCAGACCACAACAGGAGAGCGGACAGCTACGGCATGTTCCACGCCGACCTGCACATCCACTCCAGATTCTCCCGCGCCTGCAGCAGGGACTGCGACCTCGAGCACCTCGCGTGGTGGGCGCTCCGCAAGGGGATCACGGTCGTCGGCACGGGTGACTTTACGCATCCAGGGTGGGCCGGCGAGCTGAGGGAGTCCCTGGTCCCGGCGGAACCCGGGCTGTTCCGGCTAGGTAAGGACGCCGAAGTGCGGCTACGGCGAAGCTCGCCGCGCAGCTGCGGCGGCGAGGTGCGGTTCATGCTTTCCGCAGAGATATCCACGATCTACCGGGGCGGTGAGCGGACAAGGAAAGTTCACCATCTTCTCTACGCACCGACATTCGAGGCGGCGGAGCGCATCACCCGCGCGCTATCGAGGATCGGCAACCTAGCGTCCGATGGCCGGCCGATTCTCGGCCTGGACTCGCGCCACCTGCTCGAGATCACGCTTGACGGCGGACCGGGCTGCTACCTGGTTCCGGCGCACGCGTGGACGCCCTGGTTTGCGGTGCTGGGATCCAAATCGGGCTTCGATGTCGTGGCGGACTGCTACGGCGATCTGGCCGGCCATGTATTCGCGATCGAGACCGGGCTGTCCTCCGATCCGCCGATGAACTGGATGTGCTCGTCGCTCGACGGCTATCGGCTGGTGAGCAACTCCGACGCGCATTCACCGCCGATGCTCGGACGTGAGGCGACGACGTTCGGTGTTCGGCTTGATTACTTCGCGATGGCGGACGCGCTGCGGACGGGGGAGGGACTGGCAGGCACGATCGAGTTCTATCCGGAAGAGGGCAAGTACCACCTGGATGGCCATAGGAAATGCGGGGTGCGCTTTGAGCCCGCGCAGAGCAGGGGGCACGAAGGAACCTGCCCGGAGTGCGGCAAGCCGCTCACCATCGGCGTGCTGCATCGAGTGGCGGAGCTTGCCGACCGGCCCGCCGGCTACCGGCCGCCCGGCGCGCCCGGATTTACCAATCTGGTCCAGCTACCGCAGATAGTCGGGGAAATGCTGGGTACCGGCCCGAAGAGCAAGAAGGTCGGTGCCGAGGTGAGCAGGCTCGTCGCCGCGCTCGGGCCAGAGCTTGGCCTACTCACCGAGGCAGATCCCGACGATCTGCGCCGGGCCGGCGGCAGCCTGCTGGCGGAGGCGGTGGGACGGCTGCGCCGGGGTGAGGTGCGTCGCGAGGCCGGCTACGACGGCGAGTACGGGGTGATCGCCCTGTTCGGCCCCGGGGAACTGGACCGGGGCAACGCGCTCTTCGACCTGGCCAGCCCGGCGAGCCCTACCGCAAAGCCGCACAGCAAGCCTGCGCACAACGCCGGCAGGCCGCCGGGGCCCCCCGGCCAGAGGAAGGCCAGGCTGCAGCAGCCGTGGGAGGCTGACTCCAGCCAGGCTGCCGGGGAGGCAGCCGCGACGGCCCATGGCCGCCGGCCGGCGCAGGCGGGTGCCCCGGAGCTCGTGCTCAGCGGCCTGGACCCCGACCAGCGGGCCGCGGCGGAGGCCGAGAGCCCGCTGATGATCATCGCCGGGCCGGGGACCGGTAAGACGCGCACGCTGACCTGCCGGGTCGCCCACGACGTGCTCCGCCGCGGGGTGGCCCCGCCGGAGTGCCTGGCGATCACGTTCACCCGGCGCGCCGCCGAGGAGATGCGAGGCAGGCTGGCGGCCCTGCTCCCCGGCCAGGCGGCGGGCATCACGGTCACCACCTTCCACGGACTGGGCCTGGCGATCCTGCGCGAGCAGCATGAGCGGGCGGGGCTGGCCGCCGGCTTCCGCGTGGCCGACGACGCGGCGCGGCTTGAGGTCGCCACCGAGCTCACGGGGTCACCGCGGGAGGGCAGGAGGCTGCTGGCCGAGGCGGCCACGGCGCTCCCGACCACGGGGACGGCCGCCGGCGAACTCAGGGAACTGCTCGTGAAGGCCCTCGCCGCCCGTGACCTCGTGGACTTCGACGGCCTCATCGAGTGGCCCGCGGCGCTGCTGGCCGCGGAACCGGCCGTCGCCGAATCGCTGCGCGAGCGCTGGCCGCGGATCAGCGTGGACGAGTACCAGGACATCGACCCGGCCCAGTACCGGCTGCTGCGGCTGCTGGCCGGCGAAGGTCACGGGCTGACCGTGATCGGCGATCCGGACCAGGCGATCTACGGCTTCCGGGGCGCCGATGTGAGCCTGTTCCTTCGCTTCTGCGAGGACTATCCCGGCGCGGCCACGCGGCAGCTGACCCGGAACTACCGATCCAGCGGGACGATCGTCGCCGGGGCGGTGCAGGCGATCGCGCCGTCCTCTCTCATCCCCGGCCGGGTGCTACAACCCGCTCCGCGGCCGGGGGCAGCGCCCACCGGGCCAGGAGCGCCAGAGACGCGAGCAGCGCGCGGAACGCTGCCCCTGCCTGCCCTGCCTGCCGACGCGCTGATCGGCTTTCACGAGGCCGCTGACGAGCGCGCCGAGGGTGCCTGGATCGCCCGCGAGATCGAGCAGCTGCTCGGCGGGGCATCGTTCCACTCACTGGACACCGGCCGCGCGGGAGCGCACGGCCATGAGGGGCTCGGCCTGTCCGACATCGCCGTACTCTACCGGACCGACGCTCAGGCCGAGCCGTTAGGCCAGGCCCTGACCCGCGCCGGTCTGCCGTTCCAGAAGAGCTCACATGACCTGCTGGAGCGCCGCACCAGGGTTCCCGAGATCGTTAGGGAAATGCGGCTCGCCAGCGCGGGCGGCACCGATACTCCGGACGGCGGTGGCGGTCCTGGGGACCCGGGTCCTGGCGGCACAGACGTCGCCGAGCGGCTGCGCCGTGCGGTGCGAGCGCTGGCCGCGAGAGTGGCCGGGGCTGGCGACCCTGCGGCCGCGGTGGACGTGCGCACCGCAGGCGAGATCCTCGCCCCGCTCGCCCGGCGCTGCGGCCGCGAGATGGACCGGTTTCTCACCGAGATCTCACTCGGCGCCGAGACCGACGCCCTGGACCCGCGGGCTGACGCGATCACGCTGCTGACCTTGCACGCTGCGAAGGGCCTGGAGTTCGAGGTGGTGTTCCTGGCCGGATGCGAGAAGGGCCTGCTCCCGCTCTGGGTTCCCGGCCGCCGGCCGCTGGCCGGGCCGGAGCTCGCCGAGGAGCGGCGGCTGCTGTTCGTCGGGATCACCCGGGCCCGGGCGCGGCTGTTCCTGACCTGCGCCAGCCGCCGCACCCGGCATGGCAGCAGCCGAGATACCGGCGCGTCACCGTTCCTGGCCGCGATCGACTCGGCGCTGCTCGACCGGTCCGGGTCACCGACCCGGCCCGGCCGCCCGGCCAGCCGCCAGCTCAGGCTGCTGTGAGCACCCAGAGCTGCTCGATCCGGTTTAGCCCGGTTTCGTGTAGAGCCACACCATCTGGTAACCGGCCAGCTTCCACTCCTGCGTGAGCCGGAAGGCAGGCACGAGGTAGGCGGCTGGATTCCGGTTACCCCCCATCTGCACCACCCAGATCCTGCGGACACTCTGCTCCCGCCGCTGCAGGACCGGCAACGGAACGCTGTTGGCATTCAGGCGGCCCGCGGCGCCGGGAGATTGAGCCAGGCCGATGTTGCGTAGCTGGCCCAGCCCGTACGGGTACGCGAGATACCAGGGCGGGATAGACGGCTGGGGATAGATGATGGCGTCGCCAGGCCGCCGATGAGCGCTGAGGAACTGGGCCACCGCCCGCATGCCGTTCCCTTGCGCCCGCAAGGTCAGTTGCTCCGGCGCCACGAGCGCCACGATCAGGACCAGGGCGGCTGCCCGCAGCGGCCAGCGCAGCGCGGCGAGCCCGGCCCCCGCCAGCAGCGCCACCGGGGGCAGGCAGTAGGTCAGGTAACGGCTGTTGTAGGCCGGCATGATCTCGGACACGGCCAGCAGCAGGAGCGGCGGCAGCACCAGCCATGGCACGGCCAGCCAGGTGAGGCTGCGGTCCGGGCCGCCCGCCCGGGCCCGCAGGCGGGCCGGTGCCCGCGGCCCGGCCAGCGCGAGCGAGCCGCCCCGGGTCCCGCCGAGCACGCCCAGCGCCGCGATCACGACCGCCGCCGCCGCCGAGCCGGCGATCAGCGTATTCACCAGGTCACCGACATCGTGCCAGCCGAGCCTCGGTATCCAGGCGATCTGTGCCCGCTGCGCCCAGCCCAGGATCGCCACCGGTACCACCGCCACGCCTACCGCGAGGATCGTCACCAGCCACCCGCGGGCCGCCGCGGCGCGCGGCGCATCGCCAGGCTGGCCGTCCCCCGCCGCCCGGCGCCGCCGGCCCAGCCCGATCACCGTGACCGCATGCGCGGGCACGAGCAGCAGCCCGAACAGCTGGAGGTAGCCGACCAGCGCGAGCGAGAGGCCGTAGGCGGCGAACCAGCGCGGCCGGGGGTCCTGGGCGGCCCGGACCAGCAGATAGCTCGCCAGCACGGCGGCGGCCGTGACCACTGCGTAGGGCCGCGCGTCATGGCCCTGGTTGCTGACCGTGGGCAGCGCGGCAAACAGCAGCCCGGCACACAGGCCGGCCCGGCGGGAGGCGAGCCTGCGCGCGATCGCGGTGACTCCCGCGGCGGCGGCCGCCATCGCGAGCGCGGACGGGAGCCTGGTCGCGAACTCGCTGGGTCCCGCGACCCTGACCACGGGCCAGAGCAGCAGATAGTAGAGGCCGTGTACGACATCGATGTGCCTGAGCAGCCGGATCAGCTGCGGCAGCGACCGCGAGGCCGCCGAGACGCTATCCGCCTCATCGCCCCAGTAGGGGCGGGCGTCGATCCCCCACAGCATCACGGCCAGGGCGATCGCCGGGGCAGGGATCAGCGTCCAGTCCGGCCGCCGCCGTGACCGCGCCGTGGCCTCGGGCGTGAGCGGGGCGCGATCTCGGGTGTCCAGTGTCCCCGCGGTGCGTTTCGCCGGATCCGGTGGCAGCGCCGCACGCGAGGCCCCATTCGCTGGGCCGGCGCTGCTCATCGTCGTGCCAGCCGGACCAGGATTCCGGTGTCCACATAGTCCATATAGCAGAGACGCCCGCACGCCCGATCCGCAGCTTCCCGCCGCCGTCTTTCCTGTTCTTGAAGTGTCAGCACGCTCCGGGTGCCTCCCACACGAGTGCCTGCCGGTTTCTGTGATGTGAGCACGCCTTCCGCCCCCAAGAGACACCTCTCGGGGGCGTTTCGTTGCCGTGGCTTGCGCCGTCGTCGCGACAGGGAACTGCGGGCGTTAGAAGCGCAGCAGCATCCTGGTGTTGCCCAGGGTATTCGGCTTCACCCGGTCGAGGTCGAGGAACTCGGCGACGCCCTCATCGTATGAGCGGAGCAGCTCAGCGTACACCTCGGGGGACGCGGCTTCCCCGCTGATCTCCTCGAAGCCGAGGCGGCCGAAGAACTTCACGGCAAAGGTGAGGACGAAGACCCGGTGCACGCCAAGCTCGCGGGCCCTCGCGAGCAGCGCTTCCACGAGGAGGTACCCGGCCCCCTCACCCTGGCAGCTCTCGTCCACCGCGATCGTGCGGATCTCAGCCAGGTCCTCCCACATGACATGCAGCGCGCCGCAGCCGATGACCTGCCCGTCGCTGGCGCGGTCTGCGACCAGGAACTCCTGGATGTCCTCGTAGAGGGTTACGGTCGCCTTGTCCAGCAGCCGGCCGGACGCGACGTTGGCATCTAGCAGGCCGCGGATCGCACGGACGTCACTGGTGCGGGCCGGCCTGACCAAGTAATCCACGTGCCTCATCGTAAACGCCTCTCTGGCCCGCCCATTTGCCGACCACAGAACGTCACCGAACAAGTACGAATTGCTTCGCCGCCGAGCCAGGTTTCTGTATTGCGCGCCGATCACGCGCCGATTCACGCGCGCCTGCAATGGCGGATGTCGTCCGCGATCGTCTGGGTCACCAAGCGGTCGCCTTGGCCAGCGGGACACGCGCTATAAGCTGCGGAAACTTCAAGGTTCCGCAGTGCCTGCCCGGTGCAGGTGGAGTATGGGCGGCATGCCTTGCGCGCAGTCAGGCGCAAAATTTTCGACGTTCACGTGTGCACCATGCCTTACTTAGATTAACCTGCATCGCTGTTACCCCTGACCCGCCGTAGGGCTGCTCCGGCCCGAACCCGTCAGCTAACCCGGTAGGCGGCCTAGGAGAGGAGACTCCACGTGGAGTTCTTGCCCCAGGGCAGGTACGGCAAGGCTTATTCCCGGGGGGCCCGCACCCGCAGCGGTGCCTGGGGGCGCGGCGCACGGCGGAGGTGGGGGCGCGCCGCCATCCTGGCCAGCGCGGCGACCCTGGCCAGCTTCGCGTTGCCTGCCGGCATCGGCAGCGCCGATCCCGCTGGATCGCCCGGTGGCCTGCAGGCCACCGTGGCCGCGGCGAACCGGCTGTCCAACGAGATCGACGTCCTCGGCCAGCAGTACGACGCGCTCAGGATCCAGCTGACCGAGGCCCGCGCGGAAAGCAAGGTCGCCCACGAGACGGCGTTGCGCGACCTGCAGGCGCTGGGCGCGGGCCGAGCGGTGGTGGCCCGGCTTGCGGCTGCGGGGTACATGCAGGATGGCCTCAACAACCCGACACTGCAGCTGCTGCAGAGCACCGACCCGCAGCAGCTGCTGAATCGGGCGTCGATCATGGCTCAGCTGAACCACGAGCAGGGCGGGACTGTGAGCCTGCTCGCGGAAGCCGAGGCCGTGGCCAACCGGGCCATGCAGACCGCGGCCCAGGAGGCAGCCCAGGCCACCAAGCTGGCTGCGGCGATAAACAAGAACGTCGCGCAGATCCAGGCTAAGGAGAACGTGCTCAACAGCTCCGCGTACGCCCAGGCGCTGGCCACCTTCCAGAGGACCGGCAGCTACCCGCAGATCGCGGTCCGCGGCGACTCGCTCGGCGAGCAGGCTCTCCGCTGGGCCCTGACTCAGCTCGGTAAGCCGTACGTCTGGGGTGCCGCCGGACCGGACGCCTATGACTGCTCCGGCCTCGTGATGTGGGCCTACGCCCACGTCGGGATCAGCCTGATGCACTTCACCGGTGACCAGTGGAACGAGGGCGAGCACGTCTCGCGTAGCGAGCTTCAGCCCGGCGACATAGTGTTCTTCTTTGCCGACATCAGCCACGAGGGCATGTACATCGGCAATGGCCTGATGATTGACGCGCCGACCGCCGGCCAGGTCGTGCGGATCGACCCGGTCTGGGGCGGCTTCGTCGGCGCAGTCCACATCGTCTGATCTAAGCGGGCGCCCTGGCCGCGTCTAGGTTCTCCTCACAAGTGGCACTTTCTCACTGATCTGGCACCTATCTGGCATTTATGCCACATCGATGCGGTGATGGTCGTCCTGAACCTCTACCTGCCGGCGGGTGCGGGAGGTGACGCACCCGTAGCGAGGTCTGGCGACCCGCCAGACCTCGCTACGGCCCGGTGTGCAGCTCACAGCTCGTGCGGCCCGACACCTGTCGGCTCGCGGAGCGGCCCGGCCGAGGTCAGCTCGGCGGGCTCCACGTGGAGGCGGGGCAGGATCCGGTCCAGCCAGGCGGGCACGCACCAGTTGGCCCGCCCCAGGACGTGCATCACCGCCGGCACGAGGACGGTGCGGATGAGGTAGGCGTCGACGAAGATGGCGGCGGCGAAGCCGAGGCCGATCTGCTGGATGGGCATCTGGCCGCCGATGATGAACGACGCGAACACCAGGATCATGATCAGTGAGGCGGCGGTGATGACCCGGCCGGTCTCGGCCTGGCCGCGGATCACCGCGCGCTTGTTATCGCCGGTGAGCGTCCACTCTTCGTGCATGCGGCTGATGAGGAAGACCTCGTAGTCGGTGGACAGGCCGAAGAGGATGGCGAACATTATCGCCGGGATCCATGATGTGATCGGCCCTGCCTGGCTGAACCCGAGCACCGGCTTGCCCCAGCCGAACTGGAACGCGGCGGTCATCACGCCCAGCGCCACGCCGAAGGACAGCAGGTTCATGATCGATGCGACCAGCGGGATGAGCAGGCTGCGGAACACGATGGCGAGCAGCAGGAAGGCCAGTCCGACGACAATGGCTACGAACAGGGGCAGCTTGGCGCTCAGATCCTGGGAGTAGTCCTCGTTGGCCGCCGTGGTGCCGCCGATGTGGATCGCCAGCGTGCTGCCCGCCTCGGCCCGGGGGACGCCGGCCCGCAGCCGGTCAAGAAGGGTGGTGGTCGCCGCGCCCTGTGGTCCGGTGGTCGGGTACACCTCGGCGACCTCGGCCTTGCCGTTCGGGCTGAGCTGCGGCGGCACGATCCCGGCCACGCCCGGCTGGCTGCGGGCCGAGGCGGTGAACGCGGCGAAGCGTGCCCGGTCGGCGGGGCGGTTGACTTGGCCGACCACCTCCAGGGGTCCGTTGAACCCGGGGCCGAACCCCTTCGCCAGCAGGTGGTAGGCCTGGTAGGTGGTCGAGGACGTCGGGTCGGTGCTGGCGTCCGGCAGCCCGGCGCGCATGCTGAGGAACGGGATGGCCAGGACGCCGATCACCTGCGAGCATTCTGCGTTCGGCCCGGCGCAGCACCTTCGGGCCGAGGAAGCCCAGCATGGCCGGCAGCAGGGTGAGCGACGCCAGCATGGTCAGGCCGACCACAAGTGAGACGTTCACGGCCACGCCGGGCAGGGTGGGGTCCGGCAGGGCGAACAGCCCGAGCAGCGCGGCGCAGACGGTCAGCCCGGCCAGCAGCACAGCGCGGCCCGAGGTGTTCAGCGCGGTGACGGCGGCGTCCTCGGGCGTCTGCCCGGCGAGCAGCCCGTTGCGGTGCCGGCTGACGATGAACAGCGCGTAGTCCACGCCCACGCCGAGCGCCACGAGGAAGGCGACCTCGGGCACCCAGCCCGCGATCGAGATGGCGTGCGTGAGGATGTTGACGATGTAGCTGCCTGCTGCGATCCCCACCAGCGCCGAGATCACCGGAAGGAGCGCACCGAACACCGAGCGGCGGAACGCGAAGAACAACACGACCAGCGCGAGCACGATCCCCAGCAGCACGCTGGTGTAATCGGTGGCCCCCGACGCGATGTTCTCGACCGCCGCACCGCCGAGCTGGACGTTCAGCAGCGGACTGTCGGCGGACTTGGCGGTGGATATCAGCTTGCTGACGGCCGGGTTCGGGATGTTCTGAGCCTGGGCGTTGAGGTTCACCGTAGCGAGGCCGATCGTGCCGTCCCTGCTGATCTGGCCTCCCGGACCGTAGACCGAGGTCACCGAGCGCACGTCGCGAAGCCGGGCGACCCGGGCGAGCATGGACGTGACCGCGGTCTGGGCGGCCGGCGAGCGCAGCGTCCCGTGCCTGGCCTGCACGACGATCTGGTCGCTGTCGCCGGCCTGGGCCGGGAAGTCCCTCGTCAGCACCTGCAGGGCCTTCGCCGAGTCGGTGCCAGGCAGCGAGGCGCCGTTTGAGAACGCCGATCCGGTTAGCCGGCTGAGGCCGAAGAAACCGATCAGGGCTATCAGCCATACGGCCAGCACGGCCCTCCGGTGAAGGAAGCACCAGCGCGCGAAACTAGCCAACGTCTTGTCCTTTCTGGGTATCTCAGCTCATGGGGCCGGCCTGTATGCCATGGTGGGCGATCGGCGCGCAGATGTCGTCGGGCCAGCAGCGGCTTCCGGCCTACGTCAGCGAACGTAGAAAGGCGGCCGCGGGTACGCGCAACGTGCAGGCGAGGATTCGCCGGTCGCGCGATGCGCCTGGTTAGACGGCTCGTTACGGTTGAACCGAGATGAGAGACCCGGACGCCGCCCTCGCCAGATGGGTGTCCCGCGCGCCGTTATGGTTGCGGACGCTCAGCTTGCGCCAGGATCTCGCGCTGCCGCTGGTGTTGCTCGCAGTGCAGTTGACCGGCGCCGCGATCGCCGACGGGACCGCCCACCTCTTCAATCCACCGCATCCCCTCGGGGCGCTGGACTGGGTGCTGCTCGCGGCCGGCCCGGTGGCGTTGGTCGCGCGGCGCCGGTATCCGGTGCCGGTGCTGTGGGTGTGCTTCGCCGCGACGCTCCCGTTGTCGTCGAACTCTGGCTGGATTCATATCAGCTTCATCGTCGCGTTCTTCGTGGCGGCCACCACCGGGAAGCGCTACTCGGCCTGGCTGGCGCTGGCAATCGACTGCGCCTGGACGATCTGGCTCGACCCGCTCATCTACGGCTACGCGATCCTGTCCGTGAACGACGCGCTGCTGCTCGCGGGGTGGACGGTGGCGGTGGTAATCGCGGCCGAGGCGACCCGGATCCGGGCCGAGCGGGCGGCCGCGACCAGGGCCAGCCGTCAGATCGACCAGCGCCGCCGCCAGAGCGAGGAGCGGCTGCGGGTCGCCAGGGACCTGCACGACGTGATCGGGCACAACATCTCGCTCATCAACGTCCAGGCGAGCATGGGGCTCGACCTCATGGACAGCCAACCCGAACAGGCGCGCGCGGCGCTGAGCGCGATCAAGTCGGCGTCAAAGGAAGCGCTCGAGGAGTTGCGCACGATGCTGACGACGCTGCGTCGTGACGACGACGACGTCGCGCCCCGCTCGCCCGCCCCCGGTCTCGACCGCCTCCCCGAGCTCATCGAGCTCACCCGGGCCGCTGGGCTCAGCGTCGACGTCGAGGCCGCCGGAACAGCGCCGCCGTTGCCCGCCGCCGTGCATCTGGCCGCGTACCGCATCATCCAGGAGTCGCTGACCAACGTCGCCCGCCACGCCGGGCGGGCCCGGGTCACGGTGCGAGTGACCTACGACGACGCGGAGGTGCACGTCGAGATCGACGACGACGGGGCGGCCCCCTCCGGTGGGGCTGCCGCGATCGGGACGGGCAGCGGGATCACCGGCATGCGGGAACGTACCGCCGCACTCGGGGGCGAGTTGTCCGCCGGGTTCCGGCACGGCGGCGGGTTCCGGGTCAGCGCACGGCTTCCGGTCAGGCCAGCGCCATGATCCGCGTCCTGATCGCCGATGACCAGAGCCTGGTCCGCGCCGGTTTCACGGCGTTGCTCGACGCCCGCGACGACATCGAGGTCGTCGGTGAGGCGTCCGACGGGGCCGAAGCCGTGGACCTGGCCAGGAAGCTCCGGCCCGACGTGATCCTGATGGATATTCGCATGCCGGGGCTTGACGGGCTGGAAGCCACCCGCCAGATCGCCGGCGATCCGGAACTCGCTGGCGTGCGCATCGTCATCCTCTCGCTCATCTCACCCAGCATGACCCGCAGGCTGGTCGCCGAGTTCGCCAGCCGGGCCAAGGCACCCCACCCGGCGGCCGAACTCGATGCGATCACCCAGCGGGAGCGTGAAGTGATGGCACTCGTCGCCGACGGCCTCACCAACGTCGAGATCGCCCACAAGCTGTACATGAGCCCGGCCACCGTGCGCACCCACGTGAGCCACGCGATGACCAAACTCGGCGTAAGAGACCGGGCCCAGCTCGTGGTCCTGGCCTACGAAACGGGCCTGGTACGTCCGAACTGGCTCGCCTGACGCATCTGGCACAGGCCGTCGATCAAGGAGTTGATGATGAACCTCGTGCTGTGGATCGCTGCCGGGGTGCTGGCCGCGGTCCTCCTGGTCTCCGCCATCAACAATCTGGTCATTCCCCGGGAGAAGCTGGCCACCTTTCCGGGTGGGGGATGAGTCGAAGACTTCAGTCCCGGCGCCCTCAGGGCCATCTCGGCCCTCGAGATCCTCGGCGCGGTGGGCCTGATCCTGCCCGCCGTGCTCGGCATCGCGCCGGTGCTGGTGCCGCTGGGCCCGTGCGTCCAGGCCCGTGCGTCCGGATCAGTCCGGCCGGACGAGCGGGAACAGGAGGGTCTCCCTGATGCTCGCCCCGGTGAGCATGATCATCAGCCGGTCCGTGCCCATGCCCATCCCGCCGCTCGGCGGCATGCCGTACTCGAGCGCCCGGATAAAGTCCTCGTCGAGCTGCATCGCCTCCGGGTCGCCGCCGGCCGCCAGCAGTGACTGCGCGGTGAGCCGCTCGCGCTGCTGCGCCGGGTCCACCAGCTCGGAGTAGCCGGTGCCGATCTCGGCGCCGAACGCGACCAGATCCCATCGCTCGGCGAGCCGGGGGTCGGACCGGTGCTGCCTGGTGAGCGGGGAGACCTCGACCGGGAAGTCACGGTAGAAGGTCGGAGCGACCGTGCGCGCCTCCACGACGTGCTCGTAGAGCTCGAGCAGGACCTGGCCGCGGTTCCACTTCGGGTCCTGCTGGATGCCTGCCTGCTCGGAGAGGTGTCGCAGCTTGTCCTCGCTCGTGTCCGGGGTGACCTCCTCACCCAGGGCCTCGGAGACCGCGTCATGCACGGTCACCTGCGGCCAGTCCCCGCCGATGTCGTGTTCCGAGCCGTCCGGCCGGCGCACGATCGTCCCGCCGAGTGCGGCCCGCGCGGCAGCCTGGACCAGCTCCCTGGTGAGCGCCCCGATCGTGTCGTAATCGCCGTAAGCCTCGTAGGCCTCGAGCATGGTGAACTCGGGGTTGTGGGTCGCGTCGGCGCCCTCGTTACGGAAGATCCGGCCGATCTCGTAGACCTTCTCGATGCCGCCGACGACCAGGCGCTTGAGGTAGAGCTCGAGGGCGATCCGCAGGTAGAGCTCGATGTCGTAGGCGTTGCTGTGGGTGACGAACGGCCGGGCGTTCGCGCCGCCGTGCAGCACCTGCAGCACCGGCGTCTCAGCCTCGAGGTAGCCGCGCACGTGCAGTTCCTCCCGTAGCGACCTGGTGACCACGGCGCGCATCTCCGCCATCCGGCGCGCGGCTGGGTTGATGATCAGGTCGACGTAACGCTGCCGCACCCGCGCCTGCGGATCGTTGAGGCCTGCATGCTTGTCCGGGAGCGGCCGCAGCGACTTGGCGGTGATGGCGAAGGAATCCGCGAGCACCGAGAGCTCCCCGCTGCGCGAGGTGATCACCTCGCCCTCGACGCCGACGTGGTCACCCCTGTCCACATCACGCTTCCAGGCCGCGAGCGCCTGCTCGCCGACCCGGTCCAGCGAGATCATGACCTGGATGTCGCCCGTGCCGTCCCTGATCGTGGCGAAGCACAGCTTCCCCCCGATACGGGAGAGCATGACTCGGCCGGTGACGCCGACCCGCTCACCGGTCGCGGTGTCCGGCCCCAGGTCGGGGTGGGCCGCGCGGACCTCGGCGATCGTGGCCGTCCGGGGGAAGCCGACCGGGTACGGGTCGACGCCGGAGGCACGCATGCTGTCCAGCTTGTCGAGGCGCACCCGCATCTGCTCGGGCAGATCATCCGTCACCTGCCCGAGGTTACCGGTCCTGCCTCGGCCGCGGCCAAGCAGTTCTCGCCGCTTGCTGCCACGCCCAGTCACCAGCCCCTGGCCGCGGCCAAGCAGTTCCTGTCACCGCGCCCGCCACTCGCCGCTCAGTCACACCAGCCTCTACAGCAACAATCCTGGCGCGTTCCGGGGTACGTTTCATGATCCCGGACTGAAACCCACGCATATCGTGGGTTTCAGTCCGAGATCGTGGAATCGGCCGGGGGCGCCGCTGCGCGGGCGCTAGGCGTCGGCGGCGTTGCGCTCGTAGACGAGGCGCAGGCCGATCAGGGTTAGCCAGGGCTCGTAGACGTCGATCACGCCCACCTCGTCGATGATCAGCGGGGCGAGCCCGCCGGTGGCGATGATCGTCACCGAGTCCGGGTCGCCGGGGGCCAGTTCCTTCGCCATCCGCCGGACGATGCCCTCGACCTGGCCCGCGAACCCGAAGATGATCCCGGACTGCAACGACTCGACGGTGTTCTTGCCGATCGCGCGGCTCGGGCGGGACAGCTCGACCTTGAGCAGCTGGGCCGCCCGGCGCGACAGCGCGTCCACCGAGATCTCGATGCCGGGAGCGAACGCACCGCCGACGAACTCGCCACGCTCGCTGACCGCGTCGAAGTTCGTGGAGGTCCCGAAGTCGACGACGACCGCCGGGCCGCCGTAGAGATGCGCAGCGGCCAGCGTGTTCATGATCCGGTCGCTGCCGACCTCCTTGGGGTTGTCCGTCCGCACCGGGATCCCGGTCTTGATTCCGGGCTCGACGATGACCGCGGTCACGTCTCCGTAGTAGCGCCGGAACATCTCCCGCATCTCGTGCAGCACGGACGGAACGGTCGAGCACAGCGCGATGCCGCTGATGTCGGGATCCTTGAACAGCGCGCTCTGGGCCAGCAGGCCCTGCAGGATGACCGCGAGCTCGTCGGCCGTGCGCACCGGGTCGGTGGCGATGCGCCAGTGCTCGATGACCTCGTCGCCCTCGAACACGCCGAGCACGGTGTTGGTGTTCCCCACGTCGATCGTCAGCAGCATGACGCTCCCCTCGGGCGAGATCAGTGCTGGCCGGGCAGCATTACCTGCGTGTTGTCGATCAGCCGGGTCGCCCCGGCCCGGGCCGCGACCAGCAGCAGCGCGGCACCGTGGTGGCCGTCACCGGACGCGGCGAACCTGACCGGGTCCACCAGCGCCAGGTAGTCGAGCGCGAGCGGCGGGTCGGCGGCCGCGGCCTTGTCGAGCACGGCGTCCGCCGCGGCCAGCACTCCGGCGGGCCCGGCGGCCGCTGCGCCCGCCCCGGCCTCGAGCGCTCGGGACAGCGCCAGCGCCGTCGATCGCTCCTCCGCCGACAGATACGCGTTCCGGCTGGAGACCGCGAGCCCGTCCGGGTCTCGTACGATCGGCACCGCCGCGATCTCGACGCCCAGGTCGAGGTCGGCGGTCATCCGCCGGACCAGCGCGAGCTGCTGGGCGTCCTTCTCGCCGAAGACCGCCACGTCCGGCGCGGCGAGCTGGAACAGCTTCAGCACCACGGTCAGCACGCCGCCGAAGAAGCCGGGCCGTGAGCTGCCCTCGAGCAGACGTCCCACCGGCCCGGGATCCACTGTGACCAGGGGCTCGTGGGGGTACATTTCCTCGCGGGACGGCGCGAACACGATCGCGGCGTCCTCCTCGGCGCAGACGGCGAGATCCCGCTCCAGGGAGCGCGGGTAGCGGCCGAAGTCCTCGCCGGCCCCGAACTGGAGCGGGTTCACGAACACCGACACCACGACGCACCCGTCCGGCGCGGACATCTCCCGGGCCAGGCGGAGCAGGGCTCGGTGGCCCTGGTGCAGGGCGCCCATGGTCGGGACAAGCACCACCGGCCCGGCCCGGCCGCCGCGCAGGGCCGCAAGCTCGGCCCTGGTCCTGGCGAGCACGGGGGCGGCGGATCCCGGCGCGGGGATGGCTGCGGGCGGACCGCTCGCCACCGGACCGGCCGCCACCGGGCCGCTCGCCACCAAGCCGGCCGCCACCGGACCGGCCGCCACCGGACCGCTCGCCACCGAGCCGGCCGCCACCGGGCCGGCCGCCGCCGCGCCGGCCGCCGCCGGGCTCACCGTGGCGCTCCGCCGAGCACGCCGAGCAGGCGCTGCGCGTCGGGCGCGCTCAGGGTGCCCGCGGCCAGCGCCCGGTCGGCGGTCAGCCGGGCCAGCGCCAGGTAGGCCGGCAACGCCTGCGGCGCGGCCGCTCGCAGCGCCTCGATATGGCTGGCGACGGTGTCAGCGTCGCCGCGCGCCACCGGGCCGGTCAGGGCCGCGTCACCGAGGCGCAGGGCATTGTCGAGCGCGGCGGACAGCAGCGGGCCGAGCATCCGCTCCGGCTGCCCGACGCCAGCCTCCCGCAGCAGGTCGGCGGCCTGCACGACCAGGGTCACCAGGTGGTTGGCGGCGCTCGCGAGCGCCGCGTGGTAGAGGTCCCTGTGCTCCTCGGCGATGAACACGGGCTCGCCGCCCATCTCCACCACCAGCGCCTCGGCTACGGGCCGCAGCGGGTCGGGCGCGGTGACCCCGAAGCTGATCCCGGCCAGCCTGTCGATGTCGTCGGGGCGCCCGGTGAAGGTCATGACCGGGTGCAGGGCGAGGGGCAGCGCGCCGGCGCGGACCGCCGGGTCCAGCACGGCCAGGCCGTGGCGGCCGCTGGCGTGCGCGACCAGGCGCCCCTCCAGGTCGGCCCCGGTGGCGGCGAGCCCGGCGACCAGCCCGGGCAGGACGTCGTCGGGGACCGTCAGCAGCACGAGGTCCGCGGCGGACACGACCTGCGCCGGCTGCCTGATCGCGGTGCCGGGCAGGTCCCGCCGGATCCGCCGGAGGGAGGCGTCGGATACTGCGGACGCCGCGACGACCTCGTGGCCCGCTCGGCGCAGCGCGGCCGCGAGCGCGGTTCCCGCCCGCCCGGCGCCCACGACGCCCACCCGGAGCTGGGCCGGGTGCTCGGACGGGCCGGGCCCATCCCGGATGGTCGGGTTGTCTGCGTTCATCAACGTTCCAGTCCTCGCCGGGTACCGGACGGCGACGATCAGCATATCCGGGCCAGCCTGGCTATCTGATGCCTGGCTGCTTCCGCTGGCGGTCTTCGTCCTCGCCGCCGGGCGGTGTGGGGGCGCGGCAGCAGTGCTCCAGGTAGAGCGCGGCCGCGACCAGGACCGCGGCCGCGGCGACCGTCGCTCCCGCGTTGATGGCGTCGCTCCTCGGAACCGCCTTGTCGATGGAGCCCAGGGTGTAGGCCAGGAACCCGGCGCCGAACCCGCCGAACACGGCCCCGCCCAGCGAGCTGGCCTTCGCCAGGGCGGCCAGGCGGGCGACGGCGATCGGCGCGAGCGGCTTCCCGCCCCCGCGGCCCTGGATCCTGGCCCGGACGTTCCGGCCGCTGAAGCCCTCCGCGATCGCGAGGATCAGCAGGGCGGGCACCGCGGTCCACGGGAGCGGCGGAAGCCCGGAAAACGTCACCCGGACGATCAGCCATACCACGACCGCGCAGGCAGCAGCCACGGCGACCAGCGTCCACGGCCGGGTCGCCCTCATCGCCGCCACCCTGCCTCCGCTCGCCTCCGGGGCGCCTTAAGGCCCCGCCTTTCCTCGTCGCTCGCCCCTCGCTCCTCAGTCCAGGCGGCGCCGCGCCCCTTGCGCTCGCTCATGCTGGTGTCCGCAGACGGATGTCGCGGCGCAGCCGGAGGCCGGCGGTGCCAACGGCGGCGAGCAGGTCCGCTACCCGGCCCCGCCCGGGTATCACCGCGCCGGGGTCCACGTCGTGCCAGGGAGCCAGCACGAAGGCCCGCTCGTGCGCGCGCGGATGCGGCAGCGTGAGCTCCGGGTCGCCGCTCACCACCTCGTCGTAGACGATGATGTCGACGTCGAGGGTGCGGGGTCCCCATCGCGGCCCGCGGACCCGGTGCAGGGCATTCTCCGCCGCCTGGCCGCGGTCCAGGACCGCGCGGGCCGGCAGCGACGTCACGGCGGCGAGCACGGCGTTCAGGTAGTCCGGCTGGTCCGGACCGCCGACGGGAGCGGTCTGGTAGACGGGCGAGACCGCGACAGCGCCGAGCCCGGGCTCCGCGCACAGGATGTCGACGCCGCGCTGCAGGTTAGCCAGGCGGTCACCGAGGTTGCTGCCGAGGGCCAGCACGACGCTACGGGCCGTCATTCGCGGCCCCGGCGGATGGTCACGGTCACGTCCCTGAACGGCAGGGACATGGGTGCATGCGGCTTGTGGACCGTTATTTCAACGTCGCGTACCGCCTGATCGGCCGACAGGCAGGCGGCGGCCAGGCGGTCGGCCAGCGTCTCGATCAGCGCGACCGGCTCGCCGGAGACGATGGCGGCGAGCCTGGCCGCCACCGCCCCGTAGTCGACGGTCAGGGCCAGGTCGTCAGCGGCCGCCGCCGCCCTGGTGTCGAGCCAGAGCACCGCGTCGACCACGAACTCCTGGCCGTCGCGGCGCTCGTGATCGAATACGCCGTGCCGCCCGAATGCGCGCAGGCCGAGCAGCGAGATCCGGTCGGCGGTCAACCCGGCTCACCCCGCCTCACTTCGGCCCACCATGCCTCACCCCGCCGCATCCTGCTTCACCTCGCCGCGCCCGCCGTCAGCCAGCTCCCGAGCCTCCTGCCAGCACGCGGCGACCCGCACGGCGTCCGCGTTGGCGGCCACGGCGTGCACCCGCACGCACCACGCTCCGGTGGCTGCCGCCAGGGCGGACACCGCGACGGTCGCGTCGTCGCGGCCGGCGGGTGGACGAGGCTCGCCGTCGGCGCCCGGGAGCAGCCTGCCGAGGAAGCTCTTGCGTGACGCGCCGACCAGCACCGGGAACGGTGACTCGCCGCCCAGGCTGGAGATCTCTGCGAGCCTGGCCAGCAGGGTCCAGTTATGCCCGGACAGCTTGGCGAACCCGATCCCGGGATCCACGATGATCACCGACGGGTCGACTCCGGCCGCGGTGACGGCGTCAACCTGAAGACCCAGCTCGCCGCGGACCTCGCGCACGACGTCGTCGTACACCGCACGATCCTGCATGTCCTGGCCGTACCCGCGAAAGTGCGTAACGACGTAAGGTACGCCGGCCGCGGCCACCAGCCGGGGCAGCCGCGGGTCGGACCGGCCGCCGCTGACGTCGTTGACCATCCGGGCCCCGGCCCCGAGCGCGAACTCGGCCACGGCCGCCCGCATGGTGTCCACGCTGACGGTGAGCCCGGCGCCGGCGAGCTCGGCGATGACCGGGCCGACCCGGCGCAGTTCCTCCTCGACATCGATCCGCTGCGCCCCGGGCCGGGTCGATTCGCCGCCGACATCCACGATGTCCGCTCCCTCGGCTGCGAGCTGGAGGCCATGGGACACCGCGGCTTCGGTTCCGAACCATGCGCCGCCGTCAGAGAAGGAGTCCGGGGTGACGTTGACGACGCCCATGACCAGGCAGCGGCCCATATCGGGCAGGCCAGCCGGATGCGCTCGCTGGAGCACAGCCGCCCGCGCCTGGTCCGTCATACGCGCCAATCTACGGGTCTACGCGGCGGCGCGAGACCGCCGGGCGACGGCGCGGAGGCGCCGCTGGACCATGCCCAGCCCGAGCCTGCGCGCTATCCGGCGCACCTCCACGGTCGGCCAGACCAGGAAGGCCTCCGCCTCGAGGGCGGCCAGGCCGATCCTCGGGATGTCCCTGGTACCGGTGAAGACGAAGAACCGCGGCACCCATTCCGGGCAGAACTTCGCATTGAACTTGTACAGCGACTCGATCTGGAACCACCGGGACATGAACAACAGGATGCCGCGCCAGGCGCGCAGCACCGGCCCGGCGCCGATCCGCTCGCCTCGCTCCAGAGCGGCCCGGTCACGGCGCATCAGGTCGAGGGACAGCCCGTCGGGTCCCCAGGGCACGAAGTTCAGGATCGCGCGGAGTACACCGTTCTCGGTGGCCGTAGCGATCACGCAGTTCTCGTCGCCTCGCGCCCCGACGCGCCCGAGCGCCATCGAGAAGCCTCGCTCCGTCGGGCTCCCCCGCCAGGAATCGGCCTGCCTGATCAGGCTGTCAATCTCCGCGCGGGGAATGTCGCCCGCCCGGCGGATCTCGGCGACATAGCCGTGCCGGCATACTCTGGTCGCCATCTGCCGGACGTTCCGCATGGACCTGCCCTGCAGCGTGAAGTCGGCGACGTTGACCACGGCCTCGTCGCCGAGTTCCAGCGCGGTCAGCCCGCCGCCCTCGCGGCACCAGGTCTCCGCCCCAAGCTCGCTGCATCCGATCACCGCGGGCACCCATGCGTGCCGGGCCGCCTCGTCGAGGAACGCGTGCATCGCTCCGGGCCAGGCCTCGGGATCGCCGAGGGGGTCGCCGCTGGCCAGCATGACCCCGGACAGCACCCGGTAGCCGATGCAGGACTTGCCCGTGGCCGACCAGATGATGCTCTTGTCGTTACGAAGCGTGAAATAGCCGAGCGAGTCCCTATCCCCGTGCCTTTCGAGCAGGTCCCTGATCCGGCTCGCGTCCGCGTCGCCGAGCCGGTCGACGCGCCGGGCCGGGCGCAGGAAGAGGTACCCGACAACGACCAGCGTGAACAGCCCGAGCCCGCCCATCAGGAACATGAAGACGTCGGTGCGGGTCTCCGACGTGAACCGGACCGGCCCGGTGAAGCCGACGATGCTGTAGATCACGGACTGCAGCCGCTGCGCCAGGGTGTAGCTAGCTTCGAGGCCGTGAGTGACCGAGATATAGCAGAAGCCGATGGCCACGTCGGCGACCGCGAGCCCGCCGAGCGCCCACAGCGCGCGCCACCGGGTCCTGGGGTCACCGACCGCGTAGAACTCCTTCCGGTACAGCCACAGGATGACGAGCAGCGCCACGGTACCGGCGGCGGGGGCCAGATGGACCAGATGCCGGCCGGGCGAAAGAGCATGGATCGCCACGCTGGCGGCCAGCAGCAGCACGACCCCCTCCCACGCGCGCCGCTTCCGCCTGCGCAGCCCGTGCGAGAGCATGAGCAGCAGCAGGCCGATGATGACGTCGGCGACCCGGGGCACGAGGGACAGCAAGCCCGGCGCGATCTCGGTGAGCCGGTGCAGGGGATGCTTGAGGTGGCTGTACAGGACACGGGTGCGGAAGCCCTCGATGATGTACATCAGGCCGATCAGCAGCGCGAGCAGGGACGCTGTGACCGGCACCCAGCGCCGCTGGTGCCTCCGGTCCGGGGGGCGCGTCGCAGCCTTGTCCGGGGCGACCGTCTCGGGCCCGCTGCGCTCAGTCATGTCAGACATGTAGGTCAGGCCACGGGTCACGGGGCATCAGGGTAGTCATGTCCGTTACGCAATGCGGGCAAACGCCTGAACACGGCAGCCAACCTCTTCCTGGACGGGCTGCCTTCGCCCGCAGGGCGAGCGATAACGCAGTCGCGTCCATTGGTATCAGGTTATCTTCCGGCATCTAGCAGAACCCAGCTTTCAGACGCTCCCGGCGCCCATCTGGTTCCGTCCGGGACGAGGAATGCTCAGCGGCGGCCGAGCAGGAGGCTCATGGCCTCGGCCCGGGTCCGGTCGGAGTCGCGGAATATCCCCCGGACCGCGGAAGTAACGGTCTTGGCCCCGGGCTTGCGCACACCCCGCATCGACATGCACAGGTGCTCGGCCTCGATCACCACTATAACGCCCCCCGGCTCGAGGACGTTCATCATCGCATCGGCGACCTGGCTCGTCATCCGCTCCTGGACCTGCGGCCGCCTGGCGTACACGTCCACGAGCCTGGCCAGCTTGGACAGCCCGGTTATCTGCCCCTTCTCGTTCGGAATGTAGCCGAGATGAGCGAACCCGAAGAACGGGGTGAGGTGGTGCTCGCAGGTCGAGTACATCTCGATGTCGCGGACCAGGACCATCTCGTCGTGATCGGCATCGAAAACCGTCGTAAGCACGTCCTCGGGCTGCTGCACCAGCCCGGCGAACTGCTCGGCGTAGGCCCTGGCCACGCGGGCCGGCGTGTCGCGCAGGCCGTCTCGCTCCGGATCCTCGCCGACCGCGAGCAGGATCTCGTGCACCGCCCGCTCGATCCGGGCCAGGTCAACACCTGGCGTGCCGTCCTGTGAGGCTGAGCGTTGCTCCGCGGTCGAGCCGCGCTCCGCGGTCAAAGATTCCCGCCCGGCCCCGTGCTGCCGGGCGCTGGGCTGCCCGGCGCTGGGCCGCCCGCTCCGTGCCCTCCGGACCCGGCGTCATCCGGGCCGAGCGGCGAACCAGCCGAGCCGTAGCCGCCCGGCCCGCGCTGATCGCCCGGGCCGCGCGAATCGACCGGGCCGCGCGAATCGACCGGGCCGTCCTGGCCGACCGGGCCTATGGGGCCGGCAGAGCCCATGGGGCGGATGGGGCCCGTCGGCCCCATGGGAGCGACCGGGCCCCCGGATCCCGCTGGACCAAGCGCCTGAGCTGAGCCGTCGCCGCCTGCCCCGACGGCCTGCCCGTTGCCCGCACCGGGCTGCTCCGACCCGTCCGCTGCGGCCGTGAGGGCCATCTCCTTGGGCGTCAGCACCGGCGGGCGGTCGGAGGGAAGCCGCTTGCCGTAACCGGTGTAGGAGCCACGGGTCGCACGCTGGCGGATCGGGCTGAAGATCTCCAGGACCTGATTGCGGGACAGGGTCTCGTGCTCCATCAGCTGCAGCACCAGGTTGTCCAGCACGTCGCGGTACTGGACCAGGATCTCCCAGGCCTCGTCGTGCGCCGACTCGATCAGGCGGCGCACCTCGTCGTCGCCGCGGGCGATCTGGCTGGCCTTCTCGATGTCGTTGGCCGCGCCGGTGGTGGGCTCGTGGAAGACCAGTTCCTCGGCGGTCCGGCCGCCGAGCAGCATGGCCAGCTGGTCCATCATCTCGGCCCGGCTGACCAGGAACTTGTCCTCGGCCGGGGCTGACGCCGTGTAGCCGAGCGCCCGCCCGCGCGGGATGATCGTGATCTTGTGCACCGGGTCGGCGTGCGGCAGCGCGTGGCCGACCAGCGCGTGGCCGCCCTCGTGGTACGCGATGATCTTCCGTTCCTTCTCGGAGAGGAGCACGCTCTTGCGCTTGGGGCCGGCCGTGACCCGGTCGATCGCCTCCTCGAGCGACGCCATCGAGATCCGGGTCTGGTTGCCTCGGGCGGTGAGCAGGGCGCCCTCGTTGATCACGTTGGCCAGGTCGGCCCCGGTGAACCCGGGGGTCCGGCGCGCGATCATGTCGAGCTCGACGTCCTCCGCGAACGGCTTGCCGCGGGCGTGCACCCGCAGGATGCCCTTCCGGCCGGCCAGGTCCGGCTGGGCCACGACGATCTGGCGGTCGAACCGGCCGGGCCGCAGCAGGGCCGGGTCCAGGATGTCAGGCCGGTTCGTGGCCGCGATCACGATCACGCCGCCCTTGGTCTCGAAGCCGTCGAGCTCGACCAGCAGCTGGTTCAGCGTCTGCTCGCGCTCGTCGTGGCCGCCGCCGAAGCCGGCGCCCCGGTGCCTGCCCACCGCGTCGATCTCGTCGACGAAGACGATCGCGGGGGCGTTG